>OQWD01000723.1_pt1 | contig 12510 bp, 11 predicted proteins | sample 1691631 | NCBI WGS metagenome assembly OQWD01 (sample SAMN03418283, study PRJEB22391) | human gut metagenome | biome: human-gut; feature: organic feature; material: feces | host: Homo sapiens | place: Italy | collected 2013-04 | reverse complement strand
AGCATCGACATCCTCCATCTGATTTACTTTATAGCTTGCATTCTGATAATATGATTTCTGGATCTTCGGTACGACGGTCAGTACTCCTGACTGAAGCGTAACCTCCTTTACCTGATCCTTATCTACCATCTCAATAAATTTATCATACGTGATTTCACTGGACGAATCGCTCATCATATCTGTCACAAAACTTAAGCATACCAGCGAAATCAACAGACAAATCAAAAAAGCCAGGATTGACTGGCGGTTTTTATTCGGTCCCTGATTTCCGGGATTGTTTCGATTCGGACGGTTTCCATCCGGCCGGTTATCCATGTGATTGTTCATTCTTGTCCTCCTCTTATTATCCTCTATATTATAAAGAGATTTCCTGTATAAATCAACTGGAAAACTGTGAATGTTTGTAGCATGTTACTTGCCTGTAAACCGCAACTGTAGTATACTATCAATGTGATAGCCGGAAAATTATATTCCGGCTAAATGTGATGGGAAAGGAAAACGATAAATGAAAACAGGATTTGACAACCAAAAGTATCTGAAGATGCAGTCTGAGCATATTCGCGACCGCATCAGCAAATTTGACAACAAACTTTATCTGGAATTTGGAGGCAAGTTATTTGATGACTACCACGCTTCCCGTGTTCTTCCAGGATTTGAGCCGGACAGCAAGCTGCGCATGCTGATGCAGCTTTCCGACCAGGCAGAGATCGTAATCGTAATCGGTGCACCTGATATTGAAAAGAATAAGGTCCGCGGTGACCTTGGCATCACATATGATGAGGACGTGCTCCGTCTGATGAACGAATTTACAAGCAGAGGACTTTATGTAGGAAGCGTCTGCATCACACGTTACTCCGGACAGAACAGTGCTGATGCGTTCAAGAAGCGTCTGGAGAAGCTTGGGATCAAGGTTTATGTCCTTTATAATATCCCAGGTTATCCAAGCAATACTTCCCTGATCGTAAGTGACGAGGGATACGGCAAGAATGACTATATCGAAACCACCCGCCCGCTGGTGCTGGTCACCGCACCGGGGCCGGGCAGCGGCAAGATGGCCGTATGTCTGAGCCAGCTGTATCAGGAACATCAGCGCGGCGTGAAGGCGGGCTACGCCAAGTTTGAAACCTTTCCCATCTGGAACCTGCCGCTCAATCACCCGGTCAACATCGCCTATGAGGCAGCAACGGCCGATCTCGACGATGCCAATATCATCGACTCCTTCCACTTGGAGGCCTACAACAAGACCACGGTCAACTACAACCGCGACGTCGAGGCCTTCCCGGTAGTCCGTGCCCTGATGGAAAAGATCCTGGGCAAGAGCCCCTACCAGAGCCCTACGGACATGGGCGTCAATATGGTCGGCTTTGCCATCATCGATGACGATGCCTGCCGCGACGCTTCCAAGATGGAGATCGTCCGCCGCTACTTTACCGCGGTCGAAAATGTGCGCCGTACCGGCGTGGGCGATGAGCAAGTCGACCGTCTCAAGATTATTATGAAGAAAGCCGGCATCGATAAGAACTACTCACCGGCGCGCTCGGCGGCCCTCACCAGGGAGCAACTGACGGGTGGTCCCGTGGGTGCCATGGTCATGCCCGATGGCTCCGTGGTGACCGGTAAGACCTCCACGCGCCTGGGCGCCGCAAGTTCGCTCATTATGAACGCCCTCAAGCACGTCTCGGGCGTCGACCTTGAGCTCGAGGTCATTAGCGATGAAGCGATCGAGCCCATCAGCAAGCTCAAGACGCATTTCCTGGGCAGCAAAAACCCGCGCCTCCACACCGACGAGACGCTTATGGCGCTGTCGATCACCTCGGCCACGAGTGAGACGGCCGCTCGCGTCCTTTCGGGCCTGGAGCAGCTGCGCGGTTGCGATGCCTTCTTTAGCGTGATTATCTCGCCGACGGACGAGACGGTACTGCGCAAACTGGGTATCAACGTGTGCTGCGAGCCCAAGTTTGAGCGCCGCGGTTTCTTCCATCGCTAAGTTTGAAGCACCGCGGTAATTGCATTGCATTTTGGCCGTATCGGGTTAGCGCCCGGTACGGCTTTTTGATCAATAAAGCGCCTATTTCGGCGAAAAATAGCTGTTTACCTGCCTAGAAACAATTTGAGCGGTATACAATAACCGTAACTGTTTCATCCTTAGCGGGATGCCGCATGATGGATATTACCTGCCATCGTGAGGTGTGTCGGTCGCGCACGGCGCGTTAGATGCTCGTGCTCGGTTTGAGGAGGCTGCTATGGCGGGCAAGGGTCGTGCGAGTGTCAACGATATGAAGCGTGTCGAGGTGCTGGTGTTGATGGAGATCGACCAGCAAACCGAAGACAATGGCGGGCCGTATGGTTTCTCGCGCAAAACGCTTGCCGAGCGCGTGGGGGTTTCGCCGTATCGTGTCCGCGCCGCAATCGATCGCTTGGATTCCGAAGGCATGATTGATGTCGTCTCGCGTTATAGCGACGACGGCGGTCAGCTTGCAAATGGCATTTGCCTCACCGAACGTGGCGAGTGGTATCTTGAGGGCGTCCGTACCGGCATGCTCGTTCAAGAAATGCTTGAGGACGAGGTTGCTGATCGATAGCAGCATGTAACCCTTGCCATAGCGACGCCGCCTGGGAAACCGGGCGGCGTTTTGTTTCAAGATTGAGAAATGCAATCGCACGCGAGAAAAATTGCGAACGGTCCGCGGCGCGAGTATTACAATGAAGACCCGTAAGATGTGGATAAACAACTTCTACGGGAAGCGCAGGTAACTCAATATGACCAAGCATGTGTTCGTAACCGGTGGCGTGGTTTCGTCCCTGGGCAAGGGTATCACCGCGGCCTCGCTGGGCCGTCTGCTCAAGTCGCGTGGCTACAAAGTAACGATGCAGAAGGCCGACCCGTATCTGAATGTCGACCCCGGTACCATGAGCCCCTTCCAGCATGGTGAGGTCTTCGTTACCGAGGACGGTTACGAGTCCGACCTGGACCTGGGTCATTACGAGCGCTTTATTGATGAGAACCTGACCCGCGATTCCAACTTTACGACCGGTGCCATCTACAAAAGCCTAATCGCCCGTGAGCGTCGCGGCGATTTTTTGGGCGGTACCGTGCAGGTGATTCCCCACGTCACCAATGCCATTAAGGACAAGTTCCGCCGCATCGAGGAGCAGACCGGCTCCGATGTAGTCATCACCGAGCTGGGCGGCACGATCGGCGACATCGAGTCGCAGCCGTTTGTCGAGGCCATCCGCCAGTACCGCAAGGAGGCCGGCCCCGAGAACGTCTGCTACATCCACGTGTCGCTCGTTCCCTATATCGCCGCCGCCCACGAGGTCAAGACCAAGCCCACGCAGCATTCCGTCAAGGAGCTCCGCAGCTTTGGCATCCAGCCCGATATCATCGTGCTGCGCTCCGACCACCATATCGATGACGCTATCCGCGGAAAGATCGCAAGCTTCTGCGACGTCGACACCGATTGCGTCTTTACCAACGAGGACTGCGCGAGCATTTACGATGTTCCGCAGCTGCTTGCCGAGCAGGACTTTGACCTGCGCATTTGCGAGCGCCTTGGCCTTGATCCGCGCGAGCGCGATATGAGTGAATGGAATGAGTTCCTGCGCAAGCAGAATCATGCCAACCATCATGCCGATAAGGTTAAGATTGCCGTCATCTTGCAGCGAATGGCGTCGTCAATATGGTGATCGGAGCGCAGCACAATAATGTCGGGCTGGATACCAAAGCTGCGCAGCTCCTTGACGGAGTGCTGTGTGGGCTTGCTCTTAAGCTCGCCCGAGCCGGGAATTTCGACGATCATGGGCACATGGATGAACAGGACGTTTTTCTTCCCCTGCTCGGCAGCCACCTGCCGGATGGCCTCGAGGAACGGCTGTGACTCGATATCGCCGACCGTGCCGCCGATCTCGGTGATGAGCACGTCGGATGTTCCGTTGTCCATCTGGTAGATGCGGGACTTGATCTCGTCCGTGATATGCGGGATGATCTGCACGGTGCGGCCCAGATAGCCGCCCTCGCGCTCGCGGCACAGAACGCTCCAATAGACCTTGCCCGCCGAGACGGAGCAGCCCGCCGTCAGACTCTCGTCCGTGAAGCGCTCGTAATGGCCGAGATCAAGGTCCGTTTCCGCGCCGTCGTCGGTGACGAAGACCTCGCCGTGCTGATACGGGCTCATGGTGCCGGGGTCAACGTTCAGATACGGGTCAAATTTCTGGTTCTGCACGCGCAGACCGCGCTGCTTCAAGAGCCTGCCGAGCGATGCGGCGCAGATGCCCTTGCCAAGGCCGGACACGACGCCGCCGGTGATAAAAATATACTTCATCCTGTATGCCTCCAACTCCCAGTTTCTGCGAAAAACAAAATACGGTCGGTATTGTACCGCTGCACGCGCAAAACGTCAAGAATGAAACTTTTACGAAGATAAAATCACGAAAAACACAGGCTTTTGTGGAGCAAGCCGAAATTTTCACAAACCGGTATTTTTTCCTTGCAGCGCGCGGGCAGCTATGCTATACTAAACCTGTACCCACCGCCGGAGGCGTCCGCCTCCGGCGGGCTGTTTTTTATGCTTGTCCGCATATTGCGGACAGCGCAAAGCCCCGCCTGTCTTATGACAGACGGGGCGCTTTTGCAGGTTTTCAATGCGTTTCGTTGTATTTACGGATGCCGAGGGCCAGAAGGTCCATGGCGCGCTCCAGATCCTCCTGCTTGAGGACGTAGGCGATGCGGATCTCGTTGCGGCCCTTGCCGGGCGTGGCGTAGAAGGGCTCTCCGGCGGAGAACATGACGGTGTCGCCGTGATCTTCAAACTCCTGCAGCAGCCAGAGCTGGAATTTCTCCGCGTCGTCGACCGGCAGCGCGGCCATGAGATAAAACGCGCCGCGCGGGCATTCGCAGATGACGCCGGGGATCTCGTGCAGCTTGCGCACGACGGTATCCCGGCGGCGCTTGTATTCCTGCCGCACCTGCTCGAAATATTCCGGCCCGACGGAGTAGAGTGCCGCCGCTGCGATCTGGTCGAGCGTTGCGACCGACAGCCGCGCCTGACAGTATTTGAGGGCGTTGGCCATAAACTCCCGGTTGCGGCTGATGAGGCAGCCGATGCGTGCGCCGCAGGCGGAAAAGCGCTTGGAGACGGAATCGATGAGGATCAGGTTTTCCTGTCCGTAGTCAAACTTGCCGAACGAATGCAGCGGCTCACCGTCGTAGGTAAACTCGCGGTAGACCTCGTCGGCCACGAGATACAGATCGTGCGCCACGGCCACGTCGAGCAGCATTTTCATCTGCGCCTCCGTGAGACACGTGCCGGTGGGGTTGCCGGGATTGGTGATCATGATGGCCTTCGTCTTCGGCGTGATGCAGGCTTCAATGCGCGCACGGTCAGCGTAGAAATAGCCCTCCTCCGGCTTTGTGTGCAGGGGGTGGATGACGCCTCCGGCGGTCGTGATGAACGTGTGATAGTTCGGGTAGAACGGCTCGGGGACAATGACCTCGTCGCCCTCGTCCAGCAGGCAGTTTGCCGCGATCTGCAATGCTTCGCTGCCGCCGGTCGTAATGAGGATGTCGGACTCGTCCAGTCCAACGCCGATGTTTTCATAGTACTTCCGGATAGCTTCAATCAGCTCCGGGATGCCGGGCGAGGCCGCATAGGCCAGAACCGGCGTGCGGAAATTGTGGATCGCGTCGTACAGTGCGTCTGGCGTGTGGATATCGGGCTGGCCGATATTCAGATGATAGATTTTTTTGCCGGCTGCCGCTGCTGCTACTGCGTAGGGATGGAATTTGCGCATGGGGGACTGCCCGCATGCAAGTGCTTTGCTGGACAACTTCATAAGAATACCTCCTGTACCCGTATTTTCCGGGATGTCCACCCCGGTTCCTGCACATGCCGTGCATGAAAATTTTATTCATCATACCATATTCCAGGCAAAAAAACAACGGGAACCTCGGCACCGCAGGAAGTTTTTCTGCAGTGCCGCCCAAAATCCATACTATTAGTATGGATGCTTTCCGTCCGAATCATATGAATTGTGTGTTTCATTCCGGCGCGGTATCTGATACGATAGAGGCATCGGGAGGGATGGATATGCAGATCAGACTTGCGGAGAACATCCGCGCGCTGCGCAGGCAGCACAGATTCACGCAGGAGCAGCTGGCCGAAAGCCTGGGCGTGACGCCCGGCGCGGTCTATAAGTGGGAGGCGGGGCTTTCCCAGCCGGAGCTGGCGATCATCGTCGAGCTGGCCGACCTGTTCGACACGTCGGTCGACGTGCTGCTGGGCTATGAAGTGAAGGACAACCGCCGTCAGACGACGGCGGAGCGCCTGCGGCGGTACCGGACGGAGAAGGATCGCGCGGGACTTGCGGAGGCGGAAAAGGCGCTGCAAAAATACCCGAACGACTTTGAGATCGTCTACAGAAGCGCGGGGCTTTACCGCGTGTTCGGCATCGTGGAGGGGGACGAAGCGCTGCTGCGGCGGGCACTGACGCTGCTGGACAAGGCGCGGCTGCTTTTACCGCAGAACACGGACCCGCAGATCAACGAAACCGTGCTTTACGCGGAAACCGCGCAGACGCTTTTGGCGCTCGGCGAGGCGGATAAAGCCGTCTCGCTCTGGAAAACGCACAACGCAGGCGGCTTTTACAGCCATATCATCGGCTCGACGCTTTCGAGCAGCTGCGACCGGCCGCAGGATGCGCTGCCGTTTCTGTCCGATGCCCTGCTGACCGCGTGCGCGAATCTTGTCAACATCGTGGTGGGCTATCTCAACGTCTATTACAAGCAGCAGGACTTCGCGGCCACGAAGGCCATCATTCGATGGGGGCTGGACACGTTCGGCGGGTTGAAGGACGCAGGCAAACCGTGCTTTCTGGACAAGGTGAATGCATCGATGCTGGTGTGTCTGGCCGGTGCGCAGAAAAACTGCGGGGAACCGGACGCAGCCGCCGCTTCTCTGCGGCAGGCGCAGACGCTTGCCGCGCAGTTTGACGCCGCGCCGGATTACCGCGGCGACGCGCTCCGCTTTGTAAGCGGCGGCGAGCCCGTCGGGATCTACGACGATCTGGGCGCGCCCGCTATGGACGGCGAGCGGGAGAGCGGGCGGGATCTGGACGACGCGGAATTACTGACATGGTGGAAGGAGCTTGATCCCGATGAAGCATAAACCGCTGGCGCGGCAGCTGACCGCGCAGTTTTTCCGGGGCAATGTCCCGATGTTCGCCCTTGCGGTGTTCGCCGCGCTGACGGGCGGGCAGCTGCAGGCCGCGGAAAAGCGCGTCTCCGACCAGAACCGCGACTTTACCGCCGCGCTTTCCGACTGCCTCGGCGGCTTTTCCGTCGTCAAGACCTTCCGGGCGGAAAAAGAGATCTTCCGCCTGTTTGCCGAGAGCAACCGCGCGCTGGACGCGCAGACGGCGCATCAGGTCACGGACGATATCCTGTCCCTGTCCGGCGTCACACGCATTGTCGTCACGCACACGCTGGAGCAGGCGGCGCTGCGCCGCTATGACGGCATTCTCGTCCTGAAGGACGGCCGCATCACAGAGTCCGGCTCCTTCGACGAGCTGATGGAACAGAAGGGCTATTTCTACGCGCTGTATACGGTGTCGCAATAAGCTTTACGCACGAAAAGGCTCTCCCTTGCGCGCAAGGGAGAGCCTTTTCGTGTGTTCAGACTGACTCCGGTCATCTCAAACCGTTTCGGAATAGCTGCCGAGGTAGCAGACGTGTTCGCAGACGGATTCCAGCTCGCCGAGGAGCTTCGGCAGCTCCGGTGAGTAGACGGAGGCTTCGAGATCGAAGTAGAACCGGAACGTGTCGTCCGAGCCTGGAATGGGGCGGCTTTCCAGCTTTGTCAGGTTGATGCCCCGGCCATAGATGCGGGCCAGCACCTGATAGAGGCTGCCGGGTTCGTTGGAGAGCGTGACGAGCAGGCTCGTCCGGTCGGCGCCGGGGTAGACCTCGGGCTTGGCCGCGATACAGATGAAGCGGGTGTAGTTGCCATGCTCGTTCTGCACGCGCTCCTGCAGCGGCTGCAGGCCGTAAATTTCCGCGCAAGCGGGCGAGGCGATGGCGGCGAGATCGCGCCGTCCCGCTCCGGCGACCATGCGGGCTGCCGCCGCCGTGTTTTCGCAGCGCGTCACGGTCACGTTCGGCAGCTGCTTCAAAAATTCGGAGCACTGCTCCAGCGCCTGTCCGTGCGAGACGACCTCGCGAATTTCGGACAGCTTTACGCCCGGCAGGGCCAGCAGACTGTGATCTACGCGCAGGCGGACGCTGCGGACGATGGAGAAGTTGTGCTTCTGCATGAGGTCGTACACCGCGTTGACCGAGCCTGCCGTGCTGTTTTCCAGCGGCAGAACACCGTACTGGCACAGGCCCTGCTCGATGGCGGAGAAGACCTTGTCAAATGTCGCGCAGAAGAATACGCTCGGATGCTGGAACAGCTTGTCGCAGGCCTGCTGCGAATACGCGCCCTCAACGCCCTGGCAGGCGACAGCTGCTGTGGGCGGGAACAGCTGTGGCGTCTGCTCCAGCGCCGCTTTGAGAAGCGCCGGAAGCGCCGTTTTTTCGTCCAGCAGATCGCGCTGGTAGCTGCGGCTGAGGGAGAACAGCAGCCGGTAGAGGCTCACGGCCTCCTCCTGCAGCTCCTCCGGCGCGGCCTTTACGATCTGCGCCAGTTTTTCGCGCTCCCGCCCGGCGTCCAGAACCGGCAGGCCGTGCGATTTTTTATACGCCGCGATCCCCGCAGCCGTCTGCATCCGCTCGGCAAACAGCTGCAGAAGCTCCGCGTCGATCCGGTCGATCTGTGCTCTGTAATCAGAAAGTTCCATAGCGATATCCATCCTTTCAGAAAATACAAACGAAAAACGCGGCACAGCGTAATCTGTGCCGCGTTGCGAACCTGACTTCGTTTCTGCGCATCACAAATTACCCTTACTGCAAGCCAGTAAAGGTAAAGATAAACGCGAACATGGCGGAAACGTACATCATAACGACCTCATTTCGAAGATGGCATCATGGTAGCAGAACGGGACTGGAATGTCAAGCCCTTGCGCGCAGCTTTTCCAGAAGCGCGGTAAAATAGTCCGGCAGCTCACAGCAGACGGTCACGGGCTGCCCCGTGCGCGGGTGCACGAAGCGGAGTTCCTTTGCGTGCAGGCATTGGCTGTCCTGCCCCAGCTCGGGCTTTTTATGGCCGTAGACCATATCGCCCAGGATCGGGTGTCCGCGATAGGCCATGTGGACGCGGATCTGGTGCGTCCGGCCCGTTTCCAGCCTGCACTCGACGAGCGTATAGCCGGAAAATCGCTCCAACACGCGCCAGTGCGTCACGGCGCTGCGGCTATTTTTCTCCGTGACGGCCATTTTCTTGCGGTCGGCCGGGTGGCGGCCGATGGGCGCATCGATGGTGCCGGAATCGTCTTTGATCTTGCCGCAGACGATGCACACATACGTCCGGGCCAGACTGTGATCCTTCAGCTGCGCGGCCAGCGCGGCGTGCGCAAAGTCGTTCTTGGCCGCGATAATGAGGCCGGACGTGTCCTTATCGATGCGGTGGACGATGCCGGGCCGCTTTTCCCCGCCGATGCCGGACAGGGAGTCGCCGCAGTGGGCCAGCAGCGCGTTGACGAGCGTGCCGTCCGCGTGACCGGGGGCCGGGTGGACGACAAGCCCCTTGGGCTTGTTCACGACGATCACGTCCGCGTCCTCATAGCAGACCTCCAGAGGAATGTCCTGCGCCGCGATGGGCGTTTCGCGCACCTCCGGAATTTCCAGCTCCAGCGCCGTCCCGGCGGGGAGCTTTTCGTTCTTTTTGACGGGCCTGCCGGCCTGCGTGACCGCACCCTGCTCGATCAGGCGCTGGGCCTGGCTGCGGGTCAGCTCCGGCACGAGGCGGCTGAGCGCGCTGTCGAGCCGTTCGCCGTCTCTGTCAATCGTCAGCGTCATGCGGTTTCTTCTGCTCCTTCGGCTTGTCGGCCAGCAGCTCCTTATCCTTCGTCAGAATATAGACCACAAGGAAAAGCGCGCCGAACGTAATGAACAGATCCGCCACGTTGAACGTGGAGAACCACGGGATGCAGATCATGTCAATGACAAGGCCGGTGGAAATGCGGTCGATGAAATTGCCGATCGCGCCGCCGGTGATGGCCGCGATGCACCACAGCTCCGGCGTCTTTTTGAACCATTTTTTCACGAGCACGTAGATCACGACCGCGAGATACACCGCCGTCATGACCACGAACAGCCACCGCGCGCCGCGCAGAAGGCTCAGCGCCATGCCGTCGTTCGTGATGTAGTGCAGCTGGAGCCAGCCGGGGATGAGCGTGACGGTCTTCCCCACGAGATTGGCCGCAGCCAGATATTTTGTCAGCTGATCGACCGCGACGATCGCCGCCGTAAACAGCGCAAGCAGCAGATAAAGCAAAGCAGTTCCCCCTTCCGGTAAGTGGGAACATCATACCATATTTCTGTTAATATTGCAACGCCGCAAAACGGCACGCAGGCGCAGCGAAAATCCCCGCCGCATAAAACCCGCTGTCCCTGCGGAGCAGGCGGCAGCGGGTTTTTCAGCGCTTCAGCGATTGACGACGTTCTGCGGCGTTCCGGCGAGGAAGGCACGGATGTTTTCTGCCGTGGCGTCCATGATCCGCTGGCGGCTCTCCTTCGGGGCCCAGGAGATATGCGGCGTGATGATGCAGTTTTTCGCGGTCAGGAGCGGATTGTCCGGGCGGATCGGCTCTGTGTAGACTACATCCAGCCCGGCGGCAGCCAGCTTGCCGCTGTTCAGCGCGTCGGCGACGTCCTGCTCCACGATCAGCTGGCCACGGGCGTTGTTGATGAGGATCGCGCCATCCTTCATTTTCGCGATGTTCTCTTTATTGATGAGTCCGGTGTTCTCCGGCGTCAGATTGCAGTGCAGCGACACCACGTCCGCCTGCGCAAGCAGCGTATCCAGATCAACGTACTCGCCGATGGCGCGCCCGGCGTCGTTCGGATAGACGTCATATGCCAGAACGTGCATGCCCATCGCCCGCGCGATGCGGCCCTCCGCCTGGCCGATGCGGCCAAAGCCGATGATGCCGATAGTCTTGCCCTCCAGCTCGATAAGCGGATAGTCCCAATAGCACCAGTCGGGATTCGAGGCCCAATTGCCCGCATGGACAGACGCGCTGTGATGGCCGATATGGTGGCAGATCTCCAGCAGAAGGGCGATGGAATACTGGCTGACCGACGCTGTGCCGTAGGCCGGCACGTTCACGACCGGGATGCCCTTTTCCCGCGCGTAGTTGTAATCCACAACGTTATAGCCCGTCGCAAGCACCGCAATCAGCCGGATATTCGGGCACGCGTCGATCGTCGCGCGGGAGATCGGCGTTTTGTTCATGACCACGATCTCCGCGTCGCCGATGCGCTCCGCGATCAGCGGGGACTCGGTATACGACGTGCGGTCATAGACCGTCAGCTCGCCAAGCGCGGCCAGCTCTGCCCAGCTCAGATCGCCGGGATTTTCCGTATAACCGTCCAATACTACAAGTTTCATAGCAGCTCTCTCCTGTTTATAATTTGCGTTCCGCGCATACGCGGAATTTCAGATATACCAGTCGCCATCCGGCTGTGGGAGCACCGCCTCGAGCGCCTGCGCACCGTGTACGCGCGCGATCCACCGGAGGCCGTCCTCTGTCTGCCGCAATACGCCCGCATCCAAAAGTGCCTGCCGAAGCGGCGCGTCCGGAACTGCGGGAACATCCCGTCCCGCTTCCTCCGCAAGCCTGCGGCGGCAGTCCGGGAACGCTTTTTCCAACTCCGGTGACAGATAGAGGGTATTTTCGGCAAAATAGGCCGGGTACGGGTGACGGCAGCGGCGGTACGGCGTCATGGCAAGCTCGCAGCGGCTGGCACTGACGCAGGATGCCTGTCCGGGCGCGGCTTCGGCAAAGGCGTCGATGGTGTAGGCAAAGTGAATGTCCCGGACGGCGTCAAACGCGGGAAAGGCCGCATTGGCGAGGCCGTCCGCGTCTGTCACGGCGGAAAGCCCGATCGGCGCCTGCTCCTGCGCAAGGGTATTGACCGCTCCGTCCTCCGTCCAGAACGGTACAACGCGGAACGTCATCTGCCGCCCGGCGACAGGACTTCCCTTGCAGGTCAGCCGCGCCGTATATGCGTTGCCGTAATGGCTCCCGTCCGCAGAAAGCACGCGTTCAAGAGACAGCTCACACCCCGCGGGAGGCGCACCGTCCAGCCGGAACAGATCGGCGGCGATCGCCATGCGCGTCTGCCCGACCGCGCTGTCCGCGCCGCAGTGGCCGAAGGCCGCAGCGCGTCCGTCCGGCAGCAGGCGGATGCACGGCTGATAGAGTCCGTTTCCCGCGCCCTCGATCACCGTCCATGTCTGGCCGAGATCGCCGGAGCAGCTGAAGGGCTTGCCTCGCCGCGCACCGACTAGAACATCGCCCGGCAGGCACACGATGCTTTCCGGGACGAAGCCGCCCTGCGGATTTTTCGCAGGC
>OQWD01000721.1_pt1 | contig 12543 bp, 9 predicted proteins | sample 1691631 | NCBI WGS metagenome assembly OQWD01 (sample SAMN03418283, study PRJEB22391) | human gut metagenome | biome: human-gut; feature: organic feature; material: feces | host: Homo sapiens | place: Italy | collected 2013-04 | reverse complement strand
GGCGTCGAATTGATCGGCGAGCTGCTGTTCGCTCATCTGAGCCATGGCCGCGGCCTGCTGGGAGTCGCCTCCGGATGCTCCTGCAGCGGCCATCATGTTCTGCGCCATCTGCGCCTTGCTGCTCACGCCGAGGGATGCGACATAGTCACGAGCGTCCTGAGCCTTGGTGACATCATCGGACGGGGAGAACGTCATGCCGTTGAGCACATTATGGTCTTTATCGGCCTGCTGCTCGGTGACGATTTCACTGGATTCGGCACGGTCGACCAGCTCATTGGTCAGCGCACGCGTATAGCCCACACCGGAGGAAAGCGGAGTTGCGTCAGCATCCTCTACCGGCTTGACCACGCCCACGATCTTCAGATTGATGGCCTTGTCGGAGTCAATCAGCGCGTTAATCTGGTCCACATCGTCGCCCACGTACTTCCAATGGCCGTTATCGCCTTTGACATACTGGTCACAGGTCGGCAGCAGCTTCAGCGTACGGTCGATAACGTCGGAATAGTCAATCTTCTTGGTATCTGTTTTCACATCGTCGCCGGAATTGAGCTGGTTCATCATATTGTGGTATTCGCTGGCGGATTTGAGGCCTAGCTCATACACAGTGGTTAACGACAATGAATTGTTCTCATCAAGTACAAGCACGACTTCGTTCTTGTTCTTTGGCCAGGATCCTTCGACTACCTCATAATTGTCGGAAATGACCTTGCCGACGTTCTTCTTGCCGTCAGCGCTCGGCATGATCTCATGGAACGAGCTCGGTGCGGCATTCTGGTCGGTTTTACCCGTGAGCATGCTCATGCGCGTCGACGTAAAGGTGGACGAGTCGGCAGACATCAGCGAACCATCCGCCATCTGGTCGGCCATCGATTTGGTGCCGGTATTACCCACCGTCACACCATCGGCGTTGACAAGCGTGCCGTCTGGATCGTGTGAGAACACGGAGAACTTCGTATCATACGAATACTGGATTCCCGCGGAACCGACATACCGATTGATGTCGCTGTCCTTATTATCAAGGTATTTCTTGAATGCGCTCAGATTGTTTTCGGTAATGCTGCTGGTCATCGAAGCGGTGCCCTTGATGGCGGCATCATCCGGATAAATCGCGTCGCTCTTATGCTTCTTGCCTTGATTGTCCGCATTCTGCCGACCGGAAGTCATCATGCTGGTCAGATCGAAGGTCTGTTCGTCGATGCTGATCGGGTAAGCGGTCATCGTCTCGCGCTGAATATTGTCGATATACGTGTTCACGCCTGCCGAAACGGACATGATCAATGCGATGCCGATAATGCCGATGGATCCTGCGAATGCCGTAAGGAACGTGCGGCCCTTCTTGGTACGCAGATTATTGAGGCTCAATGCCAACGACGTGCCGAACGACATGGATGTGCGGCCCATGGTCTTGTGCACGGGAGCAGTGGCCGTTTCGTTCTGAACTGGTTCGAACGGGTCGGAGTCGGAACGAATCACACCGTCCTTGAGCTCCACAATGCGCGTGGCATACTGGTAGGCCAGTTCGGGGTTGTGTGTCACCATCACCACAAGACGGTCTTTGGCGACCTCTTTGAGCAGATCCATGATCTGCACGGAAGTGTCGGAATCAAGCGCACCGGTTGGCTCGTCGGCGAGCACGATATCCGGATCGTTCACCAACGCGCGTGCAATGGCCACGCGTTGCATCTGACCGCCGGAAAGCTGGTTCGGCTTTTTGTCGATATGTTCGCCCAAACCCACCTGTTCAAGCGCCTTGCGCGCACGTTCTCGACGCTCCGAACGCGATACGCCCGAAATGGTCAGGGCAAGTTCCACATTCGACAGAATGGTCTGATGGGGAATGAGATTGTAGCTCTGGAATACGAAACCGATGGTGTGGTTGCGATAGGAGTCCCAATCGCGGCTTTTGTATTGTTTGGTGGAAATGCCGTTGATTACCAGATCGCCGGAATCATAGTGGTCAAGTCCGCCGATGATGTTAAGCAGTGTGGTTTTGCCGGATCCCGAAGGACCGAGAATGGCCACGAATTCGTTGTCACGCAGGTTTAGACTGACGTTATCCAGCGCCCGCTGCACGAAGTCGCCGGTTTTATACTGTTTGGAGATGCCTTGAATTTGCAGCATGCCGCCTCGTCTCGATAATCATTGCCGTCTCTTCCCGTAGGAAGTGTGCTATGGGAAGAACAAGACGCTGTCAGGGGCATTATATGGTAAAACCCTCGCCATAGACTGAGTAGGAAAGGAAAAAGATACGCTTCCAGCTCATTCGATGGCGAGGATTTATACATGTCGCAACAATGTGACAGATTACACAAAATTGTCACATTCTCATGATGGCTTTATCACAAGCTGATTTTTGCTAGATCTGGCGAAAAGCCTGTTCCAAATCCGTGATCAAATCATCAGCATCTTCAAGACCGACGGAAAGTCGCACGAGATTGGCGGGCACTTCCAGCGTGGTACCGGCGACGGAAGCGTGGGTCATGGCGCCCGGATGCTCAATCAGGGATTCCACGCCGCCCAACGACTCGGCCAAGGTGAACACTTCCGTGGCACCAGCGAACTTCTTTGCCGCTTCGAATCCAGCTGCGATCTGCACGGAGATCATGCCTCCGAAGCCTCCATGCATCTGTCGTGCGGCAATCTCGTGGCCTGGATGGGATTCCAGTCCCGGGTACCATACGCGTTCCACTTCAGGGCGGGTTTCCAGCCATTGCGCCACCTTCATGGCGTTACGGCTGTGCTGCTTGACGCGCAGATCCAACGTTTTGAGGCCACGAATGTCAAGCCAGGAGTCGAACGGAGATGGCACGGCTCCGGCCGCATTCTGAAGGAACGCCACTTCATCGCGGATTTCCCTGTCGTTGAGCACCACCGCTCCGCCGACCACGTCGGAATGGCCGCCGATGTATTTGGTGGTGGAATATACGACCACGTCGGCGCCGTCCGCCAACGGATGCTGCAATATCGGGGACGCGAAGGTGTTGTCCACCACCACTCTGGTGTCATGCGCGTGAGCGACAGCTGACGTGGCCGCGATATCAGTGATGTTGAGCAGCGGGTTAGACGGGGTTTCCACCCAAATGTACCGGTACTGCTTCTGGCTGAGCGCCGCGGAAACGGCAGCCGTATCGGTGACGTCCACCACGTCAAGGCCGACTCCCCACGGCACGAACACCTTGGAAAGCAATCGGTAGGTTCCGCCATACACGTCATTGCCAAGCAGAATATTGTCGCCCGGTTTCAACGTGGCACGCAGCAGCACGTCGATGGCGGCCAGTCCGGAAGCGAAGCTCAGCGCGTAGTTCGCGCCTTCGACCGCCGCTAGCTGCTCGTCGAAGGAATTGCGGGTCGGATTGATGGAACGGCTGTAATCATAACCGTTGCGCAGGCCGCCGACACCATCCTGCTTGAACGTGGATGTCATATAAATAGGGGTGACCACGGCCCCGGTGGTCGGATCGGGTTCCTGTCCTGCGTGAATGGCGCGGGTGGCAAGTGCGGTGGCGTTCAGGGCTTCGGCGTTGGTCGAGATGGTCATGATGGGAACTCCTTGAAAATAGCGAATGGTTTGGGTTGAACGAATGATGGGCATGATCGTGAAGCAGCTGATCGACGGTTTACAGATACCGCTCCGCAAGACTTGGCTTGGACGTGCGTTCCACAACGTCGGCGAATCCGTTGGCACGCATCCAATCGTCGTTGAAGATCTTCTCCATATAGCTACGGCCGGAATCGGGCAGCAACGTCACTACCAGCTGGTTTTCATCCAAATCATGCTCGCGAGCGTATTTGAGGGCTGCCATAACGGCCATGCCGGACGATCCTCCGACCAGCAGGCCTTCCTCCGCAGCCAAACGACGGGTCATTTCGAACGCTTCGGCATCGTTCACTTGCACGATTTCGTCGGGAAGCTCACGGTCGAAGGCCTTCGGATAGAAATCCTCACCGACGCCTTCGATGCTGTACTGGTGCACGTCGTCCGGATTGGAGTAGATGGAGCCTTCCGGATCGGCGCCGATCACCTGCACCTTACCGTCGGAAGCTTCTTTCAGGTAACGGCCGGTGCCGGAAATGGTACCGCCGGTGCCAATGCCCGCCACGAAATGCGTGACCTGATGATCGCTGGCTTCCCAGATTTCCGGACCGGTGGTGTGGTAGTGGCTTTCCGGCCCGTTCGGATTGTCATACTGGTTCGGGCGGTACCCTCCCGGAATTGCTTTGGCGAGGCGTTCCGCCACCTGATAGTAGGAGCGCGGATCATCCGGACCCGCGTCGGTAGGGGTTACGACCACTTCGGCACCGTATGCGCGGAGTACCGCGCGCTTGGCTTCGGAGACCTTGTCCGGCAAGGTGAAAATGGTGCGGTAGCCGCGCTGCTGCGCCACGAGGGCAAGTCCGACGCCGGTATTGCCGGAGGTCGGCTCCACAATCACGCCGCCCGGCTTGAGCTCGCCGCTGCGTTCGGCCGCGTCAATGATACGTTCCGCGATACGGTCTTTGGAAGAGCCTCCCGGATTGAAATATTCGACTTTGACGGCGATGGTGGCTTTGATGCCGTCGGTCACGTGGCTGAGTTTGACGAGCGGAGTGTTGCCGATGAGTTCGGAAAGGGAATTGTGGATGGCCATGGCGTTTCCTTGCAAATGATTGTTTATTGGCTTCCGATGGATGATTTCGTTGTTTTTGATTTCGAGAAGCTCGCGTTTGTCACTTGCAATTTTGAAAACGGGACCTGCGATGGTGTTTTCACCGCAGTTCATCCGCATATGTAGCCACGTAATGCCAACCGCGTAAGGCACTGGCTATGGGATGATTCTTGTGCGATGAAATGGCATCCCACTAGAATGCGGATGCCGAAAGAATGCCCTGTCTCAAGTTATGCTTCGATGAACCACGCGCCCCTCGGGCGGTTGGTCAGCGACAGCAACAACATGAGAAATTGAACATGAACCACACGATAGCACATCCTCCAGCGGCAAAAACTAACCCATGTCCGAATAGCGGACATGGGTTAGCTTTTGCGGGAGTCCATCACATCGAAGCGGCGTCAACCAACCGTTTCGTATAGTCGTTTTTCGGACGTTCCAGCACTTGGGCGGCCGTTCCAATTTCGACGACATGCCCGTCATGAACCACCATGATGCGGTCGGCTATGTGTTTGACAACACCCAGATCATGAGACACCATGATGAGCGCCATCTCCGGTTCGGCGGCACGGATCGCCTTGAACGATTCGAGAATCTGCACGCGTGCGGCAACGTCGATGGCGCTCATCGGCTCGTCAGCAAGCAACACGGTTGGATGGTCGACAATGGCGCGGGCGATCGCGGCACGTTGTGCCTGCCCTCCAGATAGGTCCATGGGAAAGCGGTTCCGGTATACTGTCGGATCGAGGCTCACCCTGAGGAAAGCGTCGTCCACATGCGCCGAAATCTGTTCAGGGGACCAGTCGTGGTGGCGCAACCGCAACGGCTCCATGACGGATTTTGCGACACGCCATCGCGGATCCAACGAATCGAATGGATTCTGGAATACCAGTCCGGACTGGCTACGCAACGATTTCACGGTCTGCTTGCGCAGAACCTCACCGCGATAGCGTATGTCGCCGGCATCGGCATCTTCCAAACCGAGTAACACACGCGTAAGCGTGGTCTTTCCCGATCCGGAGCCGCCGATCACGGCAAGGCACTCCCCCGCGTAGACCGTGATATCCACGCCGAACAGCACCTGTCTGCGTTGCCTGCCTTTGCCGAAGAACTTGTCGATGCCACGTCCTTCAAGCAGAATGGTCGGTTCGGCCATCATCGTCCTCCTTCGACATCGAGCGAAAGCTCGCGCGCGGCCCGGACCAGATTTGTGGCTTCGGGCGTCGTGGGACACTCAAGCAGCATGGAAGTCGCGCCGGATTCCACGACATGCCCTTCGGATAGCACGTAGCATCGGGTGGTGGCGCGACGCAGCACCGAAAAATCATGGGTGATGAACAGCATGGACGCGCCAGAATCGTCGACCAGCGAAGTCAGCAGATCGACGATCTGCCGCTGTGTGATCGAATCCAATGCCGTAGTCGGCTCGTCTGCGATAATCAGTCTCGGCGAGGTGATCAACGCCGTGGCGATGCCGACGCGCTGCTGCTGGCCGCCCGACAGCTCATGTGGATATTTGAGCAGCGCATCCTCGGCAAGACCGACTTTCGACAGCATCGTCTTGACACGCTCCGCCCGCTCTTCAAGCGTCAGGTCGTAATGGAGGTACAGCGGCAATCCGACCTGCTGGGCCACTGTCATCACGGGATTCAACGCGACGGATGGGTTCTGGAACACCATGCCCACGGAGCGGCCGCGCAAGTTGGCCATGACCTCATCGGTGGCGCCGACGACATGTGTGCCATCCAAGTCGATGTCGCCGCTTACCTGCGCCATACTGGGGAGGATTCCCATCATGGCTTTGGCGATCATCGACTTGCCGGAGCCGGATGAGCCAATCAGCCCCACGCGTTCGCCGTCCGCAATGGTCAACTGCACGTCATGCACAATTGAATTGCCGTTGATGGAGATATCGAGATTCCGAATATTCACGCTCATGAGATGTCCCTCAATGCCGAGTTCGTCAATGGGTCGATGGCGTCACGCAGCGCATCTCCGAAAAGGTTCAACGCGATGACGACCACAGTGACCACCAGACCCGGCCATAGCACGGCCATAGGATAGATGCTGATGAATCTGACCGACGTGGACAGCGAGTGCCCCCAACTGGGAACGCCCGAACCGACGCCCACGCCAAGGTAGGTCAATCCCGCCTCGGCAAGCAGCGAGGTGCCGGCGCTGATGGAAAGCTGCACGCTGAGCACAGGCAGGGTGTTCGGCAGGATATGCGTAAAGAACACGCGAATCGGACTGGCCCCGGCCCATAATGACGCCTCAACGTATGGCGAGCGCGCCGCAAGCATGGCGGCTGGGCGCAGAATCCTTGCCAGATTCATGCCGTATGCGAATCCGCAGGAGATGACGATGACCGCGGCCGAAGCTCCGAACGGCACTGTGAGAATCAATGCGATCAGTACGGTGGGCAGGGAGATCAGCGCGTCCACGACGACCACCGATGTGGAGGCAAACGCACTGTTGCGTGACACCATGGCTGCGACGAGCAGCAGACCGACCGCAGCGGCGACGCATACAGTGAGCAACGCTATCGCCAGATTGGTACGAGATCCCGCCATCAGCCAACTCAGCACATCAGAACCGACACCGTCCGTACCCAGCGGATGGGAACCGGATGGTGACGCCCAGACATGGTAGCCATCGGTGTCCAAGAGACGGTACGGCGTCCAGAACAGTGATATGGCCGATACCGCGACCCATAGTCCGATGACGATCATCGCGTATTTGCCACCGCCGGTATGCCAGATGGATGCGATGACCGTCTTCGCTGCCGACGACCCTGCTGCCGTGCGCTTGGCTCCGTCCGGAACCGTCGCGCATGACACGGGTTTGGGCGATGTGTTTCGATTGTTCGAATCGGTCATGCGGACACCTCCTGCGAGCCGACGCCCGCGCTTTTGAGACGTGGGTCCAACGCGCGGTGTGCCAAATCGACCGCAAACCCCAGTAACAGGAACAACGCCGCAAGCAGGAACAGCTCGCTTTGCACGGAGGTAAGGTCGCGGTTGCCCACATCGGTGACGAGCATGGCACCAAGTCCGGGAAGCGCGAACAGGTTTTCCACCACCATCACGCCGGTGACCATATGCGCGAAGGTCAGGCCGATCACCGATACGAGCTGCGGCGTGGCAAGACGCAAGGCGACCTTCAATATCGCCTGCTTGCGGGTCATGCCGCATGCCATTGCCATATCGACCGCCTGCGACGAGGCCATGTCGCCGACCGCCGCACGCGTGTACCGCATTACCGACGCCCCCGCAGTGATACCGGTAGCAACTGACGGCAATACAAGAGAAGACAATGCGGATGACGGATCCGACCATCCCTCATCAGGGAAACCTTGGGATGGGAACAATCCAAACAATCCGCTGCCGCGAGCGAACAGCAGAATCAGCAGCAGTCCGCCCCACAACGCGGGGATAGCGCCCGCGACGATGGCGATCACATGGAACAAACCACGCAGATGCGGATTGCGGGTCAGCACAGCAGCGCATCCCAGCGGAAGCCCTATGACCAGTGCGATAGCCAGGCTCATAACGATCAGAGGAAAGGTGATACCGACACGTTCCGCCACTTGGGATGCGACGGAACGTCCACTAATCACGGATGTTCCGAAATCGCCGTGCAGCAGATCAAGTATCCAATCCGCGTATTGCGCCGGATAAGAACGGTCAAGTCCGAGCTGCGAGCGCAACGCGGCGATGCGTTCGGGTGTCGCCTTCGTTCCCGCAATCACCGCGGCGACGTCGCCGGGAAGGATGCGCAGTGCGAGAAACACCAAAAGAGAAAGACCGGCCAGGGCCGCGACGAACAGCCCCAGCCGTTGGATGATGAATTTCATTACCGGTAACTTACTTGGTCTTGTAGACCTGCCATAGCGGCAGCAGGATCTGCGTAAGCTTGCCCGGGAAACCGTGAAGATTCTTGTCACGGGCGACCGTCACACGGTATCCGAACAGCCAATCCGCAGGAGCGTCCTCGCTGACGATACGCGCCGCCTGCTTGAGGTACTTCTCGCTGGTCGCGGAATCGGTGGAGGCCAGCGACTTGGCGTACAGTTCCTGGACCTTCTTGCTGTTGTAGTGGAAGTAGTATTCCGGGTTCGTCCAAGAATAGAAATCGTGGCTTTCCGCATGGTCCACCAAGGAAAGCTCATAGTCGCCATTGGCGTGCACGTCCTGCAGCCAAGTGGAGAATTCCACATAATTGATGTTCAGGTTGATGCCGACCTTGGCGAGCTGGCTCTTAAGCTGGTTGCCAAGTTCGGGACCATACGTGTTGGCATAGGTGAGGGTGAGCTTCAGCGGCTTGTCGGCGGAGTATCCGGCTTCGCCCAGCAATTTCTTGGCCTTGGATGGATTGTACGGGTACAGGCCGGTCAGGTCCTCGTAGCCAGGATCGACGGATGGGATTGGACCGCCGAGCGTCTGGTCGACGTTACCGCGGGACGCGATAATCTCCTTGTGGTCGATGGCGTAGCGGATCGCCTGGCGCACGCGTTTGTCTTCCAGCTTCGGATTGGTGCAGTTGAAGGCGAGCACGAACTTGTCGCTTCCGGATGCCGCGGAGACCTGATACTTCGACTTGTCGAGCCCCTTGGCGAGCGTGGCGTTCACCGGCGAGAGCACATCCACGTCACCGCTCTTGAGCGCGTTAACTGCGGCGTTGTCATCGGAGAAGAAGCGGACGACCACCTTGTTGGTCTGTGCCTTGTGCGCGGTGCCCCAGTACTTCGCATTGGCCTTGAGCACGATCTTGTTGCCCGGGTCGAAGGATTCGACGGTGTACGGTCCGGAACCAACGGCCTGAGTCTTCGCGTCGTACTTGGCGTCCTTGTCGAACACCAGTCCCGGACGTCCGGTGAGGTTCCACAGCAGGTTCGAATCCGGTTCGGAAAGGGTCATCTTCACGGTGTCGGCGTCGACCGCCTCGACCTTGCTGACGCTTTCGATGGCGTCAGAATCCAGATACTGCTTCTCGATGAGCTGGTTGATAGACCACACCACGTCGGCCGAATCAAGCTTATGGCCGTTGGAGAAGTTCATCTTGTCATTGAGATGGAACGTATAGGTCTTACCGTCCTTGGAAATATCCCAGGATTTGGCGATGCTTGGCTGGACCTTATTGTTCGAATCGCGCGACACCAGTCCCTCGTAGACGTTGCCGTCGAGGATCTGTTCAAGCGCGGCTCCGGACTGTTGACGAATGTCAAGGCTGACCGGGGAAAGTTTCAGACCCACAGTAACGGTGTCGGCTTTGGCCGATGTTCCGTTCGCGTTCTTGGATTCACTGTGGTTTCGGAAAGCGGTAACACCAATGATGATGGCAATGACCGCAATGACGGCGACAAGCACATAGGTCCACTTCTTCGGGCCTTGCGTTTTTGGCGATTTGGCCCGCGCGTTCAACGTGGTGTCGGTGCTGGCCGTGTTGTGCGGCTGTCCCTTCGATTCGTTCTTCTGTTCGGTTGCGTCGGCTTCGCCGTGCGCACCTGAAGATTGCGACATGATTGCTCCTGTTTGATTATGGGTTTGCTCTGGTTGACCGCCTGTACAGGTCGATCACCGAAGTCTGATTTTACAATCCGCTATGCCCACGGATACTTCAATGGCTGATTCTCCCAACAGAAATACCGTATGCTTCAGCCGGTTCGATATATACTTGACGCAGTTTTCATCAGTCTTGCCAGGGTCAGCGGAAGGACAACACGGCTATGGCTCATATTCTTCTTGGCGTAACCGGCAGTATCGCCGCTTTCAAGGCCTGCCATCTCGCCTCCGACTGGAGCAAGCAGGGGCATGAGGTTCGCGTGGTGATGACCGCAGCCGCACAGGAGTTTGTCACTCCGCTGACATTCAGCTCGCTTACGCACACGCAAACACGCACATCCATGTTCGCCGCACAACGCAACGATTGTGATGTTGCCCATACTCCTTCCAATCCGTTGCATATCAATCATGTGGATGATGCGAAATGGGCGGACATGCTTGTCATCGCCCCCGCAAGCGCAGATATCATCGCAAAAATCGCATGCGGTATCGCCGACAACCAACTGACGAGCACCGTGCTTGCCTATAGCGAGGGGCCGAAAATCCTATGCCCTGCCATGAATGTGCGCATGTATGAGAATGCTGTGACGCAGCGCAATCTCAATATCTGCCGTGAACTCGGGTGGACCATTGTGGAACCGGGTTCCGGCATGCTCGCCTGCCAGGATGTCGGCAAAGGGCGCATGGAGGAGCCTGCCGCGATCGAAGCGGCCGTGGCCGATTTGCTGCGTGCGAACCAACCCGCTGAAACGTTGCCATTACGCGGATTACATGTGCTCATTACCGCCGGCCCCACGCAGGAACCGCTCGACCCCGTACGCTACCTCACCAACCATTCCACCGGAAAAATGGGCTATGCGATTGCCGAACAGGCACGCGATATGGGTGCGGATGTGACGCTCGTGTCGGGCCCTGTGTCATTGAGCGCACCACATGGCGTTGATGTGATTCACGTCACCACCGCGCGGAACATGTTCGACGCAGTACGGGAACGGTTCGCGCAAGCCGATCTGACGATTATGGCGGCCGCAGTCGGCGATTTCCGACCCGTCGAGCAGGCTCAGGAGAAAATCAAAAAGAACGGGCGCGTCAATATCGACCTGCATCTCACATCGAATCCCGATATTCTCGCGTGGGCGGGCGAACATAAAACAGCTGACCAGACCTTGTGCGGTTTCGCCATGGAAACGCAGGATTTGGAAGCGAATGCGGCGAAAAAACTCGCGTCGAAGCATTGTTCAATGCTGGTGGCCAACAATCTCAACACCCCCGGTGCCGGTTTCGCGGTGGACACGAATGTGGTGACGGTATTGAAGCCCGGCGCAACCCCTGATGAGCCAATCATCGAACATTGGAACAAGATGGGCAAGCAGGAATTGGCGGAACGCATACTCACCGAATTGTCGGCATTGCGCAACACCGACAACACAATTCCACCCAAATCGTGAATATCCGTAAATATCAACCACAATCGCAAGCAATAGCGTCAATACAGTAATCGTAAGGAGAATTCGATATGCTTCTGGTCGCAGTCGACATCGGCAACACCAATGTGGTGATCGGCTTCCTCGATGACGGACACATCGCCGGCACATACCGCATCACCACGAAATCGAACCACACGTCAGACGAATATGGCCTGATGATCACGCAATTCCTGCAGTTGAGTGGCTACACACCGGACGATGTGGACGATGTGATCATCTCATCGGTGGTGCCGAAGGTCATGCATTCGTTCCGCGCCAGCATTGTGAAATTCCTCAATATCGATCCGATGATCATTGGACCGGGCGTCAAAACCGGCATTAACATTCGTATGGACAATCCGCAGAACATGGGTGCCGACTGCATCGCCGACTGTGCTGGAGCCTACTACGAGTATGGCGGTCCGATTCTGGTGGCGGATTTCGGCACGGCCACCACATTCAATTACGTAACAGCCGACGCTTCAGTGATTTGCGGACTGATCACCACCGGCATTCGCACGGGCGCGGCCGCCTTGTGGGAGGCCACGGCCCAGTTGCCGGAAGTGGAAATCACCCGACCAGCATCGATTCTGGCGAAAAGCACCAAACCAGCCATGCAGGCCGGCTTGTACTACAACTTCCTCGGAGGCATCGAACGTACGATCACACAATTCCATCGCGAAATCGACGAAGAATTCCGCGTGGTCGCGACGGGTGGTTTAAGCCGAGTATTTGCCGATGATACCGATATGATCGATATTTACGATCCGGATCTGATTTTCAAAGGCATGCTGCATATTTACGAGCGTAACGTACGATAGAAAATCTTATATTTAGATATATGTAATCTCATTACATAATAATGAT
>OQWD01000714.1_pt1 | contig 12604 bp, 7 predicted proteins | sample 1691631 | NCBI WGS metagenome assembly OQWD01 (sample SAMN03418283, study PRJEB22391) | human gut metagenome | biome: human-gut; feature: organic feature; material: feces | host: Homo sapiens | place: Italy | collected 2013-04 | reverse complement strand
TGAGGCTGCTCTGTTTGCAGCAGAGATTTATCGTATGTATGTGAAATACGCAGAATCCCGCAGATGGAAGACGGAGATGATGAGTCTGAATGAGAATGGGATCGGCGGATTCAAAGAAGTTACATTTATGATCCAGGGACAGGGAGCATATTCCAGACTGAAATATGAGAGTGGTGTACACCGTGTACAGCGAGTTCCGGAGACAGAATCAGGCGGACGTATCCATACATCCACCTGCACCGTTGCAATCATGCCGGAGGCAGAGGAGATTGACTTCCATCTGGATATGAATGACTGTAAATTTGATGTGTTCCGTGCATCCGGAAACGGTGGACAGTGTGTCAACACTACAGACTCTGCAGTACGTCTGACCCATATCCCAACCGGAATCGTGATTTCCTGTCAGGATGAGAAATCACAGCTTAAGAATAAAGACAAGGCACTGAAAGTTCTGCGTTCCCGTCTGTATGAGATGGAACTTGCAAAGCAGCATGATGCAGAGGCTGAGGCAAGAAGAAGCCAGATCGGTACCGGAGACCGTTCCGAGAAGATCCGTACCTACAATTTCCCACAGGGACGTGTGACAGATCACCGTATCAAGCTGACACTGCACCGTCTGGACGCGATCCTTGGAGGAGACCTCGATGAGATCCTTGACAGTCTGATCGCAGCAGATCAGGCGGCAAAGCTCAGTACTTTAAATGAAGAACAGTAAAAGCATGTAATAAGTATACGAAAATGATGTGGAAAAATATCTATACTATGTAATGGGAGGAAATTTACATGAAAAAAACAGCATTAGTAATCATGGCAGCAGGAATCGGAAGCCGCTTTGGTAAAGGAATCAAACAGCTTGCGCCGGTAGGACCGAATGGTGAGATTATTATGGACTATTCCATTCATGATGCACTGGAAGCAGGATTTAACAAAGTTGTATTTATCATCCGCAAAGATCTGGAAGAAGAGTTCCGCCGCGTGATCGGAGAAAGAATTGAGAAGATCACAGAAGTAGAATATGCATTCCAGTCACTTGAAGATCTTCCGGATGGATTCAGCAAACCGGCAGACCGTACCAAACCATGGGGAACCGGCCAGGCAGTCCTTGCCGCACGGGAAGTGCTGGATGAGCCTTTTGTTGTAATCAATGCAGACGATTACTATGGAAAGGAAGCATATGTAAAAGTACATGAATATCTGGTACAGGAACAGCCGCAGGATGATAAAATTCATATTTGCATGGCAGGTTTCCGTCTTGGAAACACCTTAAGTGATAATGGAAGTGTTACAAGAGGACTTTGCCACATTACAGACGGAAAGCTTACAGGTGTTACCGAGACACACAATATTTTTAAAACAGCAGATGGCGCTGAGATTCGCGAAGATGGCCAGCCGGCAGAGAAGCTTGACTTAAACGAGCTTGTTTCCATGAACATGTGGGGACTGACTCCTGCGTTTATGGATACACTGGAAAAAGGTTTTGTTGAATTTCTTGAGGATCTGAAACCAGAAGATATTAAGAAAGAATACCTTCTTCCGGTTATGATCGACGAACTGATCCAGAAGGGAGAGGCAACTGTCGATGTACTGGAGAGCAGGGACACCTGGTTTGGTGTAACTTATCAAGAAGATAAAGAGGTTGTGATCAAAGCCTTTAAAGAGCTTACCGAGGCTGGCGTATATCCAAACGGACTTTACAAATAAGATTATCAGATACTGTATATTGTAATTGTTTGCAGTTTTGTCTGAAAATATGGAAAAGAATGTATGATTCCTATATGCTTTCAGGTGTAATAAGCAAGGAGGATAATTAGATATGGGAAAATATTTTGGAACAGACGGATTTCGTGGAGAGGCGAATGTTCAGCTGACAGTTGATAATGCGTTTAAAGTAGGACGTTATGTAGGTTGGTATTATGGACGTGACCATAAGGCGAAGATCGTAATCGGAAAAGATACCAGACGAAGCAGCTATATGTTTGAGTATGCTCTTGCGGCGGGATTGACAGCGTCAGGCGCGGATGCGTACCTTCTTCATGTTACGACAACCCCCAGTGTTTCATATGTGGTGAGAACGGAAGATTTCGACTGCGGTATTATGATTTCTGCAAGTCATAATCCGTTTTATGATAACGGGATCAAAGTGATCAACAGCGCAGGACATAAATTAGAGGCAGAAGTAGAAGAAAAGATTGAGGCGTATATAGACGGTGAGATCGGAGAGCTTCCGCTGGCGACAAAAGAAAAGATCGGACGTACTGTCGATTATGCAGCGGGAAGAAACCGTTATATCGGCCATCTTATCTCAGTAGCAACACGTTCTTTCAAAGATATGAGAGTCGGATTGGATTGTTCTAACGGAAGTTCATCTGCAATCGCGAAAAGCGTATTTGACGCGCTCGGAGCTAAAACATATGTTATCAATAATGAACCGGATGGTACGAACATCAATACAGACTGCGGATCTACACATATTCACGTTCTTCAGGAATTTGTGAAAGAGAAAAAGCTTGACGTCGGATTCGCTTATGACGGAGATGCAGACAGATGTATTGCTGTAGATGAAAACGGAAAAGTGATAGACGGAGACTTGATTCTCTATATATGCGGAAAATATCTTATGGAACAGGGCCGTCTTGAGGGGAACACGATCGTAACAACGGTAATGTCTAACTTGGGACTGTACAAAGCGTGTGATAAGATCGGTATGAAATATGAGCAGACGGCGGTCGGCGATAAGTACGTCTATGAGAATATGCTGAAAAACGGTTATATTCTCGGCGGTGAGCAGTCAGGCCATATCATTTTCAGTAAACATGCAAGAACAGGCGACGGCATCCTTACCTCACTTTTGATTATGGAAGTAATCCTTGAGAAAAAACAGTCTCTCGGCACACTTGCGGGAGAGGTGAAGATCTATCCTCAGCTTTTGAAAAATGTCCGTGTCACAGATAAAAAGACGGCGAGAGAAAATCCGGCAGTTCAGGAAGCAGTTCAAAAAGCGGCTGACGAGCTTGGAAGCGACGGACGTATCCTTGTTCGCGAAAGCGGTACAGAGCCTGTGATCCGTGTAATGGTCGAAGCGGCAACTGATGAAATATGCGAAAAGTATGTAAACAGCGTTGTGAAGGTGATCGAAGATCAGGGGCTGACAGAATAAGCATTACGATTTCGCGGGTAAAAATAGAGATCGGGAATTAAAAATATATGGATTTGAATAAAGAAAATATGAAAAAGATGAGAGAATTGATCGTTTTTACGATCATTCTTCTCATTGCACTTTGGAACTATAAACTGCTGTTTGAGTGGATCGGCTTTGCGTTCGGCATTGTTACTCCATTTCTTATAGGCGGAGGAATCGCTTTTGTGCTGAACGTGCCAATGAGTTTTTTTGAAGAAACTTTGTTTGGAAATAAGCGGGTAAAAGAAAAGAAACTGGCGAAAAGGCTGGCTCGGCCGTTGAGTCTTGTGCTTACGATCGTGGCAGTGATCGGAGTTGTCGTTCTGGTGATGTTCGTCGTTATTCCGGAGCTGGCGCAGACAGTGCTTTCGCTTGGAAAGACAATACAGGCATTTGTACCGGAGGCACAGCATTTTCTGGAAGAGTTATTTACAGACAACAGTGAAATACGCGCGTGGCTGAATAATCTGGACGTAGATTTGGATAAGCTTTTGGACAGCGTGATCGCTTTCTTTAGAAACGGCGCCGGAAACGTGCTGAATTCTACGGTATATGCGATCGGTTCTATCGTAAACGGTGTGACAACATTTGTAATCGCGTTTGTATTTGCATGTTATATTTTGCTTCAAAAAGAGAAACTCGGCGTGCAGGTAAAAAAAGTGATGCATGCGTTTTTGAAAGAAAAATGGGAAAAAAGATGTCTGAAAGTGTGTACACTGACTTCCAAAACATTTTCTAATTTTTTGACGGGACAATGTCTTGAGGCGCTTATTCTCGGGTCGATGTTTTTTGTGGCGATGAGCCTTTTCAAGATGCCGTATGCGCTTCTGGTCGGTGTGCTCGTGGCATTTACAGCGCTTATTCCGATATTTGGGGCTTTTATCGGCTGTGTTGTAGGAGCGTTCCTCATTTTGATGGTCGATCCGCTGCAGGCATTGTTTTTTGTCATTATGTTTCTCGTGCTTCAACAGATTGAGGGAAATCTCATTTATCCGAAAGTTGTGGGAAATTCGGTCGGTCTGCCTTCCATATGGGTGCTTGCGGCAGTAACGATCGGCGGCAGTTTGATGGGCGTTGTGGGGATGCTGATCTTTATTCCGTTAGTGTCGGTTGTATATACGCTGTTTAGAGAGTGTGTATATAAAAGACTGGAACAAAAACAGAGATAATTCATATATTTCATGTAGAAATGAATGGAATTTAATAAACATCTTGACTTACTTCCGTTTTTCGTGGTACAATACTACGGCGAATGGAAGTAGGTCTTTTTTTTATGCCTAAATTTTGACGGGGTCGCAGCCGTCAGCAACAAGTAGTGAATAATTAAAGCGGAGGTGGAAGTTGTGCGCACAAGAATTACATTGGAGTGTACGGAATGTAAAAACCGTAACTACAACATGACGAAGGATAAGAAAGCTCATCCGGATCGCATGGAAACTAAAAAATACTGCAGATTCTGCAAATCACACACACTGCACAAAGAAACGAAGTAGTCGTCAGGGGGAAGTGGAATTATGAGTGAAACAGAAAAGACTCAGAAAAAGAGCTGGTTCAAAGGACTTCAAGCGGAATTCAAAAAGGTTATTTGGCCGGATAAGAAAACACTTGCAAGACAGACCACGGCAGTTGTTGCTGTTTCCGTAATCCTCGGAGCGTTGATCGCGGTGATCGACGTAATCCTAAGATACGGTATTGACTTATTGATAAAATAGTTGACCGCAGCGGAAAGGTGATTTTATGTCAGAAGCAAAATGGTATGTAGTTCATACTTATTCAGGGTATGAAAACAAAGTGAAAGCGAATATTGATAAGGCGATCGAGAACCGTCATCTTGAAGATCAGATTCTTGAAGTACGCGTTCCTATGGAAGAAGCGACAGAGTTGAGAAACGGTGTTCAAAAAGCGGTTCAGCGCAAGATGTTTCCGGGGTATGTGATGATCCATATGGTCATGAATGACGATACATGGTATGTAGTCAGAAATACTCGCGGAGTGACAGGCTTTGTCGGACCGGGATCAAAACCGGTTCCGCTCGAGGAGCATGAGATGGAAAATCTCGGCATCCAGAGAGATAATGTTATCGTGAATTTCGGAGTCGGCGACATGGTTGTCGTACTTAGCGGAGCATGGGAAGGCACAGTGGGAACTGTGCAGAGCATGAACGAACAGAAGAAGAGTCTGTCGATCAATGTTGAGCTGTTCGGCCGTGACACACCGGTTGAACTTAGTTTTTCAGAAGTGAAAAAAATGGATTAAAAGTAAGTGGGAGGGGCTTGTCCCCGACAATACCACAAGGAGGTAATTGAAATGGCAAAAAAAGTAGAAGGTTATATCAAATTGCAGATTCCTGCCGGCAAGGCAACTCCGGCACCGCCGGTTGGTCCGGCTCTTGGACAGCACGGCGTTAATATCGTTGAATTTACAAAACAGTTCAACGCAAGAACAGCAGATCAGGGCGATCTGATCATTCCGGTTGTCATCACAGTATACAATGACAGAAGTTTCAGCTTCGTTACAAAGACACCGCCGGCAGCAGTTTTGATTAAAAAAGCTTGCAAGATCCAGTCCGGATCAGGCGTACCGAACAAAAATAAAGTTGCGACGATCACAAAAGCTCAGCTTCAGGAGATCGCGGAACTGAAAATGCCGGATCTTAATGCGGCAACAGTTGAGTCTGCTATGAGTATGGTAGCAGGAACATGCCGTTCTATGGGTGTAGTAGTAGAAGAGTAGGCACAGAGTTTCGTCTGCATATTCAAAGCGCGGTGAGGATGAATCGGTTTTGAAGGGCAGAATGTAAACATCCGTGATGCATTGAAACAAACATCAAGTGATTTGAAAGAAGTGGGAGGGGCACGTTCCCGCAAATACCACAAGGAGGTTATTGTAAAATGAAACGAGGAAAGAAATATATCGAAGCTGCAAAACTGATCGAGAGAGGAAACCTCTACGAAAAAGAAGAAGCGGTAGCATTAGTGAAAAAAGCAGCAACAGCAAAGTTTGACGAGACAATCGAGGCTCACATCAGAACAGGTTGTGACGGACGTCATGCAGATCAGCAGATCCGCGGCGCGGTTGTTCTTCCGCACGGAACAGGTAAAAAAGTTCGCATTCTTGTATTTGCAAAAGACGCAAAGGCAGAAGAAGCAAAAGCAGCAGGAGCTGATTTTGTAGGAGGAGACGAGCTTATTCCGAAGATCCAGAACGAAGGATGGCTTGACTTTGACGTAGTTGTAGCTACACCGGATATGATGGGTGTTGTAGGACGTCTCGGACGTGTACTTGGACCGAAAGGTCTTATGCCGAACCCGAAAGCCGGAACAGTTACGATGGACGTGACAAAAGCGATCAACGACATCAAAGCCGGTAAGATCGAGTACAGACTTGACAAAACAAACATTATCCATGTTCCGATCGGTAAAGCATCCTTTACAGAGGAACAGTTAGCGGACAACTTCCAGACGCTTATCGATGCAATCAATAAGGCAAGACCGTCAGCGGTTAAAGGACAGTATTTGAAGAGCATTACTCTTACATCTACAATGGGACCTGGCGTGAAGGTTAATCCGATGAAACTTGCATAATTAAAGTAATATACAGCGAGACAGCATATCATAGTATGTGCTGTCTCGTTTGTTTTATAGGAAGCTTATAGAAACCGGATGAAAGTCCGGATATGCCCAGAAACTTGGCGATCGCTTATTTGTTTTAAAGTATGTGAATATGAAACACATGTGTAAAAAAGTAAAAATAGTAAAATTGACAAATTTTTGAAGAGAAGATGCGCCCGGAAAGGCTGTTTTCATAGGATGAAAAAGGAAATATTGTTAAAAATCACAAAAAAATTATGTAGTGATAAAAAATATTGAGTTTTATGATGAAAAAAACTATAATAATGAGAGAGTCGCTAGAGGCGAGTTGGTTTTTTATATCGACTCTGACTAAATCAGGATATAAACTTTTTACTGGAAGTTTATTAGCAGAAGTAACGAGAGAAGTACGAAAACGTGTTTTCTCTCGTTAAAAATTTTAAGAAAGCAGAGAGGTAAAAAATGGGAAGGAAAATGAAAAAGTTAACGCGCGCCGGCGCGGGAGCGCTTGCCGGAGTAATGGTCTTCGGATTGGCAGCTCCGCTTGCACCTCTAAGTGTTGAGGCGGCAGATGAAGTGAAAAATCTGGCGATTGGTTCAACAGCAACAGTCAACGATAAAGAAACAGACTATTGGGGCGCGGATAAAGCTGTTGACGGTATTGTTAACAGAACTGCAGCAAAAAGAGATCAGTCCCGTTGGGCAACGAACGTAGGCGGAGATGCAGATGCAAAGTGGCTGAAGATTGATTTGAAAGAAGCAAAAACATTCCAGTCGTTTGTTCTTGCATGGGAAAGAAGAAATATTACCGGTTATAAAATCCAGATTTCACAGACAGGCGAAGATAATTCATGGGAAGACGTCTATACAAAAACAGGAGCAAGTCATATTTCTCAATATAAATGAAAATATTCATTTGCCAGAGGCAAAAACAGCACGTTATGTACGTTTATATATTGACGGATATACGGCGAATGCGGCAGATGATCAGACAAATTGGCGATCAGTTTCTCTTTATGACTTCCAGATCTATGCAAATGAGATTCCTGATACGGTTCTCCCGGATGAAAACTACTGTCTGGAAGGAACAGCAGAAGCAAGCAATTTTGAAGAGGTTCAAAGCGAGCCGGGAAAACAAGGTCCGGCAAAAGCGATTGACGGAGATTTAACAACACGCTGGGCAACAGAAAGCGATGGAAAAGGAACGACAGCCCGTACGCTGACTGTGAAGCTTCCGGCAGCGCAGTGGGTAGAATATGTGAAGATCGACTGGGAAATGCCGGCAAGCGGAGTTCCTACTCCGAAGAAATATACGATTGAAGCGGCAGAAAAAGAAGGCGGCGAATTTACTGTAGTTCATACAAACAGCGAGCAGGTTACAAAAGCCGAGCAGATTATCAAGTTAGACAAACCTGTATGGGCAAAAGAACTGAAATTAAACGTAACGGAGTACGGCGCTGCGACAGGAACTTGGTATAATGTTTCTGTGGCAGAATTCGGCGCATATGCGATGAAGCCGGAGTCAGGCGTCATCGATGAGAATGCAACAGCAAAACAGATTGCGGACAAGCTGGCAGCTCCGACTGTAAAGGCGGACAAAACCGGATTAGAGTGGCAGGATGTGCCGGAAGGAGTTACTGTAGAGTTCCTCGCAGATTACGAACAGGTTGTCGGAAGAGACGGCAAGATCTATCAGCCGCTTAGAGAGACAACTGTAAAGGGAATTTACAAAGTAACAAAAGGTGAAGAGACAGCAGAAGGCGCAAGAGAACATACAGTTACGATTCCGGGTAAATATGATAACGCTGGAACAAATGCGAAACCGGTTGTAATTCCGGAACTGGCAGAGTGGTATGGCGGAACAGAGGCCGGATCTGTTAAGATCGGTGAAGGCACAAAGATCGTTTATAAAGACGCCGCGTTTAAGGCAGCGGCAGAAGCTCTTGCAGCAGATTATAAAGCAGAGTACGGCGTTGATCTTCAGGTTGCAGACAGCGGAGAAGATGCAGGCGATATCGTCTTTACAAAAGATGATAAAAACGGACTCGGTGAAGAAGGCTATATCATGGAGATGGACGATAAAGTAAATGTAAAGGCTGAGCAGGCGCAGGGAGCTTACTGGTCGACACGTTCCATTCTTCAGATCGTGAAACTGAATAACGGTGAGATTCCGAAAGGTATTACAAAAGACTATCCGAAGTTCAAAGTAAGAAGCTTTAGCTTGGATGTTGCCCGTAAACCGGCATCTCTTGAGTCATTGGAAGATTTTGTAGACGCTATGGCATACTACAAGATGAATGATTTTCAGGTTCATTTGAATGATAACTTGATCTTCTATGAGAATTTTGAAAGCGCAGAAGTCGCTCGAGAAAGGGCGTATACAGGATTCCGTCTTGAGTCCGATATTAAGGCAGGCGGAGAAAATAAAAAAGATCTGACTAACGAAGACCTTTTCTATACAAAGGAAGACTTTAGAAACTTTATCGAAGAGTCTGAAGCGCAGGGAGTAAGTATTGTGCCGGAAATTGATGCTCCGGGACATTCGGGTGCATTTACAAAAGTTCGTCCTGATCTGATGCTTCCGCAGAATCAAGCTGTCAACGGAAATGCAAAACGTGCAGGCGAGCAGTTTGACTTAAGCGGTGATGTGAATTCCAAAGACAGTCAGTATGGTAAGAGCCTTTCATTTGTTCAGGGTGTGTGGGATGAATATCTGACAGACAATATGTTCGACGACAGTATGACAGTACATATCGGAACAGATGAATATTATGGTGAAGAGAATGCTTTCCGTCATTTCTCCGATGATATGATCAAATATATTCAAGGTAAAGACCGTACAGTCCGTATGTGGGGAAGTTTGACGCAGATTGACGGAGACGGAACAGTTCCGGTAAAAAGCGAAAATGTACAGTTGAACGTAGGGAATACAGGATACTCCAATCCGAAACAGATGTACAACGATGGATTTGATCTTATCAATACACTGGACGGTTCTCTCTATATGGTTCCGAATGGAAGCGGAAGCAGAGGAGGATATGGCGATTATCTGAGAACAGAAGACCTTTACAAAAATTGGATTCCGAATAATATGGGCGGAACAGTAATTCCGGCAGGATCTGATCAGATGCTCGGAAGTACGTTTGCGATTTGGAACGATAATATTGACACTGCTGCACAGGGAATCTCAGAAGTTGATAACTTTGAGCGTTTTGAAGATGCGCTTCCGATTCTTGCAAGCAAAGGCTGGGGCGAAGGTGAAGATCTTGAGTTTGCCGCAGTAAAAGAAAAAGCGGAGAAACTGGGAGATGCTCCGGGAAGCAATCCGTACTATGAAGAAACGGCAGATAAAGACGGCAAGTATATGTCTTACGGTTTTGACAATAAAGAAGATTCGTCTGAAAACAACAGAGATATCAAAGAGACAAAGAATGCAGATATTGACGGCGCGCTGAAACTGAAAGGCGGCGAAAGTTATGCGTCGACACCGATTGAAAAACTTGCAGTCGGAAACGCCCTGTCATTTGACGTTACATTAACTGAAGAAGCAAGAGCAGGACAGATCCTGTTTGAAGCAGATACACCGGGCGGAGAAGATTATGTACATGATATCCGCATCATGGATGACGGAAGAGTTGGATTCAGAAGAGAGCTTTATGATTACTACTTCGATTATAAACTTCCGGTTGGCGAGAAAGTTCATATGGAAATCGTGACAGATACGTTGAAAACTGTGTTGATCGTAGACGGAAAAGAATATCAGGCAACAGGAATTTACATCAACAGACAGACTGATAATACGCTCAGAAAACAGGGGATTAAAAATGCAACACTGCTTCTGCCTGTTCAGCGTATCGGATCAAAGACGAATTCAATCGTCGGCACGATCGATAATGTAGAAGTAAAGACAGCAGATCCGATCTCGTCAAAAGATGAGTATAATAAAGCGGCATGGACAAAAGTATCTGTTGATACAGAAACCAATATTGCTGATAGTAAAACAGAAGGTCTTTTCACATATGCATTTGACGGAAAATCAAATACAATCTGGCATTCAAATTGGAAAGATGGAAAAAGCGATAAGCTGAAACCGCAGGGAAGTTTTGATGAGATCGGCGGAGTGATCAATCTCGGTCAGAAATATACGATCAATCAGTTCTCCTTCACTCCAAGACAGGGAAATGCAAGTGGTCAGGTGACAAAAGCTGATTTATATGTGAAGGCAAATGAAGGTGACGAATGGGTAAAAGTTGCCGAAAATACAGAATTTGCCGCTGATGCATCTAAGAAGACATTCTACTTTGACGAGCAGGAAGTTCAGTTTGTAAAATTCGTTGCAAAAACATCTAATGACGGTTGGGTAGCTGTATCTGAATTTGATGTTGACAATGAAAAGGTAAAAGAAATGACAGTTTATGCTGCGGCTCAGAAGGGCGGAAAAGTTACAAGCAGCGCAAAAGACGGAAAAGTAATGCAGCACGAGAACGTTACTGTAACGGCGACTCCGAATAAAGAGTATAAGTTTGCAGGATGGTATGATATTCTTACAGGAGAAAAGGTATCTGATGATGCGGAATATACATTTGCTGTAGAAATGAATACATCTTTGATCGCTCATTTCACGAAAAACGGTGAAACGCCGGATCCGCAGCCGAAAGAGTGGACGGTAACGATCGACGGGACAGGACATAAAGTAAAAGACGGCGAAACACTGACAGTAGAAGAGCCGTCTAAACCGGGTCATGCGTTTGCAGGGTTCTACCTTGTTGGAACAGATACGGCTGTAGATTTCACAAAACCGATCACATCTGATATGAATGTTGAATCACGCTTTACACAGTATAAAGTTACAGCAGTAGAGAGTGAGAACGGAACAATCACAGTCAGCGAGATGAATGACAAAGGTGAAGTAACTGTTACAGCAAAAGCAAATGACGGATATATCTTTAAAGGTTGGAAAGTAGATGGAAAAGAGACAGAGGCTCTTGGAACACCTTATACATTTGTGCCGGTGAAAGATACAACAGTTGAAGCTGTATATGAGAAGAAAGATGATACAAAAGTTTATCATACAGTAATCATTAACGGACAAACAGTTACGGTAGAAGATGGCAAGACGCTTGATCGTCCTGCTGATCCTGTAAAAGAAGGATATAAGTTCATCGGTTGGTTCGTGGATGGAAAAGAATTTGATTTCAATACTCCGATTACGGGAGATCTGAAGATCGAGGCTCGTTTTGAGAAGCTTCCGACTACTGATAAGAATGATAAGAACGACAAAAACGATAAAGTTGAAGGCGCAGTTCAGACGGGCGATACAGCAAATGCAGTACCGTGGATCGTATGCCTCGGCGCAGCCGCAGGAGCTGGTGTTGTGGTGTTGAAATCACGCAAAAAACGTTCTTAATTTAAAAACTGTTTTCAGAATGTGATAAATAATTGATCTTGAAAGCATAACAAATAAAATAGTATCATACAGTTTTTCTGCCGACAGGTAATCCTGTCGGCAGTTTTCATATAGGTGATAGGTCAGAGTGCGGGAACGCCGGAGATTTTGGCGGCTATGTACAATCCTGAAATGCGCCTTCTGACATTCCCTGTGGTTCTGTGTTTCTTTATAAGTGAAACACTACAATCTACTTTGTTCAAAGTGGAAATAAACTCTTCACCTCATGTAGGTGTTTTTTAATAGTAAAGTGAAAAATATTATTGTTTTTGAAGGATAGATATGCTATGATAAATTCACTCACAGAACTTCTATCTGTGAAAGATACCGGCAGTTTCGCCGGTCTGAGGAATTCCCTCAAAATTACCCGATACAATACAACAACAGTTT
>OQWD01000706.1_pt1 | contig 12672 bp, 7 predicted proteins | sample 1691631 | NCBI WGS metagenome assembly OQWD01 (sample SAMN03418283, study PRJEB22391) | human gut metagenome | biome: human-gut; feature: organic feature; material: feces | host: Homo sapiens | place: Italy | collected 2013-04 | reverse complement strand
CCTCGCTCGGCGCGGTCATGGACGTGGCCATGTCCATTTCCTCCGCCTGCTGGGACGGTCGGACGCGCGCAAACCCAGTTCCTCCGCTTCCGGCAGGTTGAAGCCGTTGAGCGGCGAGATCGACCCGCACAGGGCGGCGAAAATGCCGGCCACCGCCACGCCGCCGATGCAGCCGAGCGTGGCGCAGAGCGTCTTGCGGCTGAAGCCGTTCAGGAACAGGAGGGAGGCCGCCGTCGTCAGCGCGACAAGCACGACCGTGACCACGACCGGCTGCGCGCCGCGCAGGATCATGGGCACCTGAATGAACCAGACGCACGCAAGCGTATACACAAGCCCCAGCAGGGCCGTGAGGCCCTTTTTCCGGCCGATCAGCAGAAGCAGCGCCGCAAACACGGCAAGCAGGCCGAGCAGCACCGGGGCGCGGTTATAATTCGGAATGGATATGATATACGGCGCGCCCTCGTCGTCCAGATCGAGGCGGACGACGATCTTTGTGCCGATCTTCGCGTCGACGTTGGTATAGATGGTCAGATAGTTGATCGCCTCAAGCGTTTCGCCCTTCCACGGGCCGTTCAGGATCTCGACCTCAAGATACTGCTGGCCGATGCGGCGGCCCTCCGTCCAGTCCTGGGTCTCCGCGTTGTCGTCCAGAATGTCCGTGACGCGCGCAACGGCGAAATACCGCTTGCGCGCGGCAGTCGCCTCGCGGTCAGGCTCCGTGTATTCCAGAACCAGCGCCCACGCGATGATCAGCACAAACAGCAGCGCGCTCACGCCAATCTCCAGCCAGCGCTTGCGCGTCAGCTTGCATTGTAAGTTTTTCATGGATTCTCCTTCAGGATGCGCAGTTTTTGAATGATGGGGGACTGCCCCGCCGGAAGACCCGGCGGGGCAGCTTTGTACTGTTGGGGAACTCAGCGCTCGAGATAGCGGTGGATGATCGCCGCGACCTGTGCGCGGGTCGCCTGTGCCTTCGGCACAAGGTTGCTGCCGGAGCCGTTGATCAGACCCTGGCCGACCGCCCAGTTCATCGCCTGAATGGCGTAGGCGGAGAGCTGCGCCGTGTCGGCAAAGCTGCCGAGATTTTCCTCGAGCGTCACAGCCGTCATGCCGCCGTAGACTGCGTAGCGGTACAGGATCGCCGCAAGCTGCTCACGGGTCACGGGGTCGTTCGGGCCGAAGAGGCTGTCGCCGTAGCCGTTGACGATGCCGTTCGCTGCCGCCCATGCGACTGCCTTGGCGAACCACTTGCCGGCGGCCACATCCGTAAAGTCGGACGAGCCGGAAACGGACGGGCTGCCCGCCATGCGGTAGAGGATGGTGACGATCATGGCACGGGTCAGCGGTGCGTTGGGAGAGAAGCGATCGGCGCCCGTGCCGTCCATGATGCCCTTCTCGTAGACGTAGCGGACATCGTTATAGAACCAGTCGCTGCCGGACACATCGGCAAACGGGAGCCCTACCGGGGCAGCGGGCCTGGCCGGGGTGACCGGGGTGCCGGGGGTGACGGGCGGAGGCGGCAGGACAGTCTTATGCCAACGTGCATAGAAGGTCTTGTCGCCGGTCGCGTCGGCCTCGATCTGCGTGACCTTGCTGCCGTTCTCTGCTGCATCGTACCAGCCGAGGAAGGTATAGCCGGGCTTGGTCACATCGGTCGGGAGAACGGTCACAGTGCCCTTGGTGTAGGTCGTCGGGTATTCACCGTTGATCGTGCCGCCATCGGTGACGTAGGTGATGCTCCACGTCTCGACCGGGGTCTCGCCTGCGGTGCAGACGACGTCAGCGCGGTCGCGGATACGGATACGCGGGTAGACCTGCGTGCCGTCCGAGAGGACGAAGGTGTTGTCATAGGAGGCAAGGCCAACCGCCTCGACCAGATTGCCGACGATGGCGTTCTGGACTTCCTTGTCCTTCGTGATGTAGCCGTCGATGAAGACGCGTGCTTCGTTGCCGGCCGCATCCCTGACCATGATGGTCTGGATCTTGCCTTCGGCCTCTTCCACTCTGGTGATCGTGCCCTTGATCTTGACGAGGCTGCCGAGGACGGAGCCGTCGTTGATCTGCGCGGCAGTGACTTCCACGGGAGCCGGAGACTCCGCGTCGGCGATCTTTTCGATCTTCGTCACAGCCAGCTGACGCTCGCCCTGATAGGAGGACGTCGTACCGGTGACACGAACCTTATCGCCGATCTTAAAGTTGCCTGCAACCGGGAAGGCGTTGATACCGGCGGTGTTGTCCTGCACATAGATGCAGTCGAAGAACGCGGTATCCTTGTTATAGCCGGAGGCGTTGGAGGTCACGATGCCCTCCACGGTGAACTTGACGCCCTCCTCTGTCTCTGCCTGCACATCCGCGATCTTGGTGATCTCGGTCTGGTTGAGCATGGAGACGAGATTCTGGCAGATCTTGTAGTTGGAGTAGTTCTTCTCCGCGCCGCTGTCGGAGACCTGGTACTGCACCTCGAAGTTCGACATGAAGGCTGCGCCGGAGACGATGATGAGGCCCTTGCCCTCGAGCTGCTCAGACGCCATGACCATCAGGCGGTCATCGTTTTTCGCGAAGGTGTACTTCGGGATACCTGCGCCGCCGAGGCCGTCCTTGTCAACGTCCACAGAGTAGGTCGTTGCATGGCCGTAGACTGCCGGGCTGACCGTTGCGGGCAGCGTAGAGGTTGCATTGCCGCTTGCGTCAACCGCGTAGATGGACGCGCCGCCGTAGTGGCTGAAGCGCTCGGTGTAGAGCTTGTCATACGGATGCTCTGCATCGAATTCCACGCCGTTCAGAAGCGGGTTCTCCATGTTGTAGGACGAGAAGTAGAGTCTCCACTTGTCGACGCCGTCGGCTGCGGAGCGGACATCGTCATACGTTGCGTCGTCAGAGATACGGAGGCTGGAGCCGAGTTTGGCAAGAACCTCGTTCTGCGTCGCGGCCATGTGCTTGATGGCCGGGTTGTTCTGGATGACGTCGTAGTTCTCGTAGTTGTCGGACCAACCGGCGAGGATCACCATACCGCCATTGTCGTTGAACGTCTTGATGGCGTTCAGTTCTTCTGTGGAATAGGTCTTCGGATCCTTCTGGGCCGCTTCCAGACGGCGGGACGGAGCCGTCAGGATGATGGCCTTGTACTTGGAATTGCCGCAGGCCGCGATAAGCTCCTCGCTGGTCTTCAGAGTGACTGTACGCACGGAATAGGCCGCAGCCAGTTCGCCGAAGTTGCCCATGGAGTCCTTATAGTTGCCTGCAACGTATTCGTTGTAGTGCGAGGCGTCAATGCCGATGTAGACAAGCTTGCTTGCGTCAAGCACATCGAGCGTGACGTCCTTGGTGAAGGTGTACTCCTTGCCGTCCTGCTCGATCACAGCCGTGATCCGGACGGTCATGATGCGGGCCTTGGTCGGGGTATACTTGAATTCCACATCCTGCGTGCTGCTTGCAGCCAGCGTGTAACCGGTGGTATCCGTGCCGATGGTTTCGTTGCCGATGGCATAGGTGATGGACTTGATGGTAGCGGGCTTTGCCTCACTGTTGAAGAACGTGGTGGTGATGGTCAGTTCTTCGTCGGTGACAGGGGTAGACGTGCCGCATTCAGCCTTGGAAATGCCAAGCTTGAGCGATTCGCCGACCCAGACGGGAGCGGTCACGGCCAGATCGCCGTCGCCCTCGGTGACGCGGACGAAGTAATAGGTGTACTCAGGCGCCAGTTCCACGCTGACGGAGCCCTTGGCGAGATCTGCGGCACTGTCCCAGGTGTAGGCGACCTTGCCGGAGTTGACGACCAGCTCGACCTTGGCGATGGAATCGGTGGGGTCGGGATCGTTGAAGGAGATCTCGAAGTTCAGCTTCTCGGGAACGTCGATGATGGAGCCCATCATGTTGCCGTTGACCGTGTAGTCCAGATCGAGGTTCTTGTCCTCGGTGGCGTACATACGGCGCGCTCTGAGCGCTGCGTAGATGCCGTCTTCGGTAAAGTCGTCGGTCAGGATGACGTCGCGGGCGTCGTTGGCGTTGCCCCACTTGCCCTTGTGGTTATCCTGGTTGTTGGTCGGGGCGACGTGCCAGCCCTTGTCGAGCGCCATGATGTACTGCTCGTAGCTGGGATAATAGCCGCCTGCGCCGATCTGGCCTTCGCCGTTGCCGACTTCGACCATGTACATACGGGTGTCAACGACAGCATCCCAGTAACCGAAGTCAATGAAGTTGCCGAACGTCGTGCCCGGATGGTTGAACTGGCTGATGGAATCGACGCCCTCTGTCTGCGACAGGAGCTTGTAGTAGGCCTGCAGGCCAGCATCCTTGGTCTTGTTGTTGAGCGTCGTGTTGTTGCGGGAGACGATGCCGGGGGTGTTGAAGGTGTTGATATGGCCGGGACCGCCGGACCACGTCATTTCAAAGCCCGCAATGGCGACCATTTTGCCCGCGTTGGCCGCGTTGAAGGCTGCGACAGTGTTCTTGTAGGTCGCCCAGCTGTGGCTGGGATCGGAATCCTTGACAAGAGACGTGTCATACAGAGCCGCTTCGACGTTGGGGTTATTCTTGCTGTCGAAGTAGTTGGAATGGTCGGTGAATGCGACGAAGTCAACGTTCGCATTGTCAGGCAGCGCCTTGACATACGCCAGTGCGCTTTCCAGCGAGCCAGCGCCGTCGGAATACTGCGTGTGGGAGTGCAGCTGGCCGAAGTAGCGCTGGAAGGTCGCCTCGCCGATGGTGAAGGACCAGGTCTTGCTGGTTTCCTTTTTATCCGCACGCTTGACCGTCACAGTTACCGTGACCTTGCCGTCCGCCATATCGGCAGCCGGGGTGTAGGTGACCTTGCCGTCTGCGTAGGCCGCATTGACCTCCGCGCCGTTGACAGTCATTATAACGCTGGGGGAAACACCAGCGTTCGAGATCTCCGCGGAGATCTCCGGCCGCTTTTCGGCTCCGGTCTGCGCACCCTGCGCAGGCTTCACGTTGGAGATCACAGCCTCGTCGAGAATGTCTACGGTGCAGGACGCTCTGGCCTCGTTGCCCTTGACATCCTTGAACGCAAAGGTCAGGGTCATCGTGCTGCCGGCCTCAGCTGCTTTCGCGATATCCGAATCAAAGACCGTGATATGGACGCGGCCCTTGCCGGTGGTGAAGCCGTCCAGAACCTCCACGTCCGTGTTGCCCTGCAGCTCGCTGAGATAGCCGGGGATGTACGTTCCATCGGCCTTCTTGACGCTGTACTCGATCCACGGATTGTCGATTTCATAGATCGTGTCGATCTCGAGGTCAAACTCGTAATTGCTGCCGACATAGGCCGGGAGCATGGTTTCGGGGAAGGTGATGGTGGGCTGCACGACGAGGCCGCCGTCCACATTCACGCCGTCCGCCACGGGATAGAAGAAGAAGGAGTAGATTGTATAGTCAAGATCGCCGGTCTTGCTGTACATGCTGTAGACCTTGAACGAGTCGGAGTAGTACTCCAGCCACTGGCTGTGGCCGCTGAACTTCGCCGTGCGGCTCTCCAGCTCATAGCCGCCCACGCCGCCGGAGCAGGTGCGGACGAGCCAGTCGGCGTCGTCAGTCGTAACGCCCTCTTCGGAGAAGTCCTTGCTGTAGAACGCGTTGTTGCCGGTGCCGTTGGAGCAGAGGTAGCCATACGCGTCGCTGTAGAAGCGGAGGTATTCGCCGTTCTTCTCGACGGTGAACACAACAGCGCCGTTCGCCGGAACGGCCTTGCCGTCCTCGGTGAGCGTGGCTGCAGCCTTGTTGATTGCCGGGCTATCCGTGTTATCGTTCTGCTCCGCCAGAACCGCCTGTGCGTTCTGGTTGTAGATCACGAACTTGTCGCCGGGCTTGGGCAGATCGCCGGAGGGCTGGTCAGCAGATGCAGGGTCGACCCGGTAGAGCGTGAACTCGCACGGATACTGCTGACTTGCAACCGTGTTGTTCTTATAGGCTTTAAACTTGTTAAACCCACCGTATGTAGAATCCGTGCTGGTATTGCTGGCCAGCGTAACAGTATCATCACCGGCACCCATAAATTTGAAGGTCTGATTTTCTGCGCTGAACGACCACGCCCAGCTATAATTACCAGACTGAATGCCATTGTTGTTTCCACCGGAAGGTGCAATGGCCATGCCGTTTTTATCAGTCAGCGTAACAGACTGTCCGCTTACCTTCAGCGTCCAAACCGCGCCTTCCGTCTTCGTCACCTTGTCCTCCGCTACAGTCGGCTGTACAACCGTCAGCCACTTCCCGCTGAGTTCCAGCGGTGCGTAGCCGGTGGAAACAATCATGACATAAGAGCCGTCTGTCAACTGGTCAGCAGAAGTTAGCTTTCCAAGTTTGTCCTCTCCATCTTCTTTCCTGACCGTATAGGTGAACGTCGCTTCGTCGCTGTCGTCCATGCCGGCCTTCGTGGCCTTGACGGTGAAGGTGACGTCTTCATTCACGGTCGCCGTTGTGCCCTCGGTGAAGGTCGTGCCGTCCGTCGCATAGAGGATCGTCGCGCCCTCGGTCTCGCAGGAGAAGGTGACCTCCGTGCCCTTGGCTACCTCGCCCGCAGCCAGAGAAGCCGTCGGGGTCGCGACCTTCTGGGTCGGGGTGGGAGGAGGCACAAGGCCGCCGATGAAGTTCTTTTCCCGCGTCAGCTTGTAGAACGTCATGCCGAAGTCCTTCTCCGTCAGACGATCCGTGCTGGTGCAGTAGGCGCTGAACTCGGTGTACTTGGCATAGTACTCCATGTAGACCTTGCCATACTGGCCGGTCAAGCCATTGCCGGACATATAGTAGGACGCATTTTCTGCATTGCAGGTTTCAACGTCCCACTTTACCGCGCCGTCCCCGGTCAGGTTCAGGTTGAACTTGCCGTTGTTCGTGCCCATCGTGAGGGTGGTATCTGTGCCCTGCTTGAAAGAGTATGTACCGTCCTCGTTCTTCGTGACCGTCCAGACCAGCTTATCAAAGCTGTCCGCCGTCAGGGCATTCTCAGCAACCGTCGCCGCGGCGGGTTTGAGATAGTAGCTGCCCAGCATTTCGCCAGCGACAGCATAGCCGTTGCCAGCATTGTAGATCACGACCTGATCGCCGGTCGCAATCGTATCGGCCTTGACGTATTTGTTGACCCACTCAAAGACATCGACAGAGACGACCAGCTCCTTGCTGTCCTCCATGCCGTCCTTCGTGGCCTTGACGGTATACGTCTCGTTATGCGAAGCCGAGATCGGGCCGGTGTATGCCTGATACTCCGTGCCTGCGGTCTTGTAGTAGATCGTCGCGCCCTCGGTCTTGCACTCGAACTTGATCTCCGTGCCAACCTCGATCTCAGCGCCGTTTTCTACGTTCGCAGTTGGGGTTTCGACCTGCTGCTTCTGCGTTTCAGTGAGCTTGTAGAGCGTAAACTCATGCGGATAGCCGCCGTTTACAGTTGAGTTCTTATACGCTCTGAACTTATTTCCGTTTCCCTTGTTACTGGCGAGCGTGACAGTATCGTCACCCGTTCCGGCAAAGGTAAATTTGCCGCTGGCAAAGCTGGCTGCCCATTTATAGCTGCCAGACTGGATGCCGTTCGTGTTGCCGCCCTTCGGCGCAATCGAAGTTCCCTTCGCGTCCGTCATAACGACGCCGTCCGTATCGACGGTCAGCGTCCAGACGCCTGCAGTCGGATTTTCGATCTTACCGTCGACAACGCTGGGCTGTGTTGCAAGAACCCAGCCGTTGTCAAAATAATCCGGCGCATAATCCGTATCTGTCACAAGTACATACTTGCCGGTCGTCAGTTCGGCTGCACTTGTGACCTTGGTGTAGGTCTGCGCTGTCCCCTCCGCCATGGCGACCGGCATGACCGAAAGGACCATGACGACGGCCAGCAGCAGCGCGAGACACCGCGTTGTGCGTTTTTTCATGCTTGCATTTCCTCCTGATTTCTGTTCAAATTCTGAATGTTCATGTTGTGCGCAGGCTCGTCCTGCGCAAAGCACCTTTTTTGAACCCTCCTTCTGCGGATTGATACAGAAACGAAAACGGCTGCCGGTCAAGGGAGCCGCAGTCGCAGAGTTCTGTATTTCATAGTATAGCAGTTCCACCCGTTAAAATCCAGTGCCTTTACGGAGATTTTACCGATTTTACGTAAATTTTACCGGGGGATTTTTTGTGGATTTTGTCTATATAATCCCTGACCGGCAGACAAAGCCCGCCCGGCAGTCCCCGCCGGACGGGCAGGAACGCTGTCCGGGAAACCGGCTGATGCTGCGGATCCGGGCGCCGCGGCTGATAAAACCGCCCCGCCGGGGCATTCATACATAAGATATGAATTGTTCACAAATAATTTAAGTCTGTAGGTATTGACAACGCTGGCAGGCGGTGGTACACTGCGTTTAGCACTCAGGGACAAAGAGTGCTAAGGCGAAAGGAGGAACGAACCATGGAGCTTTCAGACCGGAAAAAGAAGATCCTGCGTGCGATCGTGGATCTTTACATCCGCACGGCGGAGCCGGTGGCGTCCAAGACCATTGCGCAGATGCCGGACATGGATTTTTCCTCCGCGACCATCCGCAACGAGATGGCGGAGCTGACGACGCTCGGATATCTGGAGCAGCCGCACACCTCCGCCGGACGCATCCCGTCGCCTGCCGGGTACCGGCTGTACGTCGACGAGCTGATGCAGGACTACCGCCTGTCGACCGATGAAACGAAGTCGATCAATCAGGCGATGGAGCTGAAAATGCAGGAGGTCGACAAGGTCGTCTCGCAGGTCGGCAAGCTCGTCTCGCAGATGACGAATCTGCCCGCCTACGCCATGGCGGCCCGCTCCGCCGGACTGACGGTGAAGCGGTTCGACCTGATCCTGGCGGACAGCGGCAGCTTTATTCTCGTCGTGATGCTGAGCGACAGCTCCGTCAAGAATAAGCTCATCCGGCTCCCGGTCGAGCTGACGGAGGCGGATCTGAAGCTTCTCGGCGCAGTGCTGAACGCAAGCGTCACGGAGCTGACCGCCGAACAGCTCAGCCCCGAGCTTCTGTCCCGCGTGACCAGAAGCGCCGGAAATGCGGCCAGCCTCGTGCCCGTCATCATGGATTTCGTCACGTCGCTTCTGCACCAGGAGCACAGCGAGGTCTACATGACCGGGCAGGCCAAGCTTCTCGGCCAGCCGGAGTACCACGACATCGACAAGGCGCAGAAAATGCTCTCCGCGCTCGACGAGGATGTGGTTTCCAATCTTCCCGCCGCGCTTTCCCCGGACAGCCGGACGCAGATCCTGGTCGGCCCGGAAAACGTGTCGAAGGAGCTGCGCGACACCAGCGTCGTCATGACGAAGTTCGACATCGGCGACGGGATGCAGGGCCTGATCGGCGTGGTCGGCCCGACCAGAATGGATTACGCGCAGATCACCGCCCGGCTGAGCTACTTCGCCGAGAACCTGAGCCGGATGTTCCAGAAAAACCAGACCCCGGCGATCGAAGGGCCGGAAAATAAGCACAATGACCCGGAGGCATAGATATGAGTAAGAAAACAAACAGCAATCCGGCTTCGGAGGAAAAGGCACAGGCCGCCTCCGCAGCCGAGCAGACAGAAGAAGCTGCGCAGCAGACCGAAGCCGAAGCCGCGAAGCAGTCCGAGGAAAAAAAGCCCGAGGAAGCCAAGCAGCAGGAGGCAAGCGAGTTTGAAAAGGCGCAGCGGGCGCTGGCACAGGAGCATGACAGCTATCTGCGGCTGGCCGCCGAATACGACAACTACCGCAAGCGCAGCCAGAAGGAAAAGGAAAGCCTCTATACCGACATCCGTTCGGAGACGGTCGAGAAGTTCCTTCCCGTGTACGACAATCTCGAGCGGGCGCTGGCACAGGAGACGCAGGATGCCGCGTTTAAAAAGGGCGTCGAGATGACGATGAACCAGCTCGTCTCCGTCATGGAAAAGCTGGGCGTCGTGAGCTTCGGCGCGGCAGGCGAGGCCTTTGACCCGCAGCTTCATAACGCGGTCATGCACGTCGAGGACGAAGCGCTTGGCGAAAACGTCATCGCGGAGGTCTTCCAGAAGGGCTTCAAGGTCGGCGATAAAGTCGTTCGATTCGCAATGGTAAAGGTCGCAAATTAAAAAAGCACCCAAGCCGGGGAACCGGCGGCATATAAATTTGTAAATACAGGCATTCATATAGGAGGAAATTATTATGAGTAAGATTATTGGCATTGACCTTGGTACTACCAACAGCTGCGTCGCCGTTATGGAAGGCGGCGAACCCGTCGTCATCGCGAACGCCGAAGGCAACCGCACCACCCCGTCCGTCGTCGCGTTCTCCAAGACCGGTGAAAGAATGGTCGGTCAGGTCGCAAAGCGTCAGGCCGTTACCAACCACGAGCGCACCGTCGCTTCCATCAAGCGTCACATGGGCTCCGATTACAAGGTCGACATCGACGGCAAGAAGTACACCCCGCAGGAGATCTCCGCGATGATCCTGCAGAAGCTGAAGGCGGACGCCGAGGCATATCTGGGCGGCACCGTCACCGAGGCCGTTATCACCGTTCCCGCATACTTCAACGACGCACAGCGTCAGGCCACCAAGGACGCAGGCAAGATCGCGGGTCTTGACGTCAAGCGTATCATCAATGAGCCGACCGCAGCCGCTCTGGCCTACGGCGTCGACAAGGAAGCCGAGCAGAAGGTCATGGTCTATGACCTCGGCGGCGGCACGTTCGATGTCTCCATTCTGGACATCGGCGACGGCGTTATCGAAGTCCTTGCCACCAACGGCAACACCCACCTCGGCGGCGATGATTTCGACGAGTGCGTCATGAACTACCTCGTTTCCGAATTCAAGAAGGCAGAGGGCATCGATCTGTCCAACGACAAGGTCGCCATGCAGAGACTGAAGGAAGCCGCCGAAAAGGCCAAGATCGAGCTGTCCGGCGTGACCTCCACGAACATCAACCTGCCGTATATCACCGCTGACGCAACAGGCCCGAAGCATCTGGACGTCACGCTGACGCGTGCAAAGTTCAACGAGCTGACCGCTCATCTGGTCGAAGCGACCGCAGGCCCGGTCAAGCAGGCAATGTCCGATGCTGGTTTGACTGCCAACGATATTTCCAAGGTTCTGCTGGTCGGCGGCTCGACGCGTATTCCGGCCGTGCAGGATGAGGTCAAGAAGCTGACCGGCAAGGAAGGCTTCAAGGGTATCAACCCCGACGAGTGCGTGGCTGTCGGCGCAGCGATCCAGGGCGGCGTGCTTGGCGGCGACGTCAAGGGCCTGCTGCTGCTGGACGTCACTCCGCTGTCTCTCGGCATCGAGACGATGGGCGGCGTGTTCACCAAGCTGATCGACCGCAACACCACCATCCCGACCAAGAAGAGCCAAGTCTTCTCTACCGCCGCTGACAGCCAGACCTCCGTTGAGGTCCATGTCCTGCAGGGTGAGCGTGAGATGGCAGCCGACAACAAGACGCTCGGTGTGTTCCAGCTGACCGGCATCGCTCCGGCGCCCAGAGGCGTTCCGCAGATCGAGGTCACGTTCGACATCGACGCCAACGGCATCGTGAACGTCTCCGCGAAGGATCTCGGCACCGGCGCCGAGCAGAAGATCACCATCACCGCTTCCTCCAACCTCTCGAAGGAGGATATCGACAAGGCTGTCCGCGAAGCGGAGCAGTATGCGGCGCAGGATAAGGCCCGCAAGGACGAGGTCGACACCCGCAACAACGCCGACCAGATCATCTACCAGTCCGAAAAGACCCTGAACGAGATGGGCGACAAGGTCACAGAGGCTGAGAAGGCCCCCGTCAAGGAAGCCATTGAAAAGCTGAAGACCGCCCAGAAGGGCACCGACCTCGCCGCCATCAAGGCTGCGACCGAGGAGGTCCAGAAGGCGTTCTACGCCGTGTCCGAGAAGCTCTATAAGAACGCGGCCCCGCAGGGCGAGCCGAATGCCAACCCGAACGCCGGCCAGGCCGGCCAGCAGGCGGGCGGCAATGACGACGGCGTCGTCGACGCGGACTACGAAGAGGTCAAGGACAACTAATTCGTGAAGCACAGCTTGACAGGGGCGGCGTGACCGCCCCTATCGGCTGTTACCCACCGAATCTGAGGTGAGATAGTATGGCAGATCAGAACAAACGAGATTATTACGAGGTGCTGGGCGTCGAGAAAAACGCGTCCGACGCCGAGATCAAAAAGGCCTACCGCAAGCTGGCCATGAAATACCACCCCGATCAGAACCCCGGCGACAAGACCGCCGAGGAAAAGTTCAAGGAGATCAACGAGGCGTATGAGGTCCTGTCCGACGCCGATAAAAAGGCCCGGTACGACCAGTACGGCTTCGCGGGCGTCGACCCGAATTTCAATCCGAACGCGGGCTTCGGCGGATTTGGAGGCGGCGGCTTCCGCGGCTTTGGCCGCTGACACAATTTCGGTATGACCCGCTCGGCTTTACGGCCCACGGGATGTACAATATAAATCAGATGCCCCGCAAGGGCCGTAAACAATTTTTGGAGGAATATTACTATGGTTAAGATTCGTCTGCGCCGCATGGGCGCCAAGAAGGCTCCTTTCTACCGCGTTGTTGTTGCTGACAGCCGCTTCGCTCGTGATGGCCGCTTCATCGAGGAGATCGGCTACTACGATCCGACCAAGGAGCCCTCTGTCGTCAAGATCGACGCTGAGAAGGCTAAGCAGTGGCTGGACAAGTGCTTTGTAACGGGTCTTAGTCGATCTCAA
>OQWD01000702.1_pt1 | contig 12695 bp, 8 predicted proteins | sample 1691631 | NCBI WGS metagenome assembly OQWD01 (sample SAMN03418283, study PRJEB22391) | human gut metagenome | biome: human-gut; feature: organic feature; material: feces | host: Homo sapiens | place: Italy | collected 2013-04 | reverse complement strand
TTGTGCAAAATGGATTTTAAAATTAGGAGAGCAAAAGGATCTGACGATTAATCTGCGTCATGTGATGCGGTTTGGCAAAGATCCTTTTGAAATCCTGATTTTAAATACAGGGACTATTGTGCGGAATATGTCCGAATTTGTAGATGTTGCCGAGGCTTATGTATAGGTGGATGTATGAAGGGAAAGAAAAGAGTTATTATTCAAAATAACAGAGTTCATTATGAATTTGTGATAAAGCGTAATATTACAATCATCCAGGGGGATAGTGCATCAGGAAAAACAACACTGGTAAATATGATCCGGCAGGCAGAAAATTTAGGGGAGTCCAGCGGAATCAACGTTTCCTGTGAAGTACCGTGCAGAGTGCTGGAAGGTGTTAATTGGAAAATTATTTTGGAAAACAGCCGGGAAAGCATCTTTTTCATAGACGAGGAGAATTATTTTATAAAAACAGAAGAATTTGCTTCTGCCATACGGGGTTCAGAAAACTATTTTGTATTGATTACGAGAGAAAACTTATATAATTTGCCGTATAGTGTAGAAGAGATTTATGGATTGCATGTTTCCGGAAAATACAGAGATACCAGAAAAATATATCAGAAAATGTATCAGATCTATCCCAAAACAGCACGGCTTCCTGTTAGAGTACAAAAAATAATTACGGAAGATTCCAATTCTGGGTATCAATTTTTTGAAAATGTATGTGCAGAAAGGAATATTACATGTGAAAGCGCTGGTGGAAAAACAAAAATACCGGAAATGATCGGCAAGGCAGGAACAGAAGAAACCTGTATTATTGCGGACGGTGCTGCAATTGGAGCAGAAATGAATCTTCTCAGCAATAAAATAGAGGAAAAACAGAACGTACATTTATATTTACCGGAGTCTTTTGAATGGCTGATTTTAAATTCAGATCTTTTACAGGACAAAGAGGTTCGTAAAATTCTGGAAAATCCAGAAGATTATATCGACAGCACAGAGTTTTTTAGCTGGGAACAATATTTTACAAAATTGCTGATTCAGAAAACAGAAGGAACATATTTGCAGTATAAAAAAGCAAAATTAAATCCATCTTATTTGCAGGATAAAAATAAAAACAAAATACTGGAGAGTATACAAGGGATTCAGTGGAAAATAAAATCCTTAAAATAGCAAAAATAATGAAAGAATAGAGAGAAGAACATGAACTATACAATTTATGACTATCTCGGCCTGTTTTTCTTTTACGCCTTCCTTGGATGGCTTCTGGAAACTTCTGTGGCCGCGATCCGGAAAAAACATATGGTAAACAGAGGATTCTTAAATGGTCCGCTCTGCGCCATCTATGGAATCACAGCTGTCTTTATGACACGTTATCTGTATGAACTGCAGTCAAGCCCCGTCTTTTTGTTCCTTGGCTGTATGATTATCGCTACCGCAGTCGAGTGGCTGGCCGGTCACGCACTGGAACGCATTGGCCATGGCAAATGGTGGGACTATTCCAATAAAAAATGGAACATGGACGGCTATATCTGCCTCCAGTATTCTGTACTCTGGGGAATTTTAGGACTGCTTGCCATGAAAATCGGCAATCGCCTCTGCTTTACAGTTCTTCATTTAATTCCGGCCGGTTTCCTGCATATCACATCCTGGATTCTCTTTGGTATATTGGTAGTAGATGCCGTCGGTTCCTATGCTGTTCTGCACCACATCACGAAAAAAATGCCGCGGATCAGCGCTATGAACGATCAGATCGACGCCTTCACCAGACGCCTTTCTGTCCGTGTTTACCGCTATCTGGAGCGTCGTGTGGAACGTGCCTATCCGGCCGTACAGCCAGTTCCGGAGAAAAAAGAGAAAACAGAAACCGGCGTATTTGCCGAAGGATGCAGCTTTTACAAAATCGTTCTTCTCTTCATCATCGGCGCATTTTTGGGCGATATTACAGAAGCCATATTCTGCCGCATCACCGCCGGTGTCTGGATGAGCCGCAGCAGCCTTGTCTGGGGCCCGTTCAGCATCGTCTGGGGCCTGGCCATCGCCCTCGCTACCTGGTTCCTCTACAACTACCGCGACCGCTCCGATGGATTCCTGTTTGCCTTTGGTACCTTCCTCGGCGGAGCCTACGAATACATCTGCAGTGTGTTCACCGAAATCGTATTCGGAAAAGTCTTCTGGGACTACAGCGACATTCCCTTCAACCTCGGAGGCCGTATCAACCTCCTGTACTGTTTCTTCTGGGGAATAGCCGCCGTCGTCTGGCTCAAAAAATTCTATCCTGTCATTTCGCGCTGGATTGAAAAAATCCCGATGAAATTCGGAGAAATCATCACTTGGATCCTGATCGTGTTCATGGTGGCCAACATGCTCGTATCTACCCTTGCTCTCGCCCGATACGACGAACGCGCCCACCAAAAGCCCGCAGCTAATGCCATCGAGCAGACCATAGATGCCCATTTCCCGGACGCCCGAATGGAAAAAATCTACCCCAATGCCAAAGCGATTAACTAGAATGTGTTAAAAAACATTTCCGTAGTCTGCACGCCCCAATTACAGACTACAAAAAGCCCTCTCCCGCCGTCATGCAAAGTCAGGCCCCGTTTCGACAGCTTTGGTCTGCGCGGTCCGTCACCCCAAAAGAAAACCTTTGGCAACCCACCAAAAGTATGATATAATGTCACATAGATATTTTAGGGATACCATATCCTCTAAGAGCGAAGAAAGGACTCAACCACAAATGACAGTAGACAACAGCTTCACAATGAAGAAATTTCAAAGCATGGAAATCATCTATGTCACATTTTCCCAGATCACGAAACTCCCATACGTAGAGTGCGATCCGGAAACCTTTGACGATCAGGTATATATGTTTACCGAAGAAGAAGCAGCTAAAGAATTTGCAAAATCCTATGTAGAGAAGAATACCCCGCTGCTTACCGTAAAAGTACTGCGCAAGCAGATGCCGAACTTCTATATGGGCCTCTACGCAGAAGGTGTCAACATGGTCATCTTCCACGAAGGCGATCAGACCCGCCGCATCGAGCTGGAGCAGATCTTCCCGAAACCGGACATGGAAAAAATGAACAAACAGCATCTTCCAGTCCTCAACCCTGGCGTACAGCTCACTGTAGTCTATTTCCTGCAGGAGCTCCGCAAACCAAACCAGAGAAGAGACGATGCCGAGCGCATGCAGCACCTGCGTGAACTCGAAGAAGAAATGCTTGTCAACCTGATGCGAAGCAAATTCATCCTTGCCATCGACATCTCCCAGGTACAGGGCGAATTCGATCCGGCCAACCCGGGACCGGATGTGCGCATCCCGTACATCAAAAACCAGAACGAAGAAATCTTCCAGCCATTGTTCTCCGATATCGGTGAATTCCAGAAATTCCGTCCGGATCCGCAGGCAAAACTCCGGCTGGCAGCCATCCCGTTCCAGCACCTTCTGCCGTACCTGATGAAACAGGCCAAAGGCTTCGTCATCAACCCGTCCGGCTTCAACCTTCTGTTGACCAGAGAACAGCTCCAGAGAATCATGGGAGCCCAGGCGCAGAGCGTCCGCCCGAATCTCGAGGCGATGATGGCACAGGCTGCCGCAGCTCAGGCGCAGAGAAATGCGCAGAACAATGCTGCAAATGACGAAGTAAAAGATCATGTGGATGAGGCGGAAACTACCGACGCAGAAACAGACCACGAAGAATAAAAACCGACAGGGCCGCAGAAAATCCCAGTAAACGGGCACTGCGGTCCGTTTTTGACTGCATAAAACCGGAAATAACCGAGAAAAACAACAAGAAAGGACACTTTTAACATGAACGCAGAACATTGCAAAGCCTACACCCTGCTGCAGGAACAGCAGATTGATGATATCCACGCACATGGCTACCTCCTTCGCCACAACAAAAGCGGAGCCCGCGTGCTGCTTCTCGAGACGGAGGATGACAACAAAGTATTCAACATTGCCTTCCGTACCCCGCCGGCCGACAGCACCGGCGTAGCCCACATCCTCGAGCACAGCGTCCTCTGCGGCTCCCGCGAATTCCCGTTAAAGGATCCCTTCGTAGAACTCGTCAAAGGATCCCTGAACACCTTCTTAAATGCTATGACCTACCCGGATAAAACCATGTACCCGGTAGCCAGCACCAACGATGCCGACTTCCAGAACCTGATGCATGTCTACATGGACGCCGTATTCTACCCGAACATTTACAAACACGACGAAATCTTCCGGCAGGAAGGCTGGAGCTATCATCTGGAAAGCGAAGACGGCCCGCTGACCTACAACGGTGTTGTATACAACGAGATGAAAGGAGCCTTCTCCTCCGCAGACGATGTCCTGGAGCGTGAAACCTTCAACACCCTGTTCCCGGACACTCCGTACGGCGTAGAATCCGGCGGAGATCCGTCCTGCATCCCGAACCTGACCTACGAAAACTTCCTGAATTTCCATCAGACCTATTACCATCCGTCCAACAGCTATATCTACCTGTACGGAAACATGGATATGGAAGAAAAACTGGCATGGATGGATGAAAAATACCTGTCCCATTTTAATGCAAAAGAAGTAAAATCCGAAATTCCGTATCAGAAACCATTTGCAGAGACCCTCGACATTGTACACGAGTACCCGGTACTCGACGGCGATCCGCTTGAAAACAATGCGTACCTGTCCTACAACATGGTCATCGGCAGCGGTCTGGATGTAAAATTAAACGTGGCATTTTCTGTTCTGGAGTATGCACTCCTTGACGCACCGGGAGCCCCGGTCAAACAGGCACTCCTTGACGCACACATCGGAAAAGATGTTTACGGCTCCTACGAGGACGGCATCCTGCAGCCATTCTTCTCCATCGTAGCCAAGAACGCCGATGAAAATGAGAAAGAAAAATTCCTGTCCATCATCCGCGGCACCCTCGAGGATATCGTGAAAAACGGCATGGATCAGAAAGCCATCGAGGCAGGCATCAACTATTTCGAATTCCGTTTCCGTGAGGCGGACTTCTCCAGCTTCCCGAAGGGCCTGATGTACGGCATTGACGTCTTCGACAGCTGGCTGTACGACGAGAACAAACCGTTCGCCTACCTGCAGCAGCTTGCAATCTACGATGAGCTGAAAAAACTGGCAAAAGAAGGCTATTTCGAAAACTTGATCCAGACGTATCTGCTGGACAACACCCATGCCTCCATCGTGACCCTCATTCCAAAGACCGGTCTTGCCGCAGAAAATGATGCAAAGACCGCAGAAAAACTGCAGAAATACAAAGAGAGCCTGTCAAAAGAAGAGATCGAGAAAATCATTGCTGACACCAAAGAGCTGGCAGCATATCAGGAAGAAGAGGAGAGCGAGGAAGCACTCGAGACGATTCCGCTCCTGAAACGAAGCGATATCAAACGTGAGTCTGTCAAACTTTACAATGACGAGCATGAAGTCGATGGAACGACGGTTCTTCATCACAACGTATTCACGAACGGCATCGGTTACTTAAGCTTGCTGTTTGATACGAAAAATGTGCCGAACGATCTGATCCCGTACATGGGCGTATTAAAATCCGTTCTCGGCTATGTGGACACCGAACACTACACCTACGGCGAGCTGTTCAACGAGATCAATGCACAGACCGGCGGCATCAACTGCGGACTGCAGGTATTCCGCATTCCGGAAAATGATGACGACTGCCGCAGAATGTTTGGCATCCGCGCGAAATTCCTGTACGACAAACTGGATTTCGTCATGAAAATGATCGAGGAAATCCTGAACACCTCCCGCCTGGATGATGAGAAACGTATTCACGAGATCATCGCCAGCATGAAATCCGGCCTGCAGAACCGCCTGTCTTCCGCCGGAAATGCAACGGCTGTGATGCGTGCAGCTTCCTATTACTCCCCGATGAGCAATTTCCAGGACCGCATCGCAGGCATCGGCTTCTACCAGCTCTTAAAAGATCTGGACGAGAACTTCGATGAGAAAAAAGCAGAACTGATTAAAAATCTGCAGACCCTGATGAAATACATCTTCCGCAAAGAGAATCTGACCGTCTCCTATACCGCAGACGAGACAGGCTACGCACCGCTGGAAGAAAAAATCGCAGCATTCAAAGAGAATCTGTACACCGACGAAGTGGAGCCGGGCAGCATTGTGTATGACTTTGAACAGAAAAACGAAGCCTTCCAGACCTCCGGCCAGGTACAGTACGTGGCACTCTGTGGAAACTTCGAGCGCGAAGGCTACGACTACACAGGAGCCCTGCGCATCCTGCGTGTCATGCTGAGCTATGACTATCTGTGGATCAACATCCGTGTCAAAGGCGGCGCTTACGGCTGCGGCGGAGCTTTCGGAAGAGGCGGAAACGCGTGCATTTCTTCCTACCGTGATCCGAATGTCGGAAGAACCCTTGAAGTATACCGCGGTATCGGCGATTACGTGCGCAATTTCGAAGCAGACGAACGCCAGATGACCAAATACATCATCGGAACGATCAGCGAACTCGACGTTCCGATGAACCCGTCTGCAAAAGGCCAGACCTCCGAGAGCGCATGGTTCAACGGCATCACCGAAGCAGACTTCCAGCAGGAGAGAGATCAGATCCTCGATGCAACCCTGGACGACATTCATGCACTGGCAGACCTTGTAGATGCAGCCTTAAAACAGAACAACATCTGCGTTGTCGGAAGCGAAGCAGCCATTCAGAAAGAGAAAGAACTGTTTAAGAACGTAGAGAACTTATAAATGAGGAGAAGAGACAGCAATGGAAAACAATGCAAATTATAAATCCGGCTTTGTAGCCCTGATTGGCCGTCCGAACGTGGGAAAATCCACGCTGATGAACCACCTGATCGGACAGAAGATTGCGATTACATCCAAGAAACCGCAGACCACCCGCAACCGCATCCAGACCGTTTATACGTGTGACGAGGGACAGATCGTGTTCCTCGACACACCGGGTATCCACAAGGCGAAAAATAAGCTCGGCGAGTACATGGTCGATGTAGCCGAGAAAACGTTAAAAGAAGTCGATGTGATTCTCTGGCTGGTAGAGCCGAGCAACTTCATCGGAGCAGGAGAGCGTCATATCGCAGAGATCCTGGAGAAAGTCAATGCGCCGGTCATCCTCATTATCAACAAGACCGATACCGTGGAGAAAGATAAAATCCTGGAATTCATCGATACGTACCGCAAGCTGTTCCAGTTTGCCGAGATCATTCCGTGCTCGGCACTCCGCCATCAGAACACCGATGATATCATTCCGAGCATCTTCAAATACCTGCCGTACGGCCCGCAGTTCTACGATGAGGACACCATCACCGATCAGCCGATGCGCCAGATCGTGGCTGAGATCATCCGCGAGAAAGCACTGTACGCCTTAAACGAAGAGATCCCGCATGGTATCGCCGTTGTGATCGACCAGATGAAAGACCGCCCGAACGGAAAAATCGTTGATATCGACGCGACCATCATCTGCGAGCGCGATTCCCACAAGGGCATCATCATCGGAAAACAGGGCGCGATGCTCAAGAAGATCGGAAGCAACGCGCGGTATGAGCTGGAGCAGATGCTGGAGCAGAAAGTCAACCTGAAGCTCTGGGTCAAAGTCAAAAAAGACTGGCGCGACAGCGATTTCCTCGTGAAGAACTTCGGATATGATAAAAAGAAACTCGATTTATAATATTGCATTATAATAAGGAAGAAACATGCGAGAACCAATCAATGTAAGCGGAATGGTATTATCCGCCTCCCCGGTCGGAGAGTATGACAAGCGCGTCGTGATCCTGACCCGGGAGCTCGGCAAAATCACCGCCTTCGCGCGCGGCGCCCGCCGCATGAAAAGCCCGCTGATGGCCGTCTCCAATCCGTTCGTCTTCGGCGAGTTTCAGGTTTACGAGGGCCGTGACAGCTACACCCTCTCCGGCGCAAACATTAAAGAATACTTCCTCGACCTGGCGCAGATGCAGCCCGGCGTTTATTACGGCTTTTATTTTCTGGAACTGGCCGAATATTTCGGCCAGGAAGGAAACGATGAAACCCAGATGCTGAACCTTCTGTACGTGACGATGAACGCCATCCGCCGCGGAAAACAGGACCTCCGCCTGATCCGGTGCATCTTCGAACTGCGGACGATCACAATCAGCGGAGAAGCACCGCAGATGTTCTCCTGCATGGAGTGCGGCACGAAAGAGAATCTTCCTGGCCACTGTGGAAAAACCATCAGAGATCCATGGCCGCTGCAGCCGGGCACCGTGCTGGCATGCCGCTATATCATTGCGGCACCGCTCGCGAAGCTGTATGGTTTTACCGTAAATGAAGAGATCCTGGACGAACTGGAACGATTGCTGCGTGCATATCTCCATCGCTATGTCGAAAAGAAGATGAAAACATTACAGATTCTGGATGTGATGAAATAATATAAAATGTAATAATTTGCAAAAATGTGAAATAATTATGTCCAAAAGTGTGTCCACACCTTTACAAATAAGTAGAAATGGGATAGAATATTTGGAATAAAGAAAAAAATGGTTCTGTATTCGTCACAGAAGATATTACAAATGCATAGTACCAGAAAAAATGAGAAGGTTTTAGTGAAAATGGTAATATAAAAGCTAGAAAAACTATGCGAAACAAGAGAATGTTACGAGTACGGCGAAAAAAATACGACAGGGGAGAAAGGTATGTACAAAAAATCATCCACAGGATGGCTGAAGCATCTGGATTTTATGGTTCTTGATATTATCTGTCTTCAGCTGGCTTTCGTCATGGGTTATTTCTTAAGACATCACAGTTTTAAGCCATATGGAAGCCCAATTTACCGAAATGAGGCTATCGTATTCGCTCTGATCCAGCTGATGATCATGTTTTTTGACGATTCCTTCAAAAACGTCATGAAGCGCGGATACCTCGTGGAAATCGGAATGACTGTAAAAAATATGGTATACATCATCGTTCTTGGTGTATTCTACCTGTTCCTGATTCAGGAGGGAGATCAGTTCTCCAGAGCAACCATTATGCTGACCGGTGCTCTGTACGGAATGCTTTCCTATCTGATGCGCATCGGATGGAAGGCTGTGGTAAAGAAACGCAGCAGCGGGGAACACAGCGGCCGTTCGCTTCTGATCATCACGACCGAAAAACAGTCACAGTCCGTTGTAAAGAGCATGCTGGATTTCGATTACATCGGCGTTCGTCCGACTGGCGTTGTTCTCGTAGACCAGGACAGAACCGGACACAAAATCCACGGCGTACCGGTGGTATCGAACCTTGCAGATGCAGCTGAGTATGTCTGCCGTGAGTGGTTCGACGAAGTGCTGATCGTTCTGCCGGAAGGCAGAGAAATCCCGCAGAAAGTATTCGACGCATTCGCCGAGATGGGCATTACGATCCACGTAAAAATTGCGGACGTGAACGAAATGCAGGGAAAAAATCAGACTGTAGAGCGCATGGGCAACTATACCGTGGTCACCACCTGCATCAATATGGCAAGCGCAGGACAGCTTGTGCTGAAACGAATCATGGACATCTGCGGCGGTCTTGCCGGATGTATTCTGACCGGAATCATCTTCCTGTTCGTTGCCCCTGCGATTTATATCAAGTCTCCGGGCCCGATCTTCTTCTCACAGTACCGTGTCGGAAAGAACGGAAGAAAATTCAAAATTTACAAGTTCCGTAGCATGTACATGGATGCGGAAGAGCGGAAAAAAGAACTGATGAAACAGAACCGCGTCAGCGATGGTCTGATGTTCAAAATGGAGAATGACCCGCGTGTCATCGGAAGCGAAAAAGGACCAGGCAAAGGAATCGGAAACTTTATCCGCAAAACCTCGCTGGATGAATTCCCGCAGTTCTTCAATGTGTTAAAAGGCGACATGAGCCTTGTAGGAACCCGTCCGCCGACAGTGGATGAGTGGGAGAAATATGAGCTCCATCACAGAGCAAGACTGGCAATCAAGCCGGGACTGACTGGTATGTGGCAGGTAAGCGGACGAAGCGAGATTACAGATTTTGAAGAGGTTGTAAAACTGGATACGAAGTACATTTCAGAATGGTCCTTTATGCTGGATATTAAGATTTTGTTTAAAACTGTACTGATTGTATTAGGCCAGAAAGGTTCTATGTAAAAAAAATGAAAAATGGAGATATATTGTAGTTTTGGGAGTAGTGTGGTAAAATAAAGGTAAATTTTAAGAAAAATTTATGAATGGAAGCGCAAAGAAGTCCTGATGACGGCGAAAAGGAAAAAGGCTTCCTTTGACAGGTGGTCCAAATAATGTTAATTATTTGGACCTTTTTATGTGAACTTCCTGAAATATTAACTCTCGTTTCGACATGTTCTTGCTTTAAGCCAGTTGTAGCATACTTTAAAAGGAATTTTATGAGAGTTAATTTTATAGGAAGTTCACATATATACTACCACAAAAGTAATTATCTTTCACTGACAACTATCCTAACACACAGGGGATTGAAAAAGTCATAAAGTTATGGTATAATCGAAAACAAAAGTTCATGAAAAATGAAAGAAGGAAGTATATGAACAACTCAAAACAAGATATATTGAACAACCTGATAAAAGAACCCTTCATCAATCAGCGTATCCTTGCCGCACAGACCGGCCATTCGCTTGGAATCGTCAATCGTTCGATCAAGGAACTGATTTCAGAAGGTTACCTGGATGAAGAGATCCGTCCGACGGAAAAGACACTGCGTGAGGCAAAAGAGAAAGCGCCGAAAAACGCCATTATCCTTGCCGCCGGATTTGGTATGCGGATGGTTCCGATTAATACAGAGACACCGAAAGGACTTCTGGAAATCAAGGGAGAGCGGCTGATAGAGCGCACAATCCGTCAGCTTCATGAAGTCGGCATTACAGAGATTTACGTCGTTGTCGGATTTATGAAAGAGCAGTATGAATATCTGATCGATGAATACGGCGTAGAATTGATCGTCGCTCCGGACTATGTGTCGAAAAACAATCTGCATTCCCTGAAAACGGCGGCAGCCCATTTATCAAACAGCTACATCATTCCCTGTGATATCTGGTGTGAAAAGAATCCATACAGCAGAAACGAATTATATTCCTGGTACATGGTCAGCGATCTGGTGGATGATGACAGTACCGTCCGCGTAAACCGGAAGCAGGAGCTGGTCGTACAGAAAGAACAGGCAGGCGGAAACGCGATGATCGGCATCTGTTATCTGCTGGAAACAGAAGCGGAGATCGTGCGGGAGCGTCTGGAAGAACTGGGAAGAGATTCCCGATACGACGGAGCGTTCTGGGAGGAAACCTTATACCGGAAAGACAGAATGATTGTGACGGCCCGTGTTGTACATGCTGCCGATGCCGTAGAAATCAATACCTATGAGCAGCTGCGTGAGATTGACAGCGATTCCAGCCAGCTGCAGACGGATGCGATTCAGGTAATCTGTGAAGCACTTGGAGCACAGCAGAACGAAGTGACAAACATTACAGTTCTGAAAAAAGGAATGACAAACCGATCCTTTTTATTCTCCTGTAAAGATAAAAAATACATTATGCGAATTCCGGGAGAGGGAACCGATCAGTTGATCAACCGCAGGCAGGAAGCCGCTGTATATCAGACGATCGCCGGCCGCAGGATCTGTGATGAGATTGCCTATATTAACCCGGAGAACGGCTACAAAATCACAGAATATCTCGAAGGTGCGCGGGTCTGCGATGCAGAAAATGAGGAAGATCTTCAGAAATGCATGAAGAAACTGCGGGAGTTTCACGGGCAGAAATTAAGAGTAGACCATTCCTTCGACCTGTTCGGACAGATGGAATACTATGAAAGCCTCTGGGAAGGAACTCCGTCAGCATATAAAGATTACGAAAAGACGAAAGCGCATGTGCTTCAGTTAAAGGATTACATCGAAGCAAATGCCGGAGAGTGGGTGCTCACTCACATTGATGCTGTGCCGGACAATTTTCTGTTTGTGGAAGAAAACGGAAAAGAGGAGATCCGCCTGATCGACTGGGAATACGCCGGAATGCAGGATCCGCATGTGGATATTGCGATGTTCTGTATCTATTCTCTTTACAAAAAAGAGCAGGTGGACCATCTGATTGATCTTTATTTTGAAGGAAACTGTGACGACAGAACACGCATAAAAATCTACTGCTACATCGCAGTCTGCGGCCTGCTCTGGAGCAACTGGTGCGAATATAAACGGAAATTAGGCGTGGAATTCGGAGAATATTCCCTGCGGCAGTACCGCTATGCAAAAGATTATTACAAAATAGTCCAGCAGGAACTGGGAGAGGAAGGAAAAGAAACATGTACAAAGTAGAGCGTGCCATTATTATGGCGGCAGGCCTCGGAAACCGGATGAAGCCGGTAACGTTAAAAATACCAAAACCGCTGGTCCGGGTAAACGGTGTGCGGATGATTGATACCGTTATCGATGGACTGCACAAAAACGGAATCACAGAAATTTACGTGGTAGTCGGTTACCTCAAGGAACAGTTCCAGACACTGGAAGAGGAGTACCCGGGCCTGAAACTGATTGATAATCCATGGTACGATACCTGCAATAACATTGCATCGCTGTATGTGGCGCGGGAACATCTGGAAAATGCCATTATTCTCGACGGCGACCAGATCATCTATCACTCGGAAATTCTGTCTCCGGAGTTTGAGCGATCCGGTTACAACAGCGTGTGGACCGATGATGAGACCGACGAGTGGCTGCAGACTGTGGAAAACGGCAT
>OQWD01000700.1_pt1 | contig 12698 bp, 12 predicted proteins | sample 1691631 | NCBI WGS metagenome assembly OQWD01 (sample SAMN03418283, study PRJEB22391) | human gut metagenome | biome: human-gut; feature: organic feature; material: feces | host: Homo sapiens | place: Italy | collected 2013-04 | reverse complement strand
GAGGAGCCGCTACGACTCAGGCGCTGCCCGCACGCAAGCTCTCCATCCCCCGATCCCATCTTGCACCTTCCCACCTATACAATTATCCTATCCCCAGGCGCTGCCTGCAGCCGCCGTCCCTTCCCAGTAACCAGTGAGAGGAAGTGGGTGCCGTCTGGGGGCATTGCCGAAATGGGGCGTCTGGCGAGCATAGCGATCTATAAAATTGCACTGTCTGAGCCCTGCAAGGGCGAGTTTGCAATTCTCCCTGACAATAGGCGACGCAGTCAAACGCCCATTTTGGCATCGCTCCCAGCCGGCATCCCCTTCCTCTCACTGTGTACTGGTGAAGAAAAAACAGGACGGCGGCTGCGGGTGGGAGTAGTTGGAGGAGGGGAGGGAGTGACGCAGCGCCTGAAGGTGAAGGGCGGGGGAGTTGGATGGGCAGATTTTAGGAATGATTTTTCGCTCTAATAAAGCATAAAAGCTGCGGATAATATCCACTTAGTGTGTAACGATGGGGAATGTTGATTGATTTTATTCTTCCGTTGATTATATTCTTGTCTTTGCTAGATCCCTTTTTTATTTTTTATATGTATTCTTTTAGCGTACTTTCTCTTTTGGGTAGAGTGTTTGTATTTATTATATTCTATTCTTTAGTATATTTTTAGTCAGCTTTCTTTTGGGTTCTGTGTGAGCATTATTTCTGTTATCTGTATTTCTTGAGTGGGGTATTTTATTTGAATTTGATTGTGTGGCATGTTGGGGGGCGTTCACAGTTTCTTACTAGGTTGACCATAGAATGAACACAGTTTTCCCATTAATTGAACACATTTGGTCTGTATATTATTAGCCATAAGGAACACAAAACAAGGCAAATACAGAAAGGAATTAAATGGGTATGAAACGTAAATATGTGGCAGTTTTAATGGGAATTATGGTAGCAACAACTTCTGTACCGGCTATGGTTTATGCGGAGGATAGTAAGACTGAGGCGGTTGCGGATGCAGCAGATGAAAGTGGTGAGGCGGATGCTTTGGATGAGAATGGCGATGAGAGTCAGGAGAATGTGGTACTTGGTGAGGTTAAGTCGGTTTCTGATTCGGAGATTACCATTGCGGTTGGGACTATGAAAGAGATGGGTCAGCCTGGTGGAGATGGACAGAATGGCGGAGCACCGGATGGAAACGGTCAGGGTGGTGAGGCGCCTTCTATGTTGGATCTGACTGGCGAGGAGCAGACGATTACAATTACTGCGGATACAGTGATCACAAAGCAGGCAGGCGGTATGCAGCCTGGCGGAGATGGACAGAATGGCGGTGCGCCAGAGAAGCCGGAAGGTGATGGACAGAGTTCTGATTCTTCTGATGGAGCAAGTGACAGTCAGGACGCAGCTGACGATAACCAGGAAAGTGAGAATACAGATAGCCAGGACGGAGAAGAGCCGGAAAAACCAGACGGTAACGGACAGTCCGCAGAGGCTGAGGAGATTTCACTTTCTGACATTCAGGAGGGCGATATCGTTTCTATTACTTTAGATGAGGATGAAAATGCTGCTTCCATTACTGTAATGTCCATGGAAATGGATGGTCAGGGTCAGCCTGGCGGTGATGGACAAGGCGCTCCAGGACAGGGAGGCCCTGGTGGACAGTCTCAAGGTGTGGACAGTTATACTGCGGTAAATGAGTATATAGAAGATACAACTGTATCAAATGAGACAATTGAGTCAACAGGAACTGACGAGAATGCAGCATTGATTTCTTCCGGAGCAAACGTAACCCTTGATAATGATACCATTACAAGAACTTCTGCAGACAGCCAGGGCGGAGACAATTCCAGCTTCTATGGTGTAGGCGCAGCAGTTTTGGCAACAGAGGGTACTGCTTATGTGAAAGATGGCAGCGTGACTACAGATGCAGCAGGTGGTGCAGGGCTTTTTGCATATGATGATGGAACTGTATATGCTTCTGGTACAACTGTAGAAACGACTCAGGATACCTCTGGTGGTGTTCATGTAGCTGGCGGTGGGACTCTTTACGGATGGGACTTGGATGTAGAAACGAACGGTGAGTCTTCTGCTGCAATCCGAAGTGACAGAGGCGGCGGAACAATGGTGATTGATGGCGGAAACTATGTTTCCAATGGCGTTGGTTCCCCGGCTATTTACAGTACAGCTGATATTGCGGTAAGCAATGCAACTCTGACAGCAAATGGTTCAGAGGCTGTTTGTATCGAAGGTCTGAATTCTATTCACCTTTATGATTGTGACTTGACAGGAAATATGAGTGATCTGGATCAGAATGATAATACCTGGACTGTAATCCTTTACCAGAGCATGTCTGGTGATTCTGAGGTTGGTAACAGTACCTTCCAGATGGATGGTGGCAGCCTGACTTCTGAGAACGGCGGTGTGTTTTATACAACTAATACAGAGAGTACGATTACTTTAAATAACGTGGATATTAACTATAATGATGACAATGAATTTTTCCTGCAGTGCACAGGCAACACCAACCAGAGAGGCTGGGGACAGGCCGGGGCAAACGGAGCGGACTGCCACTTTACCGGTATTAGTCAGGATATGCAAGGAAATGTGATCTGGGATTCTATCAGTGATCTGGATTTTTATCTCACAGATGGCAGCAGCTTGACAGGTGCAGTTGTAGATGATGAGAGTTATGCAGGCGAAGGCGGAGAGGGATACTGCAACGTTTATGTAAGCGCAGATTCCACCTGGACTGTAACTGGCGACAGTACTGTCTCATCTCTGGAAAATGAGGGAACAATTGTAGATGGTAATGGAAAAACTGTAACAATTCAGGGTACAGACGGAACTGTGTATGTACAGGGCGACAGCGAGTACACCATTACAACTGGTTCCTACAGCGACACAGCAGATATGTCCGGAGCAACGGCAATCCAGGATCAGAGTGTTTATACAGTTGAGAAACCGGATCAGCTTTAAAATTGGATAAAGAAACTCTCCAATTTGAAGATTATGGGCTTGATGAGTTATAAGAAAAAACACTGGGCTACACTTTATTGTGGCTCAGTGTTTTTTCGCTAAAAGAAGAGTGAACCTGAATTATAAAAATCCCGGTCAGAAAAGAAGTATCAAGACAGTTCTTTTCTGACCGGGATTTTTTATGTTAAATTTAAAATCAAATTCGAATTCTCCGACGTAAGCAACTTCCGAAAATTCTCCTAAAAAGAAGGAGGGCCGGACCTTTTGGCCCGGCAAGTATGAAAAAGAAAAAGTATATTTATAATCTATGTAAAAAAGCTTTCGCTTTATTTGTTTATTAATATACGCGGAATTTGTGATGAATCTGTGAGGACAAATTGAAAAATATATGAGGAAAATCTAAAGAACTTATAAACTGGAACGCACCTGAAGTGACCGGCTTAGGAATATACAGTATGAAAAAGCTGTGCATTTAAACCCAACTTCATGGTGATAAAATCTATCTACGATATATTGAAAATTTTATTCAGCTAAGAAAATTAGTCGTTGTAAAAGTTGTAATACTCATTTATAATGGAAAGAAGATTCAAGGTTATTGTTTACCGGAGATTTTCCAGCGTGAACAGTAACGATTCCAATGAGAATTTATAGGGAAAAACAGGAGGAAAACCTTGAAGAAAGAATTAGTTATTGTAATTGATTTTGGTGGTCAGTACAATCAGCTGGTTGCAAGACGTGTCAGAGAATGTAATGTATATTGTGAAATCTATTCTTACAAGACCGATCTTGAGAAGATCAAAGCCATGAATCCAAAGGGAATCATTCTTACCGGTGGACCGAACAGTTGTTACGAAGCTGATTCACCGACTTACCAGAAAGAATTATTCGAACTTGGTATTCCGGTGCTTGGGCTTTGCTACGGTGCACAGCTTATGATGCATAAATTAGGCGGAAAGGTAATCACACCGGAGGTTGGAGAGTATGGAAAGACAGAAATCACATATTCTGCAAACGGCGTGATGTTCAAGGATCTGCCATCAGAATCAGTATGCTGGATGAGTCATTTCGACAGAATTGCAGAGGCTGCACCGGGCTTTGAAGTAGTTGCGCACACTGCAGACTGTCCAATAGCCGCAACACAGAATGTTGAGAAGAAATTATATGCAGTACAGTTCCATCCGGAGGTACTTCACACCAAGAACGGAACACAGATGATTTACAATTTCGTCCGTGGCGTATGTGGATGTGCAGGCACATGGAAGATGGATTCATTCGTCAAAAACACAATCGACGAAATCAGAGAGCAGGTCGGTGACGGCAAAGTGCTCCTTGCACTTTCGGGTGGAGTAGACTCATCAGTACTCGCAGCACTCCTTGCTAAGGCAATCGGCAAGCAGCTCACCTGCGTATTCGTAGACCACGGACTTCTCCGCAAGAACGAGGGCGATGAGGTAGAGGGCGTATTCGGCAAAGGCGGTTCGTTCGACATCAACTTTGTCCGCGTCAACGCACAGGAGCGCTACTACAGCAAGCTTGCAGGCGTCACAGAGCCTGAGCGCAAGCGTAAAATCATCGGTGAGGAATTCATCCGTGTATTCGAGGAAGAAGCTAAGAAAATCGGAAAGGTTGACTTCCTTGCACAGGGAACCATCTATCCGGACGTAGTGGAGAGTGGACTCGGCGGAGAATCTGCAGTCATCAAATCACACCACAACGTAGGAGGTCTCCCGGAGCATGTCGATTTCAAGGATATCGTGGAGCCACTCAGAAACCTCTTCAAGGACGAGGTACGCAAGGTCGGACTGGAGCTTGGATTACCTGACTATCTCGTATTCCGTCAGCCATTCCCAGGCCCGGGCCTTGGAATCCGTATCATCGGCGAAGTCACAGCCGAAAAGGTACGCATTGTCCAGGATGCAGACTGGATTTACAGAAGCGAAGTGGAAAAGGCAGCAAAAGAGTACAAAGAGGCCCACGGCGAGGAACCATCATGGATGCCAAACCAGTACTTTGCAGCCCTTACCAACATGCGTTCAGTAGGTGTCATGGGTGATGAGAGAACATATGATTACGCCGTTGCCGTGCGTGCAGTGCGCACCGTCGATTTCATGACAGCCGATGCAGCTGAGATTCCATTCGAGGTACTCCAGACCGTGATGAGCCGAATCATCAACGAGGTCAAGGGAGTGAACCGCGTATTCTATGATCTCACGAGTAAGCCACCAGGAACGATTGAGTTTGAATAAATTGAAACACCGTAAAAGCCCAGTGTTTATGCGGGTTTGCGGCGTTCGGATAAGTCTTTTGATAACAATTTGATAACAGCCATACAAGCGCCATTATTCTTGCAGCCCGGTGGTTTTCGGGTTACAGAATGATAAAAGGCGGCTTGTGTGGCAGAAGAAATCCATATTACAAAGCCCTTAGCTGTGGGTAATTGCTCATAGCTAAGGGCTTTTTGTCGTTCTTATTCATCTTTTTTGAGCTTGTCCTGAAACGCTTCTACCAGCGTATCGCTTAACTCCTGCGAAGGCGCTTTCGCCCAGAGCTGCGTGCTATCGTATTTCGGATAGTAGTAACGCCAACGGTCATAATCGTCCTTGCTGATTTCACCGGCAGAGAGCTTGTTCGCCTGCTCTTTCCAAGCATGGAGCATTTGCAGCAGCTCGTAAGCCTCTTTGCCATTGTCTTTGTTGACCTTCAGGCAAACTTCTCCGTCCGCTTCGCTGATGGTCAGCCCATAAACATCTTCAAGGGTAAATAAGGTGTGCATAAGACCGATCTGACTGTCAATGTCAGGAACATCAAGAGCCTGCGGGGAAACATCAAGCACCTGCGCCAGTGCAGCCGTTAAATCCGCCTTTGGTTTGCGGGAGCCGGTTTCATATTGCGCCAAGCGTACATCGGCACTCCTTTCGGGAAAACCGACAGCCGTACCAAGATATTTTTGCGTCATACCACGCAGAAGCCTGAAAAAATGGATTCTCTCACCAATCGCCATAGTGTTTACACTCCTTGCTTATGTATCTGCAACCAGTATAAGAACCTGTCAAGCGCCGGGTAGTATTTTCTGCGAAAATCTCCACCCTCTCCTGCTTGACAGAACCTTGAACTGGTCGTCAATTCATTCTACGACCAGTATAGCAGATATGTTTAGGAGAAGTCAAGATAATACAAAACAAAAAAGTTTAATATTTTTCAAAAAACCGCTTGACACAAGCAAATATGCTTAGTATAATGAATTCGAAATTAAGCAAATAAGTTTAGAAAAGAAGGAGGGCAATCTATGGATAACAAATTTATTCGTGCCGGAGAAGTGGCACAGGAACTAAGCGTATCAAAGCCTTATGCCTATAAGTTAATTCGACAGTTGAATGAGGAATTGAAAGAAAAGGGCTTTATTACGATTGCGGGGCGTGTGAACCGCCAGTATTTCTATGAAAGGCTCTACGGAGCAGGAAAGGAGGAAAAATAATGCCGGTATTTAAGAATGAGGACAATGGAACATGGTATGTGATGGCAAGGTATGTGAACTGGAAAGGCGAGCGTAGGCAGAAATGTAAACGTGGTTTTGCTACCAAGAAAGAAGCACAGGAATGGGAGCGGATGTTCCAGTTACAGAATGCTTCTGACCTTGATATGAGTTTTGAAGCCTTTACCGAATTGTATATCCGGGATGTGAAAACACGTCTGAAGGAGAACACATGGCTGACAAAGGAGCATATCATCCGCACGAAGATACTTCCGTATTTCGGAAAGTTAAGGATTAGCGAGATTTCCACAAAAGAGATTATCACATGGCAGAATGAACTGCTTGCCTATCGGGATGAGAAGAAAAAGCCATACTCACAGACCTATCTAAAAACGCTGCACAATCAACTGTCAGCCATATTTAATCATGCGGTACGTTACTATGAGCTGCGTTCCAATCCTGCCGCAAAAGTAGGAAATATGGGAAGTGAGGAACACAAGGAAATGCTGTTTTGGACAAAAGAAGAATACAAGAAATTCTCTTTTGAAATGATGGACAAACCAGTTTCCTTTTACGCTTTTGAAATGCTCTATTGGTGCGGTATCCGAGAAGGAGAACTTCTTGCACTGACCGCAGCCGATTTCGATTTTGAGAAAGAAACCGTCAGAATCAATAAATCTTATCAGCGGCTACACGGAGAAGATGTGATTACCACACCGAAAACAAAGAAAAGCAACCGCATGATCAAAATGCCGAAGTTTCTTTGTGAGGAAATGCAGGAATATCTGAGTATGCTTTACGGATTAAAGAAGAAAGACCGTATCTTTACAGTCACAAAAAGTTATCTCCATCACGAGATGGACAGAGGGGCAAATGCCGCAGGGGTAAAGCGTATCCGCATTCACGATCTCCGTCACAGTCATATAAGTTTGCTCATTGATATGGGCTTTTCAGCGGTGGCGATTGCAGACCGTGTGGGGCATGAAAGCATTGACATCACTTACCAGTACGCTCATCTGTTCCCGTCAAAACAGACGGAAATGGCAGATAGATTAGATGATTTAGGGAAAGGAGATTTTGAAAATGTCAGCTAAGAACAGAGATAACAAAAATCGTTGGAGAAACATTACGGTAGGGTTTCGGGTATCTCCCGAAGAAAATGAACTTATTAACAAGGCGGTTGCCTTATCGGGATTGCCAAAACAGGAATACTGTTACCGCCGCTGTTTGAATCAGGATGTGGTGGTACAGGGCAATCCGAGAGTGTATAAGGCACTCAAACTAGAACTTGATTCTGTCCTTACAGAGTTAAAAAGGATTGAAGCGGGAAACAGCGTGGATGAGGAACTGATGAATGTAATTGAACTGATTTCCATTATTCTTGGCGGTCTGAAAGGAGAGGATGAGAATGGAAAATAAAAAAGAAATGACTGCCCCGAATGTATCTGTTGGCGCAGATACGGAGCAGCCGATTCAAAAAATCGCTGAAAATAGTATATACGAGTATGAAGAAAATATCAAGAGTTTTGAGGAAATGCAAAGAGAAATGCAGTTGAGTTTAGACCCCTCTTATCTCAAAGCAGTTTCCATGAATGAACTGTTTGACACCCAGTATCAGAGCAAGCCGCCGTTAATTGACGGTCTGCTCTACCCCGGCACTTATATTTTTGCAGGTTCTCCTAAATTGGGAAAGAGTTTTCTGATGGCACAGCTTGCCTACCATGTCAGCACAGGCACACCACTTTGGAATTATACCACCCGAAAAGGAACGGTATTGTATCTTGCCCTTGAAGATGATTACCGTCGCTTGCAGGAACGTTTGTACCGGATGTTTGGAACAGAGAGTGCAGACAACCTTTTCTTCTCTGTTTCGGCTGGTCAGCTGGGAAAAGGATTGGATGAACAGCTTGCAAGGTTTGTGGCAGAGCATACGGACACGAAATTGATTATCATTGATACCCTTCAGAAAGTGCGTGAAGTTGGCGGAGATAATTATAGTTATGCAAACGATTATCAGATTATGGCAAGATTGAAAAGTTTTGCAGACGCCCACGGTCTTTGTATCCTGCTTGTACACCACACAAGGAAACAGACGGCGGATGATAAGTTTGATATGATTTCGGGGACAAGTGGACTGCTTGGTGCGGCAGACGGAGCGTTTCTCCTTCAGAAAGAAAAACGGACAGGCAATGCAGCAACTTTGGAAGTATCAGGCAGGGATCAGCAAGACCAAAAACTATACCTTGTCCGTAATACGGAAACTTTGTTGTGGGAGCTGCAAAGGGCAGAAACCGAATTGTGGAAAGAGCCGCCTGAACCTTTACTGGATGAGATTGCCGAACTTGTTATGAAGGACATTTCTTCTTGGGAAGGTTCAGCAACGGAACTGGTTTCTCTGATAAAGGTAGAAATTCAGCCCCACGTTATTACAAGAAAACTGAACATTCTTTCAGGGAGATTGTATGCAGAACATGGCATTTATTATAAGAACAACCGTACCCATGATGGAAGAAAAATACGGTTGTTCTTATAATAAATGCCAGGCTCTGTGCGCCCAGGGCAACGCACGGCTCATCGAGCTGGAGAAAAATACGGTTTTGGAAAGACGATACGGAAACAGCGTGACAGTTGGTGACAGTTGTGACGGTATTTTTGACAACGGGGGCAGTATTAAAATAACCGTCACAACTGTCACATACCGTCACAGAGAGGATGGGATACGATGAGAAATGTGCAAATATCACAGGAATTATTTATGCAGCTGCTCCGCTTTCATTTGATTGAAGATGAGAGTTGCGAGAAAGAAATTAAGAAGGAGTTGGAGAAAAAATTGGACAAGATGGTCATGCGTGACCTGTTTGGAAAATCAAAAACTGCACCGACAAAGGAAGAACGGGAACGGGCAAGAAAAGAATATCTGGACAGACGTGGAACTGACAAAAGCAGAGGAAAAAACTCTGATCTGGCTTGCCGGATGGGAAGAAAGTACCGTAGATAATCTGCTGTCAGTCATAGAAAAAGCAGCCCGGATACGGGCAGAGAAAAAGGGCGGATACGCCCATAAATCTAAGCATGAGTCCGAGAAGTAATCGGATTTTGTTAAACAAAAACAAGCCCTCGGCGTTTGAGAGCGAAATACACCCATCGCACAAACTTCGTTTATGCTCGGCGTATTTCGCCCTTGCAGGGGGCAAGCCGCCGATAGGCGGATAAGTTCGTAAACAGGTGCCTATGCACCTACTCACAGTAAAGCCGGCGCAAGCCGAGAAAGGAGGATGCTTATAGGCAGACATTCATTTATCAGACAAAGTAAGCTGTCCGATGTGGCAGGGCGTATTGATTATATTTCCAATCCCAAAAGGCAGGAACATCTCTATGCTACCTATCAGACGGAAGGGGCAACACCTGAGTTTTGGAAAAATCTTGCAAGAGAAAATCAGTTGGATTTTAAGGCGAGAGGAACGGCAGGGAAATGTATCGAAGGGCGTGAGTTTATTATTGCACTTCCCGAAAGTTTTGTTCAGTATAGGGCAGATGATGTGGTAAGACTTTTTACGGAAACTTTCCATAAAAGATATGGCGTGGAGTGCAGCGCAGCCCTTCATCACAACAAGACAAAGACGAATTATCATATTCATCTGGTATTCAGTGAACGGAAAATGTTGGAGCAGCCCGAAGTGAAGATTGCCACCCGAAATATGTTTTATGATGAGCAGGGAAAGCATAGACGCACGAAAAAAGAGATTTTAGACGTGCAGGGAAATATCCGAGCTGGGTGCAGTATTATCCCTAAAGGGGAAGTATATGAAAGTCATATCTTCACAAAAAAAGAGGAATGGTTTAAGAACAAAGCCTTTACCAAAGAAGTTAAAGAACTGTTTACCGATACGATTAACTGTTATGTAAAAGAAGAATCAGAAAAACTTTCTGTATTCCAACAGGGCGGTGTTTATCTGGCAATGAAGAAAATCGGAAAGAACAATCCGAAAGCGGAGGAGATAAAGGCAGACAATGCGGCAAGGCAGGAATGGAATCGGACAGTTGATGTGGCATTGGTTGAGGGTGTTCCTGAAGAAGATATTTTGAAGATTAAGCAGGAAAAAATCACAGACGAAACGCTGCAATCTATCAGGACACACGGTTGGCTGCCGGATATGTTCCGTCAGATTATCCGAGGAGCAAAAGACTTTTTACAGGAGGTGATTTTCAAATTTAAGCTGCCGCCAAGAACTGTGCCAAAGATTGACTTGCAGGAATGGAAGGATATGCAGAAGCTCATGTATGAATTACAGGGACAGTCAAGGGAGATAAAACGCACACAACAGGATATTTCTTCTTTGAAAAAGCAACTGTCAGAGTTACGAGGACTATTTAAAGGCAAAGAACGAAAATCTCTGGAAGGGAAAATTGAGCTGTTAGAGGATTTGGAAAAGCGTTTGCACAGGAGTATGGGGCGGATCGTAAAACGGGAAGGTTATCCCAATGTGCAATCCTTTCAGAAGGTTTATAACAAGGCAGAAGAATTGATTATAGAATACAACGAAGAACTAAGGGGATGGAAAAATCAGACGGAACAGAAAAAAGAGAAACCGTTGGAACAGCCGAAAAAAGCAAGCGTACTGGAAAAGCTGCACCGTTGTCAGCAGGAAGGCAGACAGCAGCCGAAACGGTCAGTCAAGAGAAAATCTATGGATAGAGAACGATAAGAAAGGTGGAAACGATTATGAAGAAAACAATATTTGAAGAAATGGGCGGCATTTATATCAGACACGGGGATTATCTTATCCCCTGTCTTACCTTGCCGGAGGAAGAAGAACAGAGATTTATCGGTGTATGGGGACAAAGGCATAAACGCTATTTGAAAGAACATAAGAGAGCGGCTTATATTACTCTGCTTACAAGTGGCAGGCTGAATAGTTATCTTGCAGATATAGAAGAACAGGCACAGGAACGCTTTGAAAGGATTGTAGAGCAGATGAAACAGGCGCAGGGGGCAGGGGATTACAGAATAGTTAAAGGCAGATGATACCTTAAAATGGATAGGGAGAATGAGTAATATACAAACGTGTGCGAGGGAGATTGTGGATAATGAGATGATTTATCAATAAGAAAAGGTGTATGGTGGAAAGCAAGTCTGAAATGGCTTGCTTTTTGCTTTACAACGAGGGTGGTTACTGTATAATGAAATATGAAGTAAAAAGCAGTAATTTGATATGAAGCAATAAAGGAAATACATGATGGAAAAATATAAAATTCTAATAGTTGAAGATGATGTTGATTTGAGAGAGGGACTTTCCTTCTCCTTTTCTGGTGATGGATATGATGTGACAGAGACAGGGACAAAAAAGGATGGTTTACAAGAAATCGCAAACGGTGGTTATGATATTGTATTTTTGGATTGTAACCTGCCGGACGGAACGGGCTTTGAACTCTGTAAAGAAGTTCGTAGCTACAGCAATATCCCAATCATTATGCTGACTGCTCGTGATACAGAAATGGATGAGATAAAGGCTTTAGAATTAGGGGTAAATGATTACTTGTCAAAACCATTTTCTCTGGGTGTATTAAAAGCAAGAATGAAGCGGATACTTCAAGAAAAATCTGAAAGTACAAAGATTGTTACAGGTTCATTAAGCATAGACCAGAGTACTTGTAAAGTATATAAAAGAGGTTCAGAAATCTCTCTTAGCAAATTGGAATACCGTCTGTTGGTGTATTTGATTGAAAATAAGAATCATATCCTTTCTAAGGAGCAGATTTTAGAGAAGATATGGGATAGTGATGGAAAATATGTAGATAACAATACGGTGTCTGTGAATATCAGCAGGCTTCGTACAAAGATAGAGGATGATGTATCGAAACCAAAATGGATTCAAACAGTTCATGGAATCGGATATATCTGGAAGGAATAAAGAGATGTGGATTACGATACTTTTAGCAGTGCTTTTGTGTTTGTCGATTGGATATAGCATATATCAAAAAAGAAAAACATATCGCCTGATTGACCGTTTGCTGGACAGTGTGTTAAATCGGGAAATGATTGCAGCTTCTGATGTGGAAGAAGGAGAATATTCTGCCCTTGTCAGTAAAATCAAGCAGATACAGGAAGTGCTTGATAATCACGGGAATAGGGCCGAACAAGAAAAAGAGCAGGTGAAAAGTCTGGTATCTAATATGTCTCATCAATTAAAAACGCCCTTAGCGAATATTTCTCTCTATGCAGAAATCTTAAGTAAAGAGGAAATTACATCAGAACGGAAAACATTGTTTTCTGAAAAAATG
>OQWD01000693.1_pt1 | contig 12880 bp, 8 predicted proteins | sample 1691631 | NCBI WGS metagenome assembly OQWD01 (sample SAMN03418283, study PRJEB22391) | human gut metagenome | biome: human-gut; feature: organic feature; material: feces | host: Homo sapiens | place: Italy | collected 2013-04 | reverse complement strand
ATTGAGGATGCGGTTTTCCGTAGAACAACACCGACTGTAGCCGAATATTGTGAGCTGGGTGAAAATCTTCTGCTTGAGCTTGCCGCCGTCATTCATGACCCCGTGACCACGACGGACGAGCTGATCCCGTCGGGCGAAACGTCGTCCTACCGCTCGAACCCCCTGCGGCTGGCGGAGTTTACGCTTTCGCGCCGCGTGCCGGATTATGTGCCGCGCGCAAAGGAAATTGCCGCAAAAGAAGCCGAACGGCGGGAGGGTTCGAATCCCTCGGACATTCTCGCCGCGCTCTCGCGCGTCGGCGACGCGGAGGCGCTTCTGAACACGACGCAGTTCGGCTCCTGTGTCTTTGCCAACAAGCCCGGCGACGGCTCCGCGCGGGAGCAGGCCGCGTCCTGCCAGAAGGTCCTGGGCGGGCTTGCGAATATCTGCTATGAATTTGCCACCAAGCGCTACCGCAGCAACTGCATCAACTGGGGTATGCTGCCGTTCACGCTGGACGCAGGCACGCCATTCGACTATGCGCCGGGCGATCTGGTCTTCGTGCCGGACGTGCGGAAGCGGCTGGAGAAAGGCTGTGAAGATTTCCCCGCGGAGGTTCTGCGGCAGACCGGCGAAAAAGCAGAGCTTCTGCTGCACGTAAAGGGCCTGACGCCGGACGAGCGGGACATTCTGCTTGACGGCTGCCTGATGAATTACTACGCCAAGCGCGGATAAGAGAGAAGGGACCGATATGGAAAAAATTCAGATGAAAACGCCGCTCGTCGAGATGGACGGCGACGAAATGACGCGGGTGCTCTGGCGGATGATCAAGGACGAGCTGATCTGCCCGTTTGTCGACCTCAAGACCGAGTATTACGATCTCGGCCTGCTGCACCGCAACGAGACGCGCGATCAGGTCACGGTCGACGCGGCGCTGGCGACCAGAAAATACGGTGTTGCCGTCAAATGCGCGACGATCACGCCGAACGCGCAGCGGATGGCCGAATATCCGCAGCTGACCGAGATGTGGAAAAGCCCGAACGGCACCATCCGTTCCATTCTGGACGGCACGGTCTTCCGTGCGCCCATTCTGCTGGACTCCATCAAGCCGGTCGTGCGCACATGGAAAAAGCCCATCACCATTGCCCGCCATGCCTACGGCGACGTGTATAAGTCCGTAAGCCTTGAGACGGACGAGCCCGGCGAATGCACCATGACCTTCAAGGGCGCATCCGGCAGGGAGCAGACCGTTCTCGTCCAGAAAACCGACGGCCCCGCCGTCTTCCAGGGCGAACACAATAAGGAAAGCAGCATCCGCTCGTTTGCGCGGGCCTGCTTCCAGTATGCCATTGATACGAAGCAGGATCTCTGGTTCTCCACCAAGGATACCATTGCCAAGGTCTATGACGGCGCGTTCAAGCGCATTTTTGAAGAAGAATACGAGAAGAGCTATAGGACGCAGTTCGAGGCGCTTGGCCTGCGGTATTTCTACACGCTGATCGACGACGCGGTCGCCCGCGTTATCCGCAGCGAGGGCGGCTTCATCTGGGCCTGCAAGAACTATGACGGCGACGTGATGAGCGATATGGTGTCCACAGCGTTCGGCTCGCTCGCCATGATGACCTCCGTGCTCGTCGCGCCAGACGGCACGACAGAATTTGAGGCCGCGCACGGCACGGTCACGAAGCACTATTACCGCTACCTCAAGGGCGAACAGACCTCGACCAACCCGATGGCGACGATCTTCGCGTGGACAGGCGCGCTGAAAAAGCGCGGCCAGCTGGATACGCTTCCGGCGCTCGAAGCCTTCGCGGACAGGCTCGAACAGGCCAGCCTCGACACGATCCGCTCCGGCATCATGACCGGCGACCTCGCCGGCCTCGTCGAGGGCGAACGCCCCGCGCCGGTCACGAGCGAGGCATTTTTGAAGGCCATCCGCACACGGATGGAAGCGTGAGACTGACCAACGAACAGAACTTTCCCAAAGGCTCCCATTGTCGTACAGCGTGCGGCAACGGGAGCCTTTCTGCTTACACTTTACTGCATAAAAGTTTTGCATGCTGACTAAAAATTTGTTAGGCACGCTATATTTTTTTGTATTTTTTGCAGAAAGCGTATTTACAATCTCTTCACAAAATGATAGAATATCTTTAGTTTTTAACTGAGATTCCCTGTTTTTTCAATTCCGTTCAACGTTGGAGGGACAGGCTTTCCGCGAACTCGCCAAAACCGCCGCCGGAAAGCGGCGTTTTGCAAAACAGCGGAGCGAATTCCAAGACAGAAAGGATGACTTGCTTGGCAAACGCAATCGAACTGAGAAACATCACCAAGCGCTTCGGACAGGTCGTGGCGAACAAATCGATCAGTCTGGAGCTGCATAAGGGTGAGATCCTGTCCCTGCTGGGCGAAAACGGCAGCGGCAAGACCACGCTTATGAACATGCTCTCCGGCATCTACTATCCGGACGAGGGCCAGATCTTCGTCGATGGGAAGGAAGTGGAGATCCGCTCCCCGAAGGACGCGTTTGATCTGCACATCGGCATGATCCACCAGCATTTCAAGCTTGTCGACGTCTTTACGGCTGCCGAGAATATCATTCTTGGCCTGCCCGGCGACAAGGGCAAGATGGACAAAAACGCCGTTGCCAAGGCCGTCCGCGAGATCGCCGACCGCTATGGCTTCGACATCGATCCGAACCAGAAGATCTACGAGATGTCCGTCTCGCAGAAGCAGACCGTCGAGATCGTCAAGGTGCTCTACCGCGGCGCGGATATCCTGATCCTCGACGAGCCGACCGCCGTTCTGACCCCGCAGGAGACGGAAAAGCTCTTCACCGTCATGCGCAACATGAAAAAGGACGGCAAGGCGATCATCATCATCACGCACAAGCTGCATGAGGTGCTTGCCGTCTCCGACCGCGTGGCCGTTCTGCGCAAGGGCGAGTACATCGGCGATACTGACACTGCCACCGCTTCCCAGCAGTCGCTGACCGACATGATGGTCGGCCGGGCCGTTTCCCTGAACATTGACCGTCCGCTGAACGAGAACCAGACCGAGCGCCTGAAGGTCGAGCACCTGACCGTCAAGAACAAGGAAGGCGTCAAGATGCTCGACGACGTGACCTTCACCGCCATGGGCGGCGAGATCCTCGGCATCGCGGGCATCGCAGGCTCCGGCCAGAAGGAGCTGCTTGAGTCCATTTCCGGCCTGCAGAAGCTGGAGGCCGGCAGCAAAATTACATACATCGAGCCGGACGGAACCGAATGTCTGCTCAACGGCATGGACCCGCTCGATATCATCCGCAAGGGCCTGCTGCTGTCCTTCGTCCCGGAGGACCGGTTCGGCATGGGCCTCGTCGGCGGCATGAACATCATTCAGAACATCATGCTCCGCACCTACCGGCGCGGCAAGGGCCCGCTGACCGACCGCAAGTTCCCGCGCGACCTGTCGCAGAAGATCGTGGACGATCTTGAGGTCGTCACCCCGGATATCAATCGCACGCCCATCCGCCGTCTTTCCGGCGGCAACGTGCAGAAGGTGCTCGTCGGCCGCGAGATCGCGCAGAACCCGGCTGTTCTCATGACGGCCTACGCCGTGCGCGGTCTGGACATCAACACGTCCTACGTCATCTACAATCTGCTGACCGAGCAGAAGATGAAGGGCGTCAGTGTCATCTATGTCGGCGAGGATCTGGACGTTCTGCTGGAGCTGTGCGACCGCATTCTCGTTCTGTGCGGCGGCAAGGTTTCCGGCATCGTCGACGGCCGCAAGACCACGAAGGACGCCGTCGGCCTGATGATGACGAAGATCGGAGGTTAATAGAGTATGCATATCTCCAAACGAGACACAATTTCCCTCAGCAAGGCCTGGTCGATCCGCGCCATCGCCATTCTGCTGGCTCTGATCGTCGACGGCATCATTATCTATGCCATCGTCAAGATGAACCCCCTGAAGGTTTACGTTTCCCTCGCCTCCGGCGCGTTCGGCACGAGCAAGCGTATGTGGTTCACCATCCGTGACTGCATGATCCTGACCTGTATCGCCATCGGTCTGGCGCCCGCGTTCAAGATGCGCTTCTGGAACGTCGGCGCGGAGGGCCAGATGCTCGTCGGCGGCATTGCCACCGCGTTCTGGATGATCAACTTCGCAGGCAAGATGAACATCGTGATGCTTTTCCTGTGCATGGCCATCAGCGCCATCGTCGCGGGCGGCATCTGGGGCCTCATCCCCGGCTTCTTCAAGGCCAAGTGGAACACGAACGAAACGCTGTTCACGCTGATGATGAACTACATCGCCATTCAGCTCACGTCGTTCGCCGTCTCCAAGTGGGAGAACCCTCCAGGATCGAACTCCATCGGCACCATCAACTCCAAGGGCGACGTCAAGTACGTCGGCTGGATCGGCAATATGTTCTCCGACGGCTATAACAAGGACTTCATGTGGACGGTCATCATCGTGCTCGTCCTCGCGGCGCTCGTGTACCTCTATCTGAAATACACCAAGCACGGCTATGAGATCGCCGTCGTCGGCGACTCGGAGAATACCGCACGCTACGCCGGTATCCGCGTCCCGCGCATCTATGTGCGCACAATGGCCCTGTCCGGCGCGCTGTGCGGCTTCGCAGGCTTCCTCGCCGTCTCCGCCGTCAGCCATACCCTCTCCACCTCGACCGCCGGCGGCCGCGGCTTCACCGCGATCATCGTCGCGTGGCTCGCGAAAATGAACCCGTTCGTCATGATCCTGATCTCGGCGCTGCTGTCGTTCCTCGACAAGGGCGCGGTGCAGATCGCTTCCGACTTCGGCCTGAACGAATACGTCTCGAAGATCATCTCCGGCGTCATTCTGTTCTTCATCCTCGGCAGCGAGTTCTTCATCAACTATCAGGTCAAGACCGGCGCGAAGCACAAGTAAGGAGGAGCTGAATATGTTAGATTTTTTGCTGAAATTCCCTGACCTTCTGCACTCTGCCATCGTGTTCGGCACGGTTATCATGTTCGGCGCGCTCGGCGAGATCATCACGGAGAAATCCGGCAACCTCAACCTCGGCGTTCCCGGTATCATGTATTTCGGCGGCATCGCCGGTCTGACGTCCACGTTCATGTATGAAAACGTCTACTGCGTCAACGCAGGGATCGAGCCGAGCGCGGCGCTGTGCGTCATTATGTGTCTCGTCGCGTCGTTCCTCGCCTCCGCGCTTGGCGGCCTCATCTACAGCTTCCTGACCATTACCCTGCGCACGAACCAGAACGTCACCGGCCTGACCCTGACGATCCTCGGCTCCGGCGTCGGCAACTTCTTCGGCGGGAGCCTCAACAAGCTCGCCGGCGGCGTCGGCCAGGTCTCCGTAGCCGTGACCTCGCAGGCATTCCGCAACTACTCGCTTTCCCTCGTCAATTTCTTTGACGGCTTCACCGGCAAGCTCCGTCTGGGCACGCTCCTGTTCTCCTACGGCTTTTTGACCTATGTGGCGATCATCCTCGCCGTTGCGATCTGGTTCTTCCTGTCGAAGACCCGCACGGGCCTGAGCCTGCGCGCCATCGGCGAAAATACCGCCACGGCTGACGCTGCCGGTATCAACGTCACAAAGTACAAGTACCTTGCCACCTGCATCGGCGCCGGTATCTCCGGCCTCGGCGGCACGTACTACGTCATGAACTACATCAAGGGCACCTGGGAGAACCAGGGCACGATCGAAGCCCTCGGCTGGCTGGCCGTCGCGCTGGTCATCTTCGCAACGTGGAAATCTCTGCGCGCGATCTGGGGTTCGTATCTGTTCGGCGTTCTCTACTGGGCGTATAACTACATCCCCGGCCTGTCCAGAAGCACGCTGGAGCTGTTCAAGATGCTCCCCTACGTGGTCACGATCCTTGTCCTGCTCATGGTCTCCATGCGCAAAAAGAAGGAGGATCAGCCGCCTCAGTCCCTCGGCATCCCGTACTTCCGCGAAGAACGGTAACCGCACCGCACAACACGCCCTGCGAGGCTTCTCGCAGGGCGTGTTCAGCATATCAGATTGCTTCCCTTAGAAGAGGAGCCTTGGATGCTGCTTTCGGCTTTCGAAAAGTCAAGGAATGTTCACAAATCGTTCCTTGACTTTTCATATTTTTCGTGTATGATTTAATTCAATATTGAACAGTTCGATATTGGAGGTCTTAACTCATGCCGGAACCCCTTCTGACCGCGTCTGCCATGTTTGCCAATGCTGCACGCTTTTCTGACGCCTATCACGCCGCGCTTTCGCCGCTGTGCGCGGAAACCGGTCTGCCGCCTGCGGCGGCGGATATTCTGCTGTTTCTGGCGAATAATCCCGGCTGCGAGACGGCGGGCGCGATCTGCCGGATGCGCGGACTGAAGCCCGCGATCGTGTCGTTTCATATTGACCGGCTTGTGGGCGAGGGCTTTCTGCAGCGGCAGCCTGTCCCCGGCGACCGGCGCAAGACGGCGCTCGTGCTGACCGAAAAGGCAGCGCCCGTCATCGAGCAGGGCCGCAGGCTACAAAAGTCGTTCGCCGACCGGCTCACCGAGGGCCTGCGTGCGGAGGACTTAGCGCACTTCCGCCGCTGCGTGGCCGCCTTTGAACGCAATATCGAACGGATCCGCATGGAAAATCCCAAAGGAACGGAGATGTAACCCCCCATGATCAAACTTCTCAAGCGTATGCGAAAGCGCGAGGCGCTGATGGCGCTTTTGTGCGCAGTCCTCGTCGTGGCGCAGGTCTATTTCGACCTGAAGCTGCCGGATTACATGACCCGGCTCACCACGCTCATCAAAACCCCCGGCAGCGTCACAGCGGATATTTTATCCGTCGGCGGCGAGATGCTCCTGTGTACGCTGGCCAGCGCCGTTCTGGCTGTCGGCTGCGGCTATCTGGCGGCAAAGACGGCCTCCGGCTTCAGCTTTTCCGTCCGCGCCGACCTGTTCCACCATGTCATGGACGCGGGCAGCGAGGAAATGCAGTCCTTTTCCGTCCCCAGCCTCATCACCAGAACGACCAATGACATCACCCAGATCCAGATGGTCGTCGCCATGGGTCTGCAGATGCTCATGAAGGCCCCGATCATGGCCGTCTGGGCCATCATCAAGATCCTCGGCAAAAGCTGGACGCTCTCGGCGGTAACGGGCGGCTTCGTCGTGGTGATCGTCGCGGTGGTGCTGCTGATCATGTCCAGCTGCCTGCCCCGGTTCCGTCAGGTGCAGAAAAAGACCGACCAGATCAACCGCGTCGCGCGGGAAAATCTGACCGGCATCAACGTCGTCCATGCCTTCGGCGCGGAGGACTATCAGAACCGGAAATTCGACGGCCCCAGCCGCGAGATGATGAACCTGCAGCTGAAAAACCAGCGGCTGTTCGCCCTGCTCCAGCCGATGCTCGGCTTCGGCATGAACGGGCTGGCGCTCGCCGTCTACTGGGTCGGCGCGGCGCTGGTTGAGTCGATCGCGCTGACAGATCCCGCCGCACGGCTGACGATGTTCACAAACGTGCTGGTGTTCAGCACCTACGCGACCTATGTTGTGATGTCCTTTATGATGCTTGTGATGATCTTCATGCTCGTGCCGCAGGCGCAGGTCTCGGCAGAGCGCATCAACGAGGTGCTGGACACAAAGCCGCACGTCGTCCCCGGCGCGAAGACAGAGGGCAGCGGGACCGGCACGGTCGAGTTCCGCGATGTCTCCTTCCGCTATCCGGGCGCGGCTGCGGATGAGCTGGAGCATATCAGCTTCAAGGTAGAAAAGGGCCAGACGCTGGCCATCATCGGCGCGACCGGCAGCGGCAAGACGACGCTGGCCTCCCTCATTCCGCGCTTTTACGACGCGACGGCTGGCACTGTCCTTGTAGACGGGCTGGACGTGCGCGAGTATACGTTCGACGCGCTCTACAACAAGCTCGGCTATGTGACGCAGAAGGCCGTTCTGTTCTCCGGCACGGTTGAAGACAATGTCTTTTTCGGGCAGAGCGCAGCAGAAAAGACGGACGCGTCGCTGCAAGCCGCGCTTTCCCTGTCGCAGGCTGCGGAATTTGTGGACAAATACCCTGAAAAGGCCGCACATCCCATCGCCCAGCTTGGCCGGAACGTCTCCGGCGGGCAGAAGCAGCGGCTTTCCATCGCGCGTGCGCTGGCAAGAACGCCGGAAATTCTGATTTTCGACGATTCGTTCTCCGCGCTGGACTATAAGACCGACGCGACGCTCCGCGAGGGGCTTGCGAAGGAGCTTCCCGGCACGACGAAGATCATCGTCGCCCAGCGCATCAGCACCATCCGTAATGCCGATCAGATCCTCGTGCTCGACCGCGGCGAGATTGCCGGACTCGGCACGCATGACGCACTGATGGCGTCCTGCACGGTCTACCGCGAGATCGCCATGTCGCAGCTGAGCGAGGAAGAGCTCAAGAAAGGAGGCGCATCCAAATGAGGCCCAATATGCGTCCAACAGAAAAAACGGATCCCAAAGGCGCTCTGAACGACCTGAGCGCGTATATGCGCAGGAGCCTCGGCGTCGTCATTCTGGCGCTCGTGCTGGCGGCGCTCAGCGCCGTGCTGACCATCATCGGCCCGGATCAGGTCGGTAAGATCGCGACCATCATGTCCGACGGCCTGCTCGGCGGCATTGATCTTGCAGCCATTGCAAGAGTCGGCATACTGCTTGCCGTCATTTACGGCCTGAGCGCGCTCTTTGGCTTCATCCAGCACTATATCATGGCGAGCGTCACGCTCAAAATGTCCTACCGTATGCGCGCGGAGCTGTCCGAAAAGATCAACCGGGTGCCGCAGAAATACTTCAACTTTCATGCACAGGGCGATATTCTCAGCCGCATCACCAACGATGTCTCCACGCTCCAGCAGGGGCTGACCAACAGCCTGCCGACAATCATCTCCGCCGCGACGCAGTTTGCCGGCTGCCTCATCATGATGTTCGTGACCGAGTGGCGGCCGTCGTAAACAGCGTCGTTCAGCGTGTCAAAGGTGCACGGCTGGCGCTTGCCGCGCTGGGCATTACGCTCGTCGGGCTGCTGCTCGTCGTGCTCATCATGTCCCGTTCGCAGAAATACTTTACCGCCCGGCAGGAAAGCCTCGGCAAACTGAACGGCTATGTCGAGGAAATGTATTCCGGCCACGAGGTCGTGCGCATTTCCCGCGCGGCAGAGCCTGTCGGCAAGACCTTTGACACGCTGAACGACGCTGTTTACGACGCGAACTGGCGTTCGCAGTTCCTGTCCGGCGTCATGCAGCCGCTCATGAATGTCATCGGCAACCTGTCCTATGTCGCCGTGTGCGTGCTCGGCTCGATCCTCGCGATCCAGGGCATCATCGATATCGGCGTGATCGTCTCGTTCATCCTGTATGTGCGCCTGTTCACCTCTCCCCTCACCCAGATCGCGCAGGGCATGACGAACCTGCAGACAGCCTCCGCCTCCGCGCACCGCATCTTTGACTTCCTCGGCAGCGAGGAACTGCCCGATGAATCGGAAAAACCGGAGCTGCCCCGCCCCGTGCGCGGCGAGGTCGACTTCGAGCACATCCGCTTCAGCTACCCGGATTCACCGGATAAGATCATCATCAAGGACTTCTCCGCCCACGTCGCCCCCGGCCAGAAGGTCGCCATCGTCGGCCCGACCGGCGCTGGCAAGACGACCATGGTCAACCTGCTCATGCGGTTCTATGAGATCTCCGACGGCTGCATCAGAATTGACGGTGTGCCGTCATCTGAGCTCAGCCGCGAGGACGTACACAAGCTGTTCGGCATGGTCCTGCAGGACACATGGCTGTTTGAGGGCACAGTCCGGGAAAATCTTGTCTACAATCTGTCGGACGTGACCGATGAACAATTAAATCGCGTCTGCCGCGCCTGCGGGCTGGATAAATTCGTCCGTTCGCTGCCGGACGGCTTCGACACCGTCCTGTCCGAGAGCACCAGCATTTCCGCCGGGCAGAAGCAGCTGCTGACCATCGCCCGCGCCATGCTCCAGAACGCGCCCATGCTCATCCTCGACGAGGCGACCAGCTCTGTCGACACGCGCACAGAGCTGCTCATCCAGCGCGCCATGGATAAGCTGACGGAAAACCGCACCAGCTTCGTTATCGCCCACCGTCTGTCGACGATCAAAAACGCCGACCTCATCCTCGTCATGAAGGACGGCGACATCATCGAAAGCGGCACGCACGAAACACTCATGCAGCGAAACGGCTTCTACGCCGCCCTCTACAACAGCCAGTTCGAACAGGCATCATAACGCGCTCCATAAAAAACTCTGCCCGCAGCTTCAACGGTCTGCGGGCAGCGTTTTTATTGATAGAATTTTTCCTCGATTTTGACCACAACGCCGTTTTTCAAAGTAAGCGTATACGGCTGGACGAGCAGCCCTTCGTTTTCCTGCACGGCGGCGGCAAAGTCCCGCCATGTTTTGAACGTATACAGCCGGTCCTCGCCTGCGCCATATTCCTGCTCGATATCGTAGATCGTGACGGATGCGTTCGGGTCGACTTTATAGGTGTAAAGTTCGCCGGAATCGACCCGGTAATATCCATAATAATAATTCTGCGGTGGAATATTCAGCGCCTTGAGCGTTTGCAGATCCTCTTCGAGAGAGGCATTCAGCAGCGTAATATGCTCAGCCGTGATGGAATCCCCGGTCACGCTCTGCAGAACTGCGTTTCGGCGCGTGCTGACCTCCGTGATCTGCGAGGTCTGGAGCGAATAGGAGAGCATCAATATGACGTCCGCCCGCGTCAGCGTGACGATCAATGATTGCCGGTCTTCCGATAAGTCCTTCGTCCAGATGGTATCCGCGTCCAGATACCGCAGATCGGCGTTCGCACCGCTAAAATACTCGACGAATGCGGAATAATAGCGCGGCCACTGGGAAACATCGCCCGGTAGGTCGCTCATTTTGCTGTCCTCGATCTGGAATTTCCGAACGATATCCTCATATTCCGCCGTCATGTCCTGCGCCCAGTGTGCATAGTCCAGCTTTTCGTGGACGCGCGACCAAATTGTATCATCCTGAAGAACAGCCTCCGCAGACTCGCCGCTTGACGGGGCAAGGGAGGCAATCACCTCCAAATACTGCTGGAGCAGATTCATGTCTGCTGGAAACCAGTCTCCGGACGCTTCCGGCAATCCCCACGCGCCGTCCGCATTCTGCACGGCAAGCGGGCCGCAGAAATCGCGGATCCAGTCACTCAAACTCCCGCTCGGGTACTCCGCAAATCCTGTGCAGACATTGCCCGGCGCATCCAGCTCGAATCTCGCCACTGTCGTTGCGCCGCCTCCGTTCCACTCCCAGTCGGGGCCGGTGTAGTCATAGTAAAAATCGTAATGCAGGTCGCATATGACGACGGTTTTCCCGTTTTCCTCAAATGAACCGTATTCGCGCAGGCTCGGCAGCACGATATCATTGTCATCGCGCGGGTACCGCTGCGCGACCGCCGCGTCAAAGAGCACCGCCTCCCGCCCGGTCAGACCGAACATGGAAGAGGCCGGGATGGGGAGCGTACTCTGCGGCTCAGTCGTCGGAACCTGTTCCTCCTGCACGGTCGATTGCTCCGGCGAAGCAAGCGTAAAGGAATGAATGTACCAGTTTTCGCCGTCCTTCACCAGCTTCAGAACAGCCTTGCCGGAAAGAGATCCCGCCGTGCTGCCGTACAGCAGCACAGTATCTCCGTCAGGCTCGATCTCGCCGCTGGTGCAGCGGAAATAGCCGGGGTTGTAGTCGCTGGTGGTGGTATAAAATGCGTCCGTGTCTTCGAGATAGGTGTAGCCGGAAAACGGCGTCTGCATATCCGTCAGGTCGGCAAGGCCGATGCCCGCGAAGCGCTTCAGGACGTCTTCGACCGCAGACGCAGGATACCGGTGGATGGGCAGTGGGAAATCCTCCACGCTGTCGACGCGGAATTCCCATTTGGCGTTCAGCTGGGCAAATTCCTCCTCCGAAATATCCTCCTCGCCGCATTCTCCGAAGTAAGCAAGGAAATTGTTCAGATTCAGATCACGTACATCGTCATAGGTCGAGGTGAAGAAGCCGTTGACCGCGAAATGACCGAGCGTATCATCGGTCGACAGCTCATAGTCGGCAAAGATCGCGTTGACCGCGTCGATCTGTGCCTGCGTCAGCGGCATCGCGGTTTTCAGCGGCTCCTGCTGCACGGGTTCTGTTTCCTCTGGCAGCGTGATCTCTCCCGATTTCTGCCGCGTCAGCTCCGTAATCGAGCACCCAGCGGCAGACACGATGAGCAACAGCGCCAGAATGACACACAGAACGCTCGTGCGCTGTTTTTTCGTCAGGAACAAAATGCGCTCTTTGACCGGAGGCCCGGCAAGGCTCAGGGCCGCGGCCTTACGCGGGGCCTGCGCCAGAATCGCCCGTGCATAGACAAGGCGCTGCGCGTCCGAAAGCCCGGCGGCGACAGCCTCGTCGCACGCCAGCTCCGCGTCGCGCTTGGAACAAATCGCGGCCAGCCAGATAAACGGGTTCCACCAGTAAGCAATCACCGCCGCCGTCCGGCAGAGCGACCACAGGAAATCCAGATGCCGCAGATGCGTGAGTTCATGGCGTAAAATCAATTCCGTCGAATCCGTTTGCAGCACATCCTCCGTCAGATAGACTGCCGGAACCAGCCCGGCCAGACACGGCGATTTGACCGTGCTGGAAATGTAAATACGCGTCCTGCCGTGTCTGCCAAGAAAACGCCGGCTCTTGTGAAGCTGAACCATAAATACCAGCCATGTACCAAATAACCAGAGCCCAAGCAGCGCGCTCCCGCCCGCCCAGACGATCTGAAAGATCTGCATCGCTGTCAGCGGCTTTGCGGGCGCTTCCGTGGCCCCCTGCGCCGGGGAGACTGGCTGCTGCACAGGTGTCTGTGGCTGCGTCACAGCCTGCGCAGGCTGCTGCGCCGGGAGA
>OQWD01000691.1_pt1 | contig 12897 bp, 7 predicted proteins | sample 1691631 | NCBI WGS metagenome assembly OQWD01 (sample SAMN03418283, study PRJEB22391) | human gut metagenome | biome: human-gut; feature: organic feature; material: feces | host: Homo sapiens | place: Italy | collected 2013-04 | reverse complement strand
GAACCCGTGTTACCGCCGTGAAAGGGCGATGTCTTAACCGCTTGACCACGGAGCCGAAGTTTTTGATTTGTCTGCCGTGATTTTTGCTCAGCGACAAGTAGTATATTATCATAAGAAAACGAGTTTGGCAAGTGTTTTTTGAAAAAAAATCAAAAATTTTTGAGATTTGTGTTGCCGTGCATTCAGAAGGAAAAAATTTGATGTTTCGCTGTGTAAGAAAGTGATTTATCTTTGCGTAGATATAAAAAGGGAACAGAAAAATTTGCCGGGTCAGGGCATGGCTTTTCGATATTCTTCCGGTGACATACCAAAAGTCCGGCGGAAAATGCTGGCAAAATAGCTGGGGCTTTCAAATCCGGTATCCAGAGCAATTTCCAAGATAGAAAGCGAGCTGCCGGTAAGAAGATCTGCGGCTTGGGTTACGCGGTACTGGTTGATATAGGAAATAGGCGTTGTGTGAAAGTGCGTTTTGAAGAAACGTCAAAAATATTGTGGATTCATATTGAGTATAGCAGCAAGATCTGAAAGACGAATTTTGGAATCATAGTTATCCTGAATATAACGTAAGAGTTTTTTACACTGATCAGATCTTTCTTTTTTACGAGTGCAGAGGGGTTCCGGATGAAGAAAAAGCTGGTATTGCGCCAGAAGTGCAAGAATCCGATACATGTCACTTTTGATCAGAAGAAACCAGCCGATGGGTTTGGTATCGTATGCATACAGGATTTCCTGGAAAAGCTCAGATAATGTCAGTACAAATGTTTTCTGTGTCTGAGAGGAGGCTTCAGCAGCAGAAAGCTCTTCCAATGGAAAAGCCGGAAGAAGCAGTTGATGAGAGAGCAGCGGACGAATCCAGTCTGCTTCACAGGAATCCAGATAGGCACATGAGAGAATTTCTGGAAGAAATACAAGGGCATGGTGAACCGAAGGGGTAGTTCCAATGCTGCAGAGCTGATGCAGTTCGTGACTGTTGATGAAAAGAAAAGTACCTTCGGAAATTGTCCGGGTTTCAGTTTTCAGTGTCAGAGTGAGAGTACCTTTTTCAACCCAGATCCATTCTAATTCTTTATGCCAGTGAAAAGGAACAGAGAGCCCGCCATGCGCATAATCCTGATGATAGATATGGAGCGGAACAGGTTCGGTTCCATGCACGGTAAAATCCCGGATTCCGCCAGAAAGAACAGGGGAACAAGATTCAGGAGAAAAGAGCTCTTTTGAACGTTCTTTTTTCATAAAAGTCAAAATCCTTTCATTAAATACGAAAATCAGGTTAGAAAATATAAGATAATATCATTATACTGCTCTTATAGGAAAAAAGAAAGAGAGGACAGAAAATGAAAAGAGAGTGGTGGCATAGCTTAACCGTATATCAGATTTACACCAGAAGCTTCTGTGACAGCAACGGAGACGGCATCGGCGATTTTGGAGGGATTCTGCAGAAGCTGGACTATCTGCAGGAGCTTGGTGTTGGAGCCATCTGGCTTTCGCCTTTTAACGATTCTCCTAATTATGACAATGGATATGATGTCAGTGACTATTATGAAGTAATGGAAGAAGCGGGCACAATGGAAGAGCTGGAAGAACTGATCGCAGCCTGTGAAAAGCGGGAAATTGTGGTCATGATGGATCTTGTTTTAAATCATAGTTCCCATCTGCACCCATGGTTCCTGGAAGCCAGAAAGGATCGAAACAGTAAATACCATGATTTTTACATCTGGAAGGAAGGAACGAAGGAGCAGCCGCCAGAAGGCGGCGGAGCATTCTTTGGAGGAAGCACCTGGGAATGGGTGCCGGAGGTTCAGGAATATTATTATCACAGTTTCAGTGTAATGCAGCCGGATCTGAACTGGAAAAATCCGTCGCTTCGGAAAGAGCTGTACCGGATGATCCAGTTCTGGATGGATAAAGGGATCCGTGGTTTCCGGCTGGATGCAATTGACAATATTGTAAAAGATGGACATGGAGGAAATGATACTCATTCAGAGCAGATTCATACATACTTAATGGAAATGAATCAGAATACGTATGGAAAATCAGAACAGATCCTGACAGTGGGGGAAACCGGAGGTGCTACGGTAGAAATGGCACAGCAGTATTCTGATCCGGAAAGCCAGGAGCTCAGTATGATTTTTCAGTTTGAACTGATGGGAATCGACGGCATCCGAAGTGGAAACTGGGATCCGAAACCGTATACGCTGCCGCAACTGAAGCAGCTCTTTGAAAAATGGCAGACGGGACTGGAAGAAAAAGGATGGAACAGCCTGTTCTGGGGAAACCATGATTTTCCGCGTGTCGTATCGCGCTTTGGAAATGACAGGGAACCGTATCGGGAAAAATCAGCAAAAATGTTGGCTGTCCTTCTCCATGGGATGAAAGGAACTCCTTATATTTACCAGGGGGAAGAAATCGGTATGACAAATGTGTCAGAGCTTCGGATCGAGGACTATCAGGATATCGAGTCTGTAAATTTTGCCGAAGACCGTAAAAAAGAAGGATGGGAGGAAGAAAAAATTCGTACCTATCTTGCACGGAACAGCCGGGACCATGCGCGGACGCCAATGCAGTGGAATGCGGAAAAACACGCCGGATTTACAGCGGGAACACCGTGGATGGCGGAAAATCAGAATTACGAGGAGATCAATGTAGAAAACAGCAGAAAAAATCCGGATTCCCTCTTCTATTTCTATCAAAAACTAATTGCGCTGCGTAGGAAAAATGACACTCTTGTTTATGGGGATTTCCGTCTGATTGAGGAAGAAAATCCGGATATTTTTGCTTATGAGAGAAATCTGGGAGAGAAAAAGCTGATTGTGCTCTGCAATTTCCGGGATACCGCGGCAGAGATGAAAGCCCGATATGATTTGACAAAAGGAACGGTTCTGATTCATAATGATACAGAAAGCCTCACAAAAGAAGTGTGGAAGTTACAGCCGTATGAGGCGTATATGATTGAACTTCTGCAGTAAAAAGACAGAAATGAAAAGCAGCAGAAGAAGAAAACTGCAGGAGCAACTGGAAACAGGAGGGAAAAAATGTATCGCGTTCTTCTTGTAGAAGATGAAGAAATTGAACTGGAGACATTGCGGGATTATATTGACTGGAAAAAGAACGGGATTTCCAGGGTATTTACCGCGCGCAATGGCAGAAGGGCACTGGAGTGCCTGGAAGAAAATATGGCAGATATTGTGATTACGGATATTCAGATGCCAGGAATGAGTGGAATTGAACTGGCAGAGACGATCGTACGCCGGGGATATCCATGCAAAATTGTTTTTCTGACAGGATATGATGATTTTTCCTATATCCATTCCGCTTTTCAGGTGAATGCCGTGGATTACCTTTTAAAGCCATTTACGATTGAAGAAGTAGAAGCATGTCTGAAAAAAGTGAGAAGTGAACTGGAGAAAAGTGAGATAGCAGACTGGTCGCGGAAAACGGCGGCGAAGCAGTTGCTGGAAATGGCTTTGCGGGAAAAACAGGAAACAGAGCTTTTACGGAAAAATTTCCGTGGTGTATTTGGAGAAGAACTGGAAGAGTGCAGGTTTGGAATCATAGCGGTTTATGGAAAAACGGAAGAAAACATCTGTAGCAAAATTCAGGAAAAATACAAGGGCATCCGTTACATCAGCAAAACGGAACGGATCAGAATTCTGCTGCTGGCGGGGTATCTGTCGGTGAAAGATACGGCATTTCAGATCTGGAATGATTTGAAAGAAGACGCACCGAGAGCCGTTGGATGGTGCAGTGGAGCATGGACAGCTGACTGCCTGTACGAAAAGGCGGAAAAACTTCGGAACTGTTGTGTTCTGGCATTTCATATGGATCCACCGGAACTTTTCTGTGCAGATGAAAAAGAAACGGAAGAGGAAAAAGCATATCATTTCCGGGAACAGAAGGAGCGGAGAGAAGAAATCTGTCGTCTGGTCAGCAACGGGAAAAAGCAGGAAACGCTGCAGACCATGAAAGATTATTTTCAACAGCTAAAGGGGCTTGCGCCGAAAACATTTGCGGGAGAAGTTTACAATCTCTATATGTATCTATGGAACCGTCTTGTTTTGAGCGATGAACTGTTGGAAAACTGGATGGAAGCAGAAAAAATTTTGAGAGAAAATGAAATTTTTGAAGCAAACAACAGTTATCAGATGCGGGAAAAGATGAAGCAGTATCTGGAACGGATGTTGGCATTTTTTGAAGAACAGAATCAAAATCCAAATTACTATGCCGTTTATCAGGTAAAAACATATCTTCAGGAGCATTGCTCGGAAAGCGCAGATATCGAGAAGCTGGCCGCGGAGGTCGGTTTGTCTCCGAATTATCTGAGGAGCCTGTTTAAAGAGGCAACAGGAAAAACGATTTTGGAATACAATACGGAAATGCGTCTGCAGAGGGCGGCGGAACTGTTAAAGAATAAGAAAAATAAAGTACGGGAAGTGAGTCTGGCGGTTGGATATGAAAATGTTTCTTACTTTGGCGTTGTTTTTCAGAAAAGATTTGGAGTGACACCAAATGAATATCGTAAAATGGTATAAAAATCGGAGTTTTCAGTTTAAACTGGTGATCGGCTATCTGGTACTGGCACTGATTCCAATGCTGTGTGTTACCTGGTACAGTTATGGAAAAACAAGGAATGTGCTTCTTACTGAAGCATATCAGAGTGCAGAACAGGAAGCAGAACGAATTGAAAAAAATTTTTCTACGATGGTCGAGCCTTACGAAACAATTCTGGATGTGCTGTATGTGGATCAGATGCTGAGCGGATATTTGTTTCAGAATTACAGCAACGATTCTTATGAAGATATGTTTTACTATATTGATAAGAAGCTCAGCGAAATCTGTCTAATGAATGCAGGAATTTACAAAATCTGTTTTTACAGCAACAATGAAACGCTTCCGCAGGATGATTATTATTTTTATTCCATGCAGGATCTAGATCGGAGGGAATGTGTGCTGACATTTGATGCGATAGGGGAAACGGTATTCTGTGGGACATCTGGAGACGGAAAAGCATTTCATATGAATCGTCTGATGAATTTTTATCCACAGGGCGGGATGAAGGGCGTACTGTCGTTACAGATTGAAAATCAGCAGATACAGCCCCTCCTCGAAACAATAAATTCCACCGATGAAATTTATCTGGTGGATCAAAAAGGATATATTCTGGCTGCTTCCGAACCGGAAATGGCAGGCCTTCCGATCCGGACCAGAATGCCGGAAGAGGATCTGGAGCAGAAAGCGCAGATTGAGTTTGAGCGTGACGGCATTTCAAAAATCGGAAATATCCAGAGCGGAGTTTTCGGAACAAAAATTCTTGTGATTTCGGATAAGGAGACGGTTTTAAAAGACGCAAAAGCTGTTTCAAGAAGGATGATGTTCCTGATCCTCTGCAGCGCGGCTATGGTATTTCTCTGCATTATCTGTTACACAAGATGGATTTCCGCGCGGGTGCAGAAAGTGGTGTATGCAGCAAAACGGATGGGACAGGGAGAATTTGATTACCGTCTGGAAAATATGGGAGAAGATGAGATCGGACAGATCGGGCTGGCGTTTAATCAGCTCAGTGATCAGATTCAGGAGTTAATTCGGGAAAATTACGAAAAGAAAATCCGGATTCAGACGAGCGAACTGAATTTGCTGCAGGAACAGATCAATCCGCACTTTCTTTACAATGCACTTGCGGTTATTTCAGCACTGGCGATGCGGGAAGGTGGAAAACAGACGATGCAGGCGGTCAAAAATTTGTCCAGCTTCTACCGGATTTCCCTGAATAAGGGAAAACAGGTGCTTTCCATCCAGGAAGAAGTGGAACTGCTGCAGAGCTATCTGAAAATCCAGCAGATGCGTTTTCGGGACAGCGTACAGGTGGAGTATGAGATTGCAAGAGAAGTACTGACATATCGAACCATTAAACTTCTTCTGCAGCCGCTGGTTGAAAATGCCATTCACCATGCGAGAAAAGAGGAAGAAGTTCTCCACATTGCGGTCAGAATTCAAAAAGAAGAAAGGGATGTGGTATTCCAGGTGACAGATGATGGATGTGGAATCGAGGCGGAAAAACTGATTAAACTGCGAAGTTCTCTGCGGCGCTCAGAGGAAGGATATGGACTGAGAAATGTTGCAAACAGGGTTCGTCTGGCTTATGGAGAGGATTATGGTGTCCGAATAGAAAGCCAGGAAGGATATGGAACGACAGTTTCTGTCAGAATTCCAGTAAACGAATAAAAAATCAAACAAAGCAGAAATAACTTCGTATTGTTTGCATAGAAGAGGAAACAGAAACCGGCTGATAAAGGTGATTTTGCCCGTCAGCCGGTTTCTGTTTCGTTAGATATTGACAGAAATCGTAAGAAAACAACAGAATAAAAAAGAGAATTATAAAACTCCGTTAAATCGAGATAGAAATCATAAAAAAGTGAGATTGTTGCAGGACAGACTATCCATTAGAATGGAAACATAGACAGCAAGAGTGTACAAGATGAACAAAAAGAAGAAAGAAGGAGAAGGCATGAAAAAAGAAAACGTGCATGCAAAGCACAAAAAAAGCCTCGCGGAACGGTTCTGGAAACAGAAATATCTGTTTTTACTGCTGCTTCCATCGTTGGTATGGGTCATTCTGATCTGCTATGCACCAATGACAGGACTGTATATGTCCTTCATCAACTACACGCCGCAGGGTAGCGGCTATTTTGCGGATATGGCGAATTCGCAGTTTGTCGGTCTTGACTGGTTCAAGTATTTCTTTTCCACAGATTTCACAAAAATCATGAGAAACACACTGGCAACCAGCTTACTGACACTGTTATTCTCATTCCCGCTGCCAATCATTCTGGCGCTTTGCCTGAATGAAGTTCGAAACCAGAAGGCAAAGAAATTTGTACAGACCGCATCTTATATTCCCTATTTTATTTCCTGGGTTATTGCGGCAAACATTTTCCTTACATTCCTTTCTTCAGACGGCGTCATCAACAATCTGTTAAAATTCCTCGGATTAACCGATGAGTCGATTCTGTTTTTCCAGAAAGGACCATATTTCTGGTGGATCATCGCGATCGCAAATGCGTGGAAGGTACTTGGATACAATGCGATTATCTATATGGCGGCAATCTCCGGCATCAGCCAGGATATGTATGAAGCAGCGGATGTGGATGGTGCGACGAGAATGCAGAAGATTCTGCATATCACACTTCCGGCATTAAAGCCGACCATTATGATTCTTCTGATTCTGGCAATCGGAGGTGTTCTGAATACAGGATATGAGCAGCAGCTGTTGATGTCTAATGATGCTATTTTAAATTATTCTGATGTACTTGATACGTATGCATACCGCTATGGTCTGAAAAACGGAATGTATTCTTACGGTACTGCAGTAGGATTCTTTAAAACCGTAGTCTCCTTCATTCTGGTCATCAGTGCAAATGCACTTTCGAAGAAATTCAGTGATGATAATACGGCACTGTTTTAGGAGGAAGGAAAATGAGAGAAAAAGCAATTAAAATCAAAAGAAAACGTTGTGCCAGTGACTGGTTTCTTGATATTTTCAAAGTGGTTTTTCTGGTGTTAGTTACTGTGATCTGTGTGTATCCGTTCTGGAACATTTTTGTGGTATCCATTAACGATGCAACCGATGCACTGCGCGGCGGGCTCTACTTTCTGCCGAGAAAACTGAGTCTGGCAAGTTATAAAGATATTCTGGGACGTGCCACATTTTTGCATGGCATTCTGATCACTGTACTTCGTACTGCAATTGGTACACCGCTGGCGGTCCTTGTCACGACAGCACTTGCCTATGTGCTTTCCAGAAAAGAGCTGCTGTTCCGGAAACAGCTGAACCTGTTCTTTATCTTCACCATGTATTTTGGCGGCGGAATGGTTCCGTATTATATGGTATTAAAGAGCCTTGGAATGCTGAATAATTTCATTGTATTTATTTTCCCGAACCTGGTAAGTGTTTATAATATGATTCTGGTAAAGAATTATATAGAGGGAATGCCGGCAGAGATTTTTGAATCGGCGAAAATTGACGGAGCAAACGATCTGACAGTTTTCTTTAAAATGGTAATTCCATTATCCAAGCCGATTATTATGACCATTGCACTGTTTGTTGCAATTACACATTGGAATTCTTGGTTCGATGCATATTTGTTTACGAATGCACAGTCTTTAAAAACAATGCAGTCCATTTTGGTTGAAATTCTGAATCAGTATCAGACTTCATCAGCGAACCAGGCGGCAAATCAGGCGTCACAGACCATTACGCCGGACAGCATTCGAATGGCTGCTACGATGATTGCGACCATTCCGATTATCATGGTTTATCCGTTTATTCAGAAATATTTTGTTAAAGGAATCATGCTCGGATCTGTAAAGAGCTGATGATAGAAGGAGGAAAAGAAAATGAAGTTCAAAAAAAGTATCGCAATGGCGATGAGTGTCCTGATGGCAGCGGGAATGCTTGCAGGATGCGGATCAAATGGCAGTACATCATCAAGTACTGCATCCGGCAGTGTATCATCTGCATCGGGCGAGGTATCAACAGACGGAGTTACGATTTCTATCTTTGACAAAAACTCCGGAAGCAATACCTTTGATGATCCAGTTGCAAAAGCAATTGAGGAAAAAACAGGTGTCAAAATTCAGGTAGAAAATCCAACCGGAGATCCGCTGGAAAAATTGAACCTGATGCTGACCGGTCAGAATTACCCGGATATCGTCCTGATGGATCGTGGAAATGATATTGTAAACCGTTACATTGAGGCAGGCGCACTGATTCCGTTGAATGATCTGATCGATAAGTACGGCCCGGATGTAAAAGAGATGTACGGGGAAACCTTAAACAAGAGTCGTTATACCGATGGAAAGAATTACTATCTGAATAACTGGTACGGAGAAGATCCGGATCCGGTAGCCGGTGTTCTGATGCGCTATGATTATCTGTGCGAAATCGTTGGAAAAGACCGCGCAGACAGCGATGAGCCATTTACACAGGAAGAGTATATTGACATTTGTAAGAAATTCAAAGAACTTCATCCGACCATTGACGGAAAAGAGAGTATTGCCATTACCTTTGATGCAGAATCCAAAAACTACGATGGAACATTAAAAGGAATGTATGGTCTGAAAACGTATTATCAGGATGGGGACAATCTGGAACATGTTGCCAAAGCACCAAACTTCAAAGAGATGATGTCCTTTGCCAATGAACTGTATACCGAAGGCCTTCTGGACAAAGAGTGGGTTGTCAACAAGAAAAATCAGTGGACGCAGAAACTGTCTGCAGGCAACGTATTCAGTACCTTTGCTTCCTACTGGGATACCGATGCAGCAAATACAGCACTTGCTTCTTCTGTAGGAGGAGATGCAAAATTCTATTCCTATAAAATCCTTGGAAACGGAATCAGTGCAGATGAAACTACTTACTCCGGAAGAAGTACACTTGGCTGGGATGCAATCGCGATCACCAAGAATTGTAAAAATCCGGAAGCAGCCATGAAGATGATCAACTACCTTGCAAGCGAAGAAGGACAGTATCTTCTGATGTGGGGTATTGAGGGAACCAACTGGAATATGGAAGATGGAAAACACGTTCCGAACGATGATCTGATTGAAGGATTCCAGACGGATTTTGACAAAACAAAACTGGATACCGGCGTCCGCAAATGGACCTGGTTTGTAAAGAACGGAAATGGTACAGACGGAACTCCATACGATGTAACACAGTATAAAGTAAAAGAGACCCGGCAGGTGGCTATGAATCACTTTGGTGAGAACGACAGATGGGATACCGCAGAGTTTGCAGGCCTTACCCCGGCAGGAAGCACTCCGGATGGCTTGAAATGGCAGAAAATCCAGGATATCTACGATCAGGAATATCCGAAGATTGTGAATGCAGACAGCCACGATGCGGCAATGGAAGAGTACGACAAGATGATTTCCGAAATGAATGACGCAGGACTGGAAGATGTAGAAAAAGTTATCACACAGAATTATCAGGAGCGTATGAAACTCTGGAATGAGTAAGCTAAAGTAAAATAAAAAAATCACACACGGAAAAGAACCGGCAGAAATCGAAATACAGATTTCTATGTCGGTTCTTTTTTATCAGAAGAAGCATTGCGATTTTCAAGGAATCTGGATATAATGAGGAAAACTGGAAAAACAGGGAAATCCAACCGCATGAGACAGGAGGCATCGTACATGGCAGCGAAAGAACAGTTAACCGCAATGGAAATGATCTGGGGATTTATGAGTAGGACGACAGGACATATGGGAAAGACGGACTTTGCGCCGCAGAAGGAAGCGTTCGGGGATTTTGCATCTCCGGAAACGTATTTTCCGCGCGTGGTGCCGGAGAGCGAGGGCATCTCATCGGAAAAGCTGACGCAGATGCTTCGTGAGCTCGCCGCTGCGCGCCATACGGACATGCATCACCTGCTGGTCCTGCGGAACGGACAGGTCATCTGCGAATGCAATTTCGCCCCATACCGCAGCGGCATCTGGCACGCGACGTATTCTATGTGCAAGAGCATCACCGGCATGGCGGTCGGTTTTCTGATCAGTGAAGGAAAACTTTCCCTGGACGAGAACGTCTATGATATTTTTGAAAAACGAAACGGTCTGCTGCAGAAGATCCTGCGCCCGAATCTGACCGTGGAGCATCTTCTGACGATGAAGAGCGGCGTACAGTTCAATGAGATGGGCGTTGTTTCCGGCAACGACTGGGTGGACAGCTTCTTAAATGCGCCGGTCAAGGGAACGCCGGGCGAAGCGTTTGAGTACAACAGTATGAACACGTATCTGCTGTCTGCAATCATACAGGAGCGCACCGGCATGAAAATGGTAGATTACCTGCGGCCGCGTCTGTTTGAGCCTCTTGGCATCCGGAAAGTCTTCTGGGAGAGCTGCCCGGCAGGGATTACGAAAGGCGGCTGGGGCCTCTTCCTGTGCCCGGAGGACGCGGCCAAGCTCGGGGTGATGTACGTGAACGGCGGAAAATTCGAAGGAAAACAGATCGTCCCGGCGGAATGGGTCGCAGCGTCCACCTCCGTTCATGCGACACCGCCGGAAAAGATGGGAAAATATGGCTATGGTTACCAGGTCTGGATGGAGGAGCGGCTGGGCAGCTTTGCGTTCAATGGCATGCTGGGGCAGAACGTACTCGGTTACCCGGATACCGGCGTGGTGATTGTGACGAATGCGGGCAGCAACGAGCTGTTCCAGACGTGTGAGATGCTCGACATTGTGCGGAAGTATTTCGGCGCGGAATTTGGTGCAGAGTTGAAATCCGGCGAGGCGGAAAGTCCGATGGCATATCAGAAGCTGGTGCAGACCTGCTGTGATCTGGAGGGCGCGAAAGAGACACCGGGAAGAATCCTGCGCGGCGGCTGGAAGCGGAGAACACCGGGGCCGCGGAACAGCGGAACACCGCGTCAGATCGACATGGCGCAGCTTCTGCACGGAAAAGAATATAAAATGGAGGACACGCATGTCGGCATGTTTCCACTGACGCTGCAGGTCTTCCACAACAACTTTTCCGACGGCATCCGCCGCATCGGTTTCTTCTATGAAAAAGGCCGTTTCTTTGTTGAGCTGACCGAGGGAGAAAAAGCACAGCGCATTGCGATCGGTCTTACGGGGTCCAAAGTTGTAGAATGGGTGGAAAACGAGGAATCGTATCTGCTCGGAACGACGGGACAGTTTGCGGAGAATGAAGACGGCGAACTGGTGCTGAAGCTTGAGTTTGCATTTCTGGAAGAGGCCGCAAGACGGAGGGTCAAAATCATTTTCCAGCGTGATTTCGAGCGGATCAGACTGGAGTGGAATGAGACACCGGGCAAGGATCTGATTATCGAGGGCCTTGAATCCCTCGTGACGGATGTGGCGATCGCACCGCTTCTGCCGTCGCGGTTCCGCGAGCGGAGCCTTGACATGATCCATCTGCTGATGGCACAGACCATTGAGCCAATGGTAGAGGCACACCGCGTGCGGCCGGGGAAAGAAACGGAGACAGAAGAAGCGGCAGCGGAAGCTGAATTGGCCGCGGCAGTGGAAAATGCGGAAAACGCAGAAGAAACGGTGTAAAAACAGAAAAAATCAGAAGAGAAATGTGGATAAAAAAGGGAATGGAGCTGCCGGATGCGCAGTTCCATTCCCTTTTAAAAATACAGATTACAGATTCAAAGCCATATCGCCGGATTTGATCAGGTTTGCCTTGCGGAATACCTCTGAGAAGAACAAGGTGATCACAGCCGGAAGCACGAAGTGGAGCAGAATGATTTTGATGATGACGAGCTTCGGATCATCATAAGCGATCATGGTCTGGTAGGTTGTGATCTGTCCGACAAGACCTGCAGAGCCCATGCCGCTTCCCGTTGCATTATTCTGCATATTGGCAATTATGGTGGAAACCGGGCCTAAAATCGCACTCGAGAAGATGACGGGCAGCCAGATCAGCGGATGACGCATAATGTTCGGCACCTGAAGCATCGAGGTTCCAAGACCCTGTGCGACAAGGCCGCCGAATTTGTTTTCCCGATAACTTGCAACCGCGAATCCGACCATGTTGCAGCAGCAGCCGATCGTTGCGGCACCGGCGGCAAGACCGGAAAGATTCAGAATGATGCCGAGTGCAGCGGAGCTGAGTATCGGTGTCGGCGTGGCAGTGAAATATGGGGAAAGCCCGCTTGTCACGGTTTCTGCAGCCGTCGCCGCCATGGTCGGCGGTTATGCTGGCAAGATCACCGGCGGCACATTCTTTGTGGACGGAAATGCCGTTCTGTCAGGACCTGGCGAACCGCTCGGCGCTTTCATCGCAGCTTTCGCAGGCATCACCTGCGGCCATCTGGTTTCCGGCAAGACCAAGGTTGATATCATCGTGACACCGGTCATCACCATCGGAGCCGG
>OQWD01000680.1_pt1 | contig 12975 bp, 15 predicted proteins | sample 1691631 | NCBI WGS metagenome assembly OQWD01 (sample SAMN03418283, study PRJEB22391) | human gut metagenome | biome: human-gut; feature: organic feature; material: feces | host: Homo sapiens | place: Italy | collected 2013-04 | reverse complement strand
CTCCTGCCATGCCTTTTGCGCTTTATGTCCTTTCTGACTTCATCGACCGCAACCAAGAATGCTATATAGAATATAGCTGCTCCAGCCAAAGAGGTCAAGACTACCTCGGTCAACACTCTAACTTCTACGCCCATCTTTCTTCGAATTTTTGAGGATCTTCCGTTCAATCCAGTCGAGGTAGCACTGGCTCCCCATGTGGAGTCCGGTCAAGAATCCCGGGCAGAACATGCAATCGTCATATTGCTGATGAGCTCTTGCTTCGTCGATAGTCATAGCTTAATAGATTACCCATTTGGAGAGATCTTCGTTGTATGCATGGAGGGACCCAGCGAAGTAATGCAGAGAGCCCTTCTTGAGAGAGGGGTAGGTAGCTGCGAGGATGTTGAACACGTAGTCCATCATAGCCTCTGTCAACCAGATGTCGATTGCGAAGTGCTTGAAGAAGTCATTGCTCCGAATGTAATATATCACGTGGAGCCGGTTGTTCCGGATGAGGAACTGGTAGCTGACGGAGCAAGGTACTCGGGTCAAAGCCCCGGCTGTTGCCCGGGTGTCCTCCGGCTCGAAGATCATGACCATTGCTCGTCTGGAGTGCGGGTCGTCCCGGAGAGTCATGATGACATTCTCCAACTGGTGAATTTCGGGTCCTTTGTGGAAAATGTGCAGACGCTCCGAATAGGTGTAGTCGAAGCGACCCTCCTGCCGAGTCTTGCTCACCAGCTTCTGCCACAAGTCCCGGCGGATTTCCCAGCTCTTACCCGGATTGACCCCGTTTCGGTCAAGCCGGTCGGAGAGCTCTGCTCGGCAATACTTCTCGATGAGCTCGGCCTCGTCTTTGAACATAAAGTCGAGCATCTCGCGTTTGCCGAGATACGGCTTTGAGATGACGAAGCTCACCCCGATGAGTTCCTTGGTGAGCCGGTCGTCCCCGCTGAGTTCTTGGTTTTGGTAATGGTTGACCGGGACCGTGATGCCGGAAACCTTGAGCTCCCGATCCATCTCCCGGATCATTTCGAAACAGTCTCTAAATATTCTACCCATGTCAGTATTTGGATTTAATGCGAAACAGATTTACTTGATACTTCAACGACCAGAGCTCTTTGACTTGAGTCTCGGAGAGACCTGCATGATACAACACTACGATAAAAGCAGTCCATATCGACTTTAGCCGGTTCTCGAAAACCACGAGGTCTACCAGGTACTGAGACTGACGCCACTCCCGATTCTTGAGACAGTTAGCAGTCATGCCGATGTTTCCGATTAAGGTAAGCAGATCTCCCGCAAAATCTTCGTCTTCCAGAACCTGTGCCCATTTAGGCAGCGTCCAGTCGAAAGTGGGAGTCATGCCATAAAGCTGGTAAAGCTCCAACATGAAGTTGAATGCGTCAATCAGCTCCTCCTCAAAGTGCTCGCTATCGAGTTCCTCCTCGATAGCCTCCTTTGCCTCAGCGAGTTCCTCGACAATCTGCCAACAGAGTTTTTTGAAAAGCTCCTGATCCTCCAAAGTGTTGATGTCAAAGTTCGCGATGCGCTCCTTGAAATATGGTCTGTACATGAGCTGGAGCTCCCCCTGGAGGGCATAAATCCCCTCCCAGCTCTTAATGAATGGCTTAAAGTCTTGTGTGTTCATGGCTTGATGTTTGAGAATGGATTGTACTGTTCCGGATCGTTTTTGTGGGAGTAGTATACGGCTATTCGGCGTCCCTCTTCGGTGAGAACATGTTTGATCTCGTGCACCTCGATGGGACCAAACCGGATGAAGTCTACAGCCTCCGAAATGGTTGAGAAGTACGTAGGTACTACCCCCGGAGCTTTTAACGGCTTGGGGTCCTCGAGTTCGTTGTTGATGGCCCCGATTGTGGCTACCATATCAAGGAGGTTGTCCTCCTTGTGCGCATTGGATTCACGTGCCATTTTCACTGCCACTTGGACCCAAGACACGTCAAGAGCGGTCAGAGGCTTACCGGTAATGACCGAGGCGATCTCTGCGGCCTTCTGGTTGCATTCCATGAACGGTCCGTATTGTCTCTCCTTTTCCTCCGACCGCTCATTGATGATTTGATCAGCGTGTTTAAGTATGTTACTCATGATTTTTAGTATATAGGTTAGACCCCGGGGAGGGACTCGAACCCTCCTGTACCACTCCGGGGTGCCAAGTGGAGTGACGGCTCCACTTGGCGAGGAGTTCTGACTTACTCCTCAGCCGGTGCGTTCTGTTCTGCTTCGGGAGCTGCCTTATCAGCTTTCTTCCGGCCCCGCTTCGGCTTCTCGGTCTCTTCGGGAACCGGAGCCATCTCGCCGAGCTCCAGGTCCTTCGAGTCGATGCCCTTGCCCCAGACGTGCCCGTCGTTGGTCTTGATGCGGTACTGGATGAAGTTGTTGCGGGGATCGAGACGAACTCCGATGATGATGCCGTCGGTCTGCTCCTTGGTCTTCGTGCAGATGAACTTGCAGAAGCGACCAATGTTGGTTTTGGCATTCTCGAGGTTAGCCTTTGCCTCCTCTGCCGATACCTCCTTTTTCAGCGGGCGGGGTTCCTTGGGCTCCTTCGGAGTCTTTGCCTTGCGAGCCTTCTTCGGCTTCTCCCCGGCGACCTCGTCGTTCTCCTTGATGCCGTTCTCGGCTTTGTACTCTTCGGTCTCAGTGGCGTTGTAGACAGCGCCCTCCTCTGCCGGATGCTCCTGGGATGCTCCCCTCGATGCGAGGATAGAGTTGATGACGTCGAGCTCATCGCCCGTCTTGACCTTTGCCAGCTTCTGGAGAACCTTCGTGCTGTAGCTCTCGTACTTTTCGATAAACTTTTCCATAGTGTTTAGTTGTTAAGTGTAGTATAAAAGTAAGAAAAAATGTCCAATTAAAAAAATTTTTCACCAGAAAAATTGAAATTATTTCAATCCAATTCGACTGTGATTATGTCTAACTGAGGTGTAGCCCTTCTTCCCGACAGTTACTATGAAAGCGTTGGGCCGGTCGGATAACTTGTTCTCTTTGCTTCGGAATATGACCGAGACTTTTTTGTTGTTGGGACAAGCGGCTTTTGCCAGACTTTCGATTCGGTGTTTGTTTTCGTAGTGTTATCGTTTTGTTTGTGTCACAAATATAATACTTCTGCGACAAATACTACGATGTTTTACGATATTTTTTCAGATATTTTTCGACCCTCGCTTTTACAGCTTCCATGAGAGCATCCTGCCCCCGGGTCTTCGCTTTCTGGGCTCTTATGACGTCCTGGTCCACTGTCTTCGAGCATACCAGTTTATTGACTATCACGACCTCCTTCTGTCCTTGTCGGTCAAGCCGAGCATTGAATTGTTGCTCCAGCTCGAGAGAATAGGTCTGCCCAAACCAGATGATGCGGTGTCCTCCGGCTTGAAGGTTGAGCCCATGGCCCCCGGAAGCCGGGTGCATCAAAAGAACCTGGATTCTGCCAGCATTCCAGTCAACGATGTCCTTCTCCGTTTTGAGTTCCCGGGGCTTATACTTGGCGAGAGCCTTCATGAGCCGGTCTCTGTCATGCTGGAAGGTCCAACCTATGAGGACTGACTGTCCCCCGGCGTCCTCAATGAGTTCCTTCGTGGCTTCGATCTTCAACGTGTGCACCTCATGGGCCACTCTCTGTTCATCGTACACTGCTCCATTGGCAAACTGGAGGAGCTTCGTGGACAAAGCTGCTGCATTGACAGCTGGTATCTCTACGGCGTCCCCGAGCTGATCAATCATGCTGAGAACTTGTTCCTCCTCGAAGGAGTCATAAGCTTTTTGGATTTCCGGGGGCATCTGGATCTCCACTATGTTGTCGATGCGCTCGGGGAGATCGAGGTAGTCCTTAGCTTTCATGCTCATGCAGATGTCCCCTATCTTTGAATATATGCGCTCCTGATTCTCTTTGGATATGTCGTACGAATATACAATATGCCCGTTTCTACGTCCTGGCTTAAAGTAGTTGTCACGATAGTGGGATATGTATTTGCCCAAGCGCTCTCCCCGGTCCAGGAGGTACATTTGGGCCCAAAGGTCCATAAGACCGTTGGGTGCCGGGGTACCAGTCAAACCTACTACTCGGGAGAGTGAAGCCTGAACGTGCTTAAGAGCTTTGAATCTGATTGACTTGGGGTTCTTGAAACTGCTGAGCTCGTCGATGACCACCATGTCGAACGGTAAGCAAGATCCCCCGTAGAGCCCGCATAGCCAAGCCACGTTGTCTCTTCCGATGGTGTATACGTCTGCCTTCTTGGCAAGAGCCTCACGACGTTGACGTTCTGTTCCGATGATGCGAGACACTTTAATGTGCTTCAAGTGGTCCCATTTCTCGACCTCCTGTGTCCAGACTGATTCGGCTACTCTTTTGGGAGCTATGACTAATACCCGTCGGACCTCGACCTCTTTAAACATGAGCTCGTTGATGGCTGTCAAAGTAGACACTGTTTTACCCAATCCCATGTCCAGGAACAGAGCACAGTGCGTGTGGCTTATTATGTGGTCAACAGCTTGTAGCTGGTATTGATGGAGATCATTATATTTCATATTATATGTACTTCTTTTATCCCTGTGAAATCTTTTCTAAATACGAACCACGCGTAGTTGAGGGCTCTTAGTACTGCGGAAAAATCTCCATTCTTACCACATCCTTCTCTTCCTCTAAGTATGTATATATCAGACAAATAGGGTTCAAACACAGATCTTTTCTGGGCTGTTATCCATTGTAGCTGAAAGAGCATTGCAATTATTCCGGGACCTTTTTGGATCTCTATCGATTTTTTAACGAATTCATCGGTCAGAGAATAAGGTGGATTCGTTATGATCGACCCCTCGAATAATTCGGTCCTCTCTAAAAAATTAAGCCCGGTATTTCCAAACCCCCTGTCAAATAGGTCGGTAGATTCTACTTCGTATAGGTAATCTTCTAATACCATACTAATATGACCCCCCCCACAAGCAGGTTCTAAAATTCTTCCGAGTTCATATTTCTCCGAAACCCGAGAAATAAATCTCTCAACCATAGAGGGGTGAGTAGCATAGTAGTCCCCCTCTTCCTTAATTGCTCTATCAATTCTTGCCTGAGTTAAATTTGCATTGTTCTTCATATTCATTTATTATTGTTTCAATTTGTTCTGAGGTGTCTACCACTTCAACTCTGAAGCCAAGACCCCTCAATTTGTTATGGATGAAGAGTTGAATCTTCCGGGGTCTCTTGCCCGTGGTCTTCAGTTCCACAAACAAGATCCTACCTCCAGGAAAAAGGCATAGACGATCTGGGAGTCCCGTAATATGTGCCGACAGTAACTTCAGGCACCACCCTTTGAGCTTTACTTCTACGGAATTCTTCAACGAACGCTCTAATGTCTTTTCGCTTTCTATATTTTTCATATTCTTCTCCAGTTGCAAAATTAATCGAGTTTTCGCACGTAGTATTTTTGCTTTCCATAAATGGGGAAATTTTTAGTAGACTTGCATGGCTCCCATTCGGGCATACTCTTCAACAAGTCATTGATTTCTCGAGTCTTATACCGGTCCATGTCCTCTCTGTTCCTCCCAAGACATTCACACCATATCTCAGCAACACACACATAGTCTCGGGGGGTGGTCCCTTTGGGGTTTAACTCATCGACCAGGAAGTCTCTTCTCTGGTAGAGGTCCATTGAGTCCCAGTTGTCCGGGAGTTTACGTTCCAAGTACGCCTCAATGATGCCTTTCCGTTCATCCGACTCGCTGTGCGAGCTTTGCTCACTTTTGGCTATTTTTTCTGCTTCATGACTCAAATAGAGTTTTTCCTTGGATTTGTACAGGACAACTGCCTCAGCCCATATCTGGTCTATCTCGTCGTCCAGTTCCATGAACACGTCTTTTTTGGCATTGTTGGGGACCACGTCCACTGGCATGAAGCGTCTGTTGCCAGTGGGGTCTCTCAAGAATTCGCTGTCGTTGGTGGTGCCGAAAAAGACGCATTGCCGGGGATACGTCTCAGAAGTTCTGGCATACGCTGGTCGGAATGAGTCTTCGGACTTAGATATGAAATGCTTCACTGACTCAACCTCCGCTTTGCGGAGACCGGAGAGCTCAGCTATTTCAATAAGCCATGCCCCCCGAATCTGCTCGAGAGCCTCCTTTCCTTGGACTGTCAGGAATGTATCGCTAAACCAGGATTTTCCCAATTTTTTGATGAACGTACTTTTGCCGGATCCTTGAGGTCCTACGAGCATAAGCACAAGGTCGAATTTGACCCCCGGATTCATAACTCGGGCAACTGCTCCAACCAGCATCTTGCGGATGGCTTCGCGAGAGTAGATATTGTCGTCAGCCCCCATGTAGTCAATCAGGAGTTTGTCTACCCGTTGGATCCCGTCCCATTTGAGGTCATTGAGGTAGTCCAGAATCGGGTGGAAGTGGTTGCGTTCAAATTCCAGAGCCATGGCATCGTCGATCTTTAGCGAGGACGTTATTCCATATACGCAACCCAAATAGTTCCGGACCCCGGAGTAGTCTACGTTCTTGACCGGCTCCGGCTTAACAACCCGACGCCACGGGAGATTCCCGAAAACGTACCTCTTCCCGTCAAAGTCGTTCTGTCTGAACAGTCTTTTGAACCGGGGATCGTTTGCAAATATGAGGTTGAGGTTGGCATCCGACGAGAGGTACGCTCCCCGAGTATCAACCTCCAGCTCCTTCATCCACTCGACGCTCTCAGCCTCCGGGTCAACCTCCTTTTCGACTACTTCTTCCTGAGTCCGATCATGCTCTGGATCGGCAAACTCGTACTTGGCACTGTTGATGTGGTCGTTGGCAATGGTTGTCTTAGTGTCTGGGTCATTGCGTACGAACTCCTCCATTGCTGACATACTTGGCAACTTCGACGAGGGATCCTTGACCTTGTCGTCAAGGTGGCCGAATTTGTGTATGCGGACCAAGTCAAACGCATTGCAAAGTTTACCCCCACACGGGTCAGTTCCATGATGGGAATAAGCGAACTTGTCCTCATACACGATCAGACCAGCCGAGGCGCTGCCTTTTGTGTAAGTGTATCGGTCTTCCAATGCTGACGGGACATAGGTGTCGGAGAGGAAGGTCTCTATTGCTTCGGGTATGGAGTACGTCCTACAGAACGCTCCTATGAGCCCCCTCTTTATGGTTGGGTCCTCCTGCTTCTTAACGGCTCTGTCGACAGCTTCGAAACGGGACGAAGCTGTGGGCCAAAGTGACGAGTCCTTCCAGTCGGCATAGGAGTTGAGAACCTCATCAGCATCAATCCACGGACCGTCCTGAACCTTAAAGTAGTAGTCCATGTCCTTCGGCGTAGAAGGCCAGAACATGAGTCGGTTGGTCTCGAAAGTTGAATTGTCGAAAAGGTCTATGCCGATTATCCCGGCAATTTTTCGGCTTATGGCCACATACTCATCAGCCGTGACCTCTCTGCTCAGTGGCATTATTAGTCTGTACCGGGGAGACGCATCCGAGTGTTTGTGAGTCCCATGCAGAACAGCTGCATTGTCAAACTGGAGAGTAAAGTCATCCCAGAGGTCTTTGTGGGCAAAGTCCAAGTCGAGGGTCATCAACTGTCTGTGGACAACATTGGCCGGGCTTCTTTTGCCTCCTCTCAGGTAACCTCCAACGTATCCGCCTACGTCTTTTATTTTGAGCTGGTCTTCCTTGCTTGCAGAAACAAACTCCTTAAATGTTTCAGTGGTCTTGTTCTCCTCCCCGAGTCGACTGACCAATTCAGACCATTTCAGTTTCTTGTTGCTCCATACTTTTGATCTTGCGCTCAGTCCGATTGCAATATCAAGTTCCCCGTCGTATGTCATTAGTCTTTCTTATAAAATTTAGTAACGTATCCGTCTGCTTTGAGAGGTAATCCCATTGGCAAGCAGTTCAGCCAAGGAAGATCCTCTCCCATAACTCTACACATAGTTTCCAGACAATCCCCGGCTCGGTCTTTGTCTACCTCTGCAATGGCTTCATCATGGACGTGCATTACTATTTCGAAGTCTTTCATAATGCTTAGTCTGTACATTGCTTCGGCGAGAAGATCCCGGGAGATTGCCTGGACTATGTTCTCCACCAATTTGCCCCCGTATGTCTCTACCTCGGTCCATCCTACTGACTGGACCATGCCGTCGTAGACAATGCCAATCTGCCCGAACCTGTTGGGTCTCACACGGGGATTTCTGTAGTATAATTTTCTCCCAGCCGGGAGAGCTATCGTCAAATTGGTCCCGTCATGTTCAAAGACGAGACAACTTACTTTCTTGGTTTTCCTGGTCTGGACGCACTCGATGGCCTTCTCGTTCACCTCCGCCCAAAACTCAACAATTTTAGGATTGGCTCGACGCCAAAGAGCTACAATGGAATACATTTCCTTTTTGGACAGCTTCTTCTCTTTGTCCATCTTCTCCATTGCGTTGACCGATCCCTCATATCCGAGTGCTAATTCTGCCGTCTTTCCCCGCTGTCTGAGGTCCGATCCTTTCGTAACCTGCTCAATTGGGACCCCGAACATGAGTGATGCTGATGCCTCATAGATCTTGCCATGAGTGTTGAAGACGTCGAGTCGCCACTTCTCCTGAGCTAACCAGGACAGGACTCGGGCCTCAATAGCACTAAAGTCGGCTACTGCAAACATTTTTCCCTCTGGTGCTATGAAGGCTGTTCGGATTAGCTCGGACAGAACATCCGGGATATTGCCGTAACACATTTCGATAAGGTCGTAGTCTCCTTTCTCTACCATGCTTCTGGCGAGGTCCAAATCCTTCATGTGATTCTGGGGGAGATTCTGGAGCTGAATCATTCGACTCGACCAACGTCCTGTTCTGTTGGCTCCGTAAAACTGGAATAGTCCATGGGCTCTCTGGTCTTTGGCAGCGCAGTTGAGCATAGCAATATACTTCTTAGTAGAAGTCTTCGACAAGGCAAGCCGTCCCCCGAGAACCTCTTTGACCAAGTCGGGAGCATCCGGGGTATTTTTCAAATATTCTAGAATCTCAGGTTTGCCAAGTGCTGGGAACTCGAGCCCGAAGTTGGTTTTGAGCCATGTCTTGAGCTGAGCTAAACTGTTAGGATTGTCCAAGCCCGTTAGCTCCTCCATCCGGTCGGTCATCTCCTCCGTGTACACCTCATCAAAAGAGATGGCGTTTCCGGCCATGTCGAGATCGATCAAGATGCCCCGATCATTGATGCTCTGGTCTACCAGGTAGTTCCGGCGTTCGAACTCCGGGAACGGGAATTGATCCAGCTGTTCCACGATCTCGCGTTCTGCAATCACGTCATATTCGGCATACGTCTTGAATTCGCTCCACTTGTCAGGGTCGTTGTCCGGCATGTTCCGGGTTCTCATACCGTTGGACTTAGTTGGCTTGCACGGGGAACAGAAAAACCGGATTAAAGCTTTACCGGTCGACTTCTTCCCGTGCTCCCCGAGGACCAACGCCTTGGAGAGTTCATCCAGAGCCAAAGGCAGTCCGCAATAGGCTGCTTTGGTCATTGAGCAATACAATTGATCGATCGGGATAGGTAGTCCTATACGCTTAAATACGAGTCTCTCAAATACAGCGTTATGAGCCCATTTCTCAATCCCCGGATCAGTTAAAGCGGAGATGAAATAGTCGGGGAGCTCCTCTCCTTTGGCCAGATCAATCACCTGAACGGGAGAGGTGTCAAAGGCGAAAGACACTATAAGGAGCTGAAAGCCCCCCGATTCTATGTATTTATAGGCGCCCGTGGACTTAATGTCCTCCGGGCTATATGTTTCTGTATCGAAATATAAGCGTCTCGGCATGTTAACTATTGTTAAATTTGTTGCTGGGAGGGGATTCGAACCCCTAATCCCAAATAAGACCCAGCATACCAACCTACATAAGGTCGTCGTCGTCCCACGGGTTCTGGCCGAAGTCCTCTTCTGCCGAAGATCCCCCGGAGAGACGTTCTCCGTCAGCCAACTTCTGGAGGTTGTTCAGCCCGCAAGCAACGCCTTTGTTGCCATTCGTGTTGAAAACGTAGAAGTTGATCGACGCCCGGCCATAGCATCCGGAGTAGAAATCCTCTTTTTCGATGATGGGGTTGAGGTTGACGTCCACGATGCCAGGACGGTTGTCCGAGTTGGCATTGACGAACATGTGCCCAGCATACTCCGGATTGTCAGGTCTTTCGGTGTCCCCGTCACGGAGGGGGTTCTTCCACGTCGGGGGAATCTTGCCGCCCAATTTGGCGATGCCTTCTTTGAGAGCCGTGTCGATGGCCTCCTTGACCCGAGCCAGAGTTGCCGAGTCGGTCTTCGGGATGAGGATTGATACCGAGTATTTTGCTCGGTCGGAACCCTCCATTGCACGGGGTTCCCATACGTTGGCGTAACTGAACCGGACTTTGCCGGTTACTACTTTGGTTGTTGCACTCATAGTTGTGAAGTTTAGTTATTAGAAAAATCGAGTTTTGCTTGTTCAATTCCCATTGCCGGACGCTTGTCAGACTCGGGGACGAGAGTGGGTTTGCCAGGAGCTTTGATGACGAGGTCCCCGACCAGTGAATCGAAGTCCTTTTTGAGGAGCTTCTCGATTGCCGGGATTCCGGCCAGTTTGACAACTTGGAACTGATCCGGGGTGTAGTCGCATGCGGTAAGAACTTCCTGAACTGCACTCTCGTCAGTCCATTTCCGTATTGACCTTCCTTCGACTACCTTATACCCCGGGATCTTCTCACCCGAGATGGCTTTGGAGAGCAGGTGCTCAGATACAGCATTTACCCATTCTTGGAGCATGGGGGCTTGCTCGAAAATCTGAGCGAGCTCCTCAGTGGTTAGGAGTTCGGGCTCTTTGAACTCGTGTTTGGCCAAGTCCAGATTGTGGTCTGCCATCTTGCGACACAGAGCTTTGACTTTACACCACCTGCACCAGTGCCCGACTTGGAGTTCCCCCTCCCCGGAGTAAGCGAGAGCTGCTTTGGGTTTCACTACCTCCTCACCCCATTTGTAGAGGTCTTCGGGTGTAATCTCCCATGACGATATTCGCTCCTGCCGGGGCTGGACGATAGTCAACTTTACCATGTTGATGTCGTAGACCATCTCAAATTTGGACAATGCCCCAAGAGCATACAGCATCAGCTGAGCATTGTTCTCAGCGAAAACCGGCACGCCAGTGCCAAACTTGAGGTCTATGATCTCCATGACCCCGTCAGCGATAATGCAAGCGTCTCCAGTGCCGAATCCTTGTTCGACCCAAGCCGAGAAGTCCAGTCGCTCCTCCAGAAGAACGAGTGCGTCTTTGGTTTTCCGCAGAGCTTCCGTATATTGGTCCGTTACGTACTGGCAATAAGCCATTACGGGCTCATCCATGGCCTCAGTGTAGAGGTCACTCTTCTTCAGCTTCCTGAGTTCAGCAGACGTAACGTCAACAGGCGTTATGCGGAACCTCGCTCGGAGGTAACATTCTGCCATCTCGTGAGCCAGAGTGCCCTCTTCGGCATACTTGGAAGGCTTACCGGTTTCCTCAACTTTTTCCTCCAGTCTGGCACTGGGGGTGCAGTTGATCCACCGGTCTGCCTTTGATGCCGAAAGCATGGCGTGCTTACGAGATGAATGGTTCGGGGTTCCCATTACGCAAGGTTTTTGAGGAATTCGTAGAATGCGTCGTAGTTTCTGGCATCCAGTCCCGTCACATTCTTCGCTCCCAGTTCAGTGAGCTTTGCCCGGATGGTTTCGCGGTGGTTGTCCACCTTACTTGCCAGGAGAGTCCGGATGTCCTGAATGGAGACAGCAGGGTCAGAACCCAAAGAGGAGTTCGCATCCATCGGCATGGGTTCGGGCTCCTCCGTCTTCTCGGGGGCCGGAGCCGAAGCTGGCTTCTTAACGTCCTGTGCAGGGACTGATTTCTTGACGTCGGTCGTCTTTACTGTCACGGGATTTGCTCCGATAACCTGACAGATTTTGCGGGCCATTTCGAGATCCTGAGTTTCTTCGAGGTTTGCCTCGAACTTAATTTCTACTTTCATTGTCTTGATGATTTTTGATTATGGTGTTCAGAAGTTCAATGTACTTGCTGAGAGGTATAGCCGGGTCATGGAGAACAGTTTCATGAAACAGGGACCCGAGGTGGAACACCTTCGTCTCTCCCGTTTTGACCGATAACTCGGCTCTGTAGTTCCCGTTTGTCAGAATACATGTCTCTCCTCTAAACTCGGAGTTCCATGCTCCTCTGTAGAGATCGTCGACAGATACACGGAGCCAAGCTGCTAAACGGGAGACTTGCTCCGAATTCAACAAGGTTTTTCCGTTGAGAACCCGGTTGAGAGCTGCTCGGGGGAACCGGTTATCTGGGAACAGAATTTCTGCCACTTCTTGAAGCCTGAGCCCTCTCTGTTCAATTAATTCCCTGAGATTGATAGTCATTGTGTTGTCCATGTTGTTTATCCCAAATATAATCAATTTTCCCCTGATATTGAAATTTTTTCAATCTTTTTAATGAAAAATGTTTACTTGGTGAGAAGGTAGACCACCTGAGCAATAAATATGCTCCTCCTGCTGGGGTTGACCCGGGCATATACTTCTCGTAGAGGCTCAATGGCTTTCTCAAGCTTGAGGTCCTCTCCTTTCCTCTTCAACTCCTTGAGAGCCTTATAGACACGGGTCCTTTCCTGCCATTCCCGAACTTCGGCTTTGTCGTTCCACCAACCAGACACGGGGACAAATTTTGAGGTGAGCACATAGGCGGATTTTCCGTCCTCCGAAAACGGCTGTTGAGTGATGGCTCCCGGAGTACAGTTGGGGTTGATCTTCTTCTCGAACGAGATGGGCTCCATGTATGTAGGCCCCTCCCCGGGAAGCTTGTCAATTTTCATGTAGTGGAATCCGAACTCGTCTTCATACTTGAATACTACGTATTTTTCGACCTTTTTCATGGTTATCTGTTTAAGGTTCTTGCTGATATTCTGCACTTCTCGCCGAAGTAGGTAAATGTCTGACCGTTAGCTGCAATGTCTTTCAGTTCAGACTCA
>OQWD01000671.1_pt1 | contig 13090 bp, 8 predicted proteins | sample 1691631 | NCBI WGS metagenome assembly OQWD01 (sample SAMN03418283, study PRJEB22391) | human gut metagenome | biome: human-gut; feature: organic feature; material: feces | host: Homo sapiens | place: Italy | collected 2013-04 | reverse complement strand
TTCGTGGGCATGAAGGTCTTTCCGCTCCGCCCTTGATGCCGGCGTCAGCCAGGAAGAAGACCAGCCCCAGATCCTGCAAAAGAAGGCGGGTGGGACGAGGGATGTAGCCGACGATGGGGCCCAGACGTCCGAAGTGGCCGAGCAGCAGGGCGACGATAAGGGGGCCTCCCGCAATGCCCAGGGAGATGCCCGCGCCGTTGCCGAGGCTGAAGTTGACCAGGCCCAGAATGATGCCCAGGGAGAGGCCGAAGCGCAGGGAGAGCAGGTCCGTCTGGTTCATGTCCTGGCTGCGGTGGCCGATTTTGTCCCCGTATTTGGTAAGGTTTTCCGGAGAACCGACCACAGTCAGCACGTCGTTGCGTTCCAGCGTGGTTTCCCCCGTGGGGACGAAGGTGAAGCCTAGGCGGGAAATGCGGGAGATAATGACGCCGTCCGTGCGCAGGGTTTTCAGGTCGCGGAGCTTGTGCCCGGCATAGTTCTTGTTTGTCAGAATCAGTTTGCGGCGCTCCTTCTGGGAGTCCATGGGGTAGGGATTGTCGCATACCTCCCCCAGAAAGGCGATGTCGTGAGGCATGGTGTCGCTATTGCCCACAATGAGGACTTCCGTTCCTTCCCGGAACGTGTCTTCCGGCGTCAGGGGCATCAGCCTGTCGTTGCGAACCACGCGGGTGACCATGCAGTGCAGACCGTCCAGCAGCTTGCAGTCCGCAATGTTCTGGCCTATCAGGTTGGGCTGTGTGACGCGGACAAGGCGGGAAATGATGCTGACTTCCTGCCTGGAATGCATGGCTTTGGCCTCCTTGTTGAGGTCAAAGCGCAGCAGGCGCGGCAGGAGCTGGACGAAAAGGACCACGCCCACCACGCCGAACGGATAGGCGATGCCGTAACCGATGCTGACGCCGCTTCCGGAGGCTCCCGGCAGGCTTTCCGTGGCGGCCGCCAGCGCCGGGGTGCTGGTGCATGCGCCGGCAAAGATGCCGGAAGAGATTCCTGCGGGAACTTTGAACCAGATGCCGAAGAGGCAGGTGAATAACGCTGACACTCCTACAATCACCGCAGACATGATGGCCAGTTTGCTGCCCTGTTTGGCGATGGCGGAGAAGAAGCGGTTGCCCGCGCTGAGGCCCACGCAGTATACAAAGAGCGCCAGACCCAGCTGCCCTACGCCGTCGGGAATGGCCAGGCGGTAGTGGCCGGCGGCCAGCGCCACGAAAAGAACGCCGGAAAGGCCCAGGTTCAGTCCGTATATTTTAATGCTGCCGAGAGCGATGCCGAAAAAGATGATTCCGAAGAGAACCAGGGTGTTGTGTTGGAGCAGGATATCAAACATAAAGACGGTTAGCGGTTTTGTTCCCTTCCTTGGCGCAGAGCAGGGGAATGCCCGTCACGGATGAGAATGCGTGCGTTGAGAAAGCGGAGGGCGCGGCATATTTCTTCCGGCGCGTCAGTTTCTCCGCAGGTAATCCAGCAGAGTGGCCTGATCCAGGCAGGACATATAAGGCGTATGGTCGATGCCCTTTTCCATAATGAACCTGGTCAGCAGTTTGCGGGCGGTCGTAAGGAGAACGGCGGGATCCCAGGGCTTTTCCAGATAGTTGTCAATGTGTGCGTCATTGACGGCCTGGATAGTGTCCGCGTGGGTGGCCTGGCCGGTCAGCAGGATTTTGCGCGTCCCGGCGAAACGGTCGTCTTTGGCGATGCCTCCAAGCAACTCTACTCCTGAACCTCCCGGCATGACGTGGTCGGAGATAACCAGTCCCGTCAGTTCTCCGTCCTGGTCGAATTCTTCCAATAGCTCGCGGCATTCGGATGCGGATTCCACCCCTTCCAGGCGGAAGCAGGAATTCAGCGGACGAAGGTCACGCAAAACGCTGTCCAGGACTTCCGGCTGGTCGTCCACGCAAATGATGTTAATTTTTTCCATGATTGTTGATGGTTGGTATGACTATCGTAAAAACGGTATGGCCCGGAACGCTCTCCAGGCGGATGCGGCCGCCGTAGCTGTCCACAATGCGCCGGACGATGGTGAGCCCCAGCCCCAGGCCGAAGGAAAGACCTTTCTTTTTGGTAGTGAAGTTGGGACGGAAAATTTTTTCATGCAGGTCCTTTGGGACGCCGGGGCCGTTGTCTGTGACGGAGACCAGAATTTCACGGGTGGTATGGGATGTCTGGTCCTTGCTGCTGATTTTTTCCACCCGGCATTCTACGTGGATGGAAGGGTTGGTGGTATTTTCTATTTTCAGCGCGTCGCAGGCGTTCTGAAGCAGGTTGATCCAAATTTGAACGAGCTCCGTCATATCTGCGAAGATGCCGGGCACGGAGTCTCTGGGAGGCAGGACCATTTCAAAATCAACGCCGCGCAGACTGGACTTGACCAGAGCAACAGCTTCCGTAAGGGAATCCGTCACGTTTACTCCTTCTTCCCGTCTGGTGTTGCCTCCCCCCAGCAGGCGAACGGAACGGACAATGGCTGTAGCGTGCCTGACAGCCAGTTTCATATCGTGCAGGTCGTGTCCCAATTCCCAATAAGGGAGATTTTGTTCCAGCTGGCTGAGGAATGGCTTGTTCAGCAGCTCCGGCTGATTCTGTATATCCGGAATCAGGGCCAGGGCCTTGGCCACGTCCTGGGAAAGCCCGTAATTTTTTTCAAACTGGCGCGCCAGTCTGCGCTGTTCGGAAGTGGATGCGGTGGAAGCCCCTTCCAACCCTTTGTTGTACAGGGTGTAGCGGAAGGCGTTTTCCTGGCGGAACATGTTGTCCAGGGTTTCCAGAACAAAGTCTGTTTTACGGGACAGGACTCCCAGGGAATTGTTGAGTTCATGAGCTATTCCGGCGGATAATTGCCCCAGGGTGGCGGCCATTTCAGAACGGTGGAGCATCCGCAGCGCTTCTTCCTTTTCCGCAGTGCGGTCAAAGACGCGGGTATTGCGCGCCGCCAGTTCATGGACAATGGCGGGAACAAACTGTTCCAGGAGCGTGCCGTAGTGTTCCACGTCCACGGCAGGGGTGGCGGTGTCGATATAGGCCAGTTCCAAATCAGTTTCCGCAATGAGATCGGAGGAGCTGCGGAACCATCCGGAAAAGAAACTCTGCACTCCCAAATAGTCTCCGGGACCGGCCCGGAACGCCTTGTAGATTTTGTGGGAAGTGGAAGCTGTTTCCGGGTCTTCTTTAACGACGTGGCGGTAGGAAACCACGCTGCCGGATAAAATCAGGTAAAGCCTTTTGTTCTGTTCCCCCTGGCGGACGACGCTGTTTCCCCTGCTGATGGCAATAATTCGGTCCGGATCGGAGAAGTACGCCAGATTGATGCGTTTTAGTTTTTTCTGGAATTCTTCCTGTTCAATGATCATAGGGCGCTTTTCCCGTTGATGTTGGCCATGCCGGGACAACATGTCCCGGCATGGAACATTACCTTACTTAAAAAGCATGGCATTGGGCAAGAATCATCATCATGACGTAGGTCAAAATCATGCCCAGGATACCCAGAATGACGCCGGAAATGGCCATTCCCTTGGAGCTGACCAAGCCGGTGGCATAGGCCAGGGCGTTGGGGGGGGTGCTGATGGGAAGGCTCATACCCAGGGAGGAGGCGAAGGCCACGGATACCAGCAGGGCGGTAACGCCGCCCATGGGAGCCAGGTTGTCACCCATGTTGACGCCGACAACGGCAATAATCGGAATGAGCAGGGAGGCCGTAGCCGTATGGCTCATGAAGGTGGCCATGAACAGGCAGATGATTCCCGTACCCACCATGAGTGGGAAGGGGGACCATTCGGCAAAGGGAATGGAGCCGATCAGGTTTTTTGCCAGTCCGGTGTCTTGCAGGGCCAGCCCCAGGGCAAAGCCGCCGGCTACCAGCCAGAGCACGTCCCAGCCCATTTTCTTCAAGTCTTCCTTGGTGATGGTTTCCGTAATGGCAAAGACGGCAATGGGAATCATGGCGATGGTATTGGAGTCCAGCCCGTGTACTCCCTTGCCCGTTACCCACAGCAGGACGGTAACGGCAAAGGTGACGTAAACGATAATGGCCTTGGGGGTTTTCAGGAATTTCCCTCCCACCTGCAGTTCCAGTTTCTTTTGGGAGATGGGGAACAGCCACAGCAGGAGAAGCCATGCAATCAGAATCATGACGATGACGAAAGGAATGCCGAACATGAGCCATTTGCCGAAGGAGACGTCCAGCCCCATACCCTGCAGCGCCTTCAGCGCGATTGCGTTGGGGGGCGTGCCGATAGGCGTTCCAATGCCGCCGAGGTTGGCGGCGATGGGGATGGCCAGGGCAAAGGCGGCGCGGCCTTTGTCTTCCGGAGTGAACAGGGCCAGCACCGGCGTCAGGATGGCGAGCATCATGGCGGCCGTAGCCGTGTTGCTCATAAACATGGAGAAAAGAGCCGTTACGGACATCAGCCCCAGAAGTACGAATTTGGGATTGGTGCCGAAGGGTTTTAAAAGTACTTTGGCCAGGTTCATGTCCAGCCTGTATTTGGTTGCGGCCGCAGCCAGGAAAAAGCCGCCCAGGAAAAGCATGATGATGGGATCCGCGAAGGTGGCCATCGTGGATTTTTGCTGCATGGTGTTGACAAATTGCAGCCCCTGGATGCGCGCGGTTATTTCCTTGCTGTACAGGCGCCCGGCCGCGGTCTTGAGCTGGGCGGCTATGGATTCCTGCCCGGCGGCTTCTTCCGTTTTTCCTTCACGGGACAGTTCCTGTGCGTTCAGATCTATTTTTTCATAAGCGTCCATGAGCTGGAACCCCAGGGTCATCCTCACTTCTTCCGCGTCCAGCTTGGTTTTCTTATTTAACCGGTTTTCGACATTTTCCTTCAATTTGCCGACTACCTCCGGATTGATCCCTTTGCCTATGGCGTCATCCAGAATGGAGGATACCGTCGCCTTGTCATAGCGCTCCGGCATCAAGAATGAGAGAGAGCCGTTGGAGACGCACAGCAGGGACAGGGTAATGACCATCACGGAGGTGGTCCAGATAGGGATGGGTTCCAAAATCCAGAAGAGCGCCGCCATGACGAACATGGCGATGACGCGGATTTCAATAGGGCTTAATTGGATTCCCCATGAAGCGAAAGGCAGGAAGAAGACGACTCCTGCGGCGGCCAGGCTGATAGCTGCCTTGAGCAGCTTGTTTTGGGTTTCACTCATGAATAATAGCTGGTAATATGGTTGGCGGGCGGAAGGGTACTTCCCGATTTTACAAATAGAAACTTTTATTTAAAAAAATTATGTCAGAGGGGACGGCTGCCGTTTCCCGGAGCTGGAGCCGGGAGCTTTCTCCGTGATGGGAAAATTGCGTAACCCTATGGGGATATGCGTGTTTAGTAAGGATAAGTCAATCATCCGTTCGGGAGCGCCGATTTGGCCGAGTGTTTCCCCTGTATTAAAAAAATTCTGAAGGTAGTAGGTTCCTCTATAGCCGCGCGACGTCAAATCCCCGCTGATCTGGTTGATTTCCTTTTCCCCGAGAAGGCCGGAGTGGATTGTCGTCCGAACCTCAAACGGGAAATTTCTATTGATCAGATAATCCAGCGTTTGAGTGAAGCAGGGGAACAAGTCCGGACGCCCGGTAATGGAGCCGAACAGTTTTTCCGGCGCTTTGTAATCCAGGGCAATATAGTCACAAAGCCCTTCCTCCACCAGCGTTTTTACCACGCCGGGCCGGGTGCCGTTGGTGTCTATTTTTACTGCGAAGCCAAGCTGCCGTATATTGCGGCAGATAGGGATAAGGTCGGGACACAGCGTGCACTCGCCTCCGGACAGAACCACCCCATCCAGAAATCCCACCCGATCTCTGAGAAAATCAAGATAGTCCGCCCGGTCTCCGGCAGGAGAATCCGTTCCCCTGACCAGGGAGACGTTGTAACAGTACTGACAAAACAAATTACAGCCTCTCAGCCAGAAGATGCAGGCCACCTTATTTGGAAAATCCAGCAAGGTGAGCGGCGTGATGTCTGCTATGCCCCGACCCGTTCCCATCGACTTCGCATATGTTGTTGGGAGAATTATCGCGGCTGTTCCGTTTGGGCGGAGCAGGAGCAGGGGCGGCCCGGTTCCACGAAGTGGACGCGGTCATGGAACTCGCCCTGTTTGCCGGCGTTGAAAGTTTCTACAGGGCGGTGATAGCCCATGACGCGCGTGTAAACGGTGCAGCGGGTCCGGTCCTGTGCGTATTTGCTTAATATTTCCTGTTTGGTCATTGTCGTATTAATGGTTGGGTTTGAAGTTGGGCGCCTATTGGAAAAAGGGATTTTATTCATGCCTGTGGATGTGGAGCAGCTCCTCATCGCAGAAGGGGCAGTATTCGTGCTCCCCGCGCAGATAACCGTGCTTCTCGCAAACGGAGAAAAGCGGAGTGACGGTGAGGTACGGCATGCGGAAGCGGGTCAGCACTTTGCGGACAATGTCCCGGCAGGCTTCCGGGGAGCTGATGGCTTCGTTCATGTACATGTGGAAGACGGTTCCTCCCGTGTAGCAGCATTGAAGTTCATCCTGGAGCTGGAGCGCCCGGAACAGGTCGCTTGTGTGGTCCACGGGAAGCTGGGAGCTGTTCGTGTAATAACGCTGCCCCACGGGGCCGGCCTGGATGATATCAGGATAGCGTTTCTGGTCTTCGCGGGCGAAGCGGTGCGTGGTGCCTTCCGCGGGCGTGGCTTCCAGGTTGTACAGGTTGCCGGTTTCCTCCTGGTACTCCTGCATGCGCAAGCGGATGAATTCCAGGATCTCTTCAGCAAAGGCCCTGCCTTCTTCAGAGGTAATGTCCATCGTATCGTTGGAGAAATTGCGCAACAGCTCGTTCATGCCGTTGACGCCGATGGTGGAGAAATGGTTGCGGAAGGTGGGCAGGTAGCGTTTGGTGTAGGGGTACAGGCCGCGGTCATACATTTCCTGAACGAAGGCCCTTTTCTTTTCCAGGCAGGATTTGGCCAGATCCAGCAGTTCTCCCAGCCTGGCGAACAGGGCTTCCCGGTTTTGCTTGAACAGGTAGCCCAGCCGGGCCAGGTTGATGGTCACCACGCCGATGGAGCCGGTCATTTCCGCGGAACCGAAAAGGCCGCCGCCGCGTTTGAGCAGTTCCCGCAGGTCCAGCTGCTTGTAAGCCCGTTCGTCAGGCACGCGTTCCCCTTGCTCATTGACGGTGTACTGGCTGCCGATGAAGTTCTGGAAGTAGGAGGAACCGATTTTGGCGGCGTTTTCAAACAGGAGAGGCACGTTTTCCCCTTCCCAGTCAAAGTCTTCCGTGATGTTGACGGTGGGGATGGGGAAGGTAAAGGGCTGTCCGGTGCTGTCCCCTTCCGTGAGAACTTCGTAAAAGGCCTTGTTGATCAGGTTCATTTCCTTCTGGAAATGCTTGTAGGTCAGCTCCGTCAGCTTGTTTGCCCCGCGTTCCCTCGCCAGGGCGAGCAGGTTCGCGTCTTCTATTCCTTCAAAGAGGTGTTCCCCTCCGCTGAAGGGGGCCTGGTCCCTCAGGTCGCGCGGTACAGTCCAGTCGATCGTGACATTGGTAAAGGGAGACTGTCCCCAGCGCGAGGGTACGTTCAGGTTGTAAACGAAACTGCGGATGTCTTTCTTGATGCGGGGGAAGTCCGTCTGGTCCTTGAAAACGTAGGGTGCCAGGAAGGTGTCAAAGGAGCTGAAAGCCTGGGCTCCGGCCCATTCGCTTTGCAGGATGCCCAGAAAGTTCGCCATCTGGCCCAGGGCTTCCCGGAAGTGGCGGGGCGGCCTGCTGTTCACGCGGCTGCGCACGCCGTTGAATCCTTCATTGAGCAGGTTGCGGAGGCTCCATCCGGCGCAGTATCCGGTCAGGCAATCCAGGTCATGGATGTGGTAATCCCCTTCCCGGTGCGCGGCTCCTTCCCGTGCGGAGTAAACCTGGTCCAGCCAATAGTTGGCGATTACCTTGCCCGCCGTGTTGTTGATGAGCCCCGCATTGGAATACGTGGTATTGGAGTTGGCGGCAATGCGCCAGTCGCTTTGCCCGATATATTCCTCTACCGTCTGCTTGCAGTCCACGTAGGTATTGCCGGAATAAAGGCCGCCAAGCTGTTCGCGCTGCATCTTGTGCAGGAAACGGTAGGTGATGAAGGCCTTGGCCGTGTCAAAATATCCGGAGCGGAACAGGGCGCGTTCAATCATGTCCTGGATTTCTTCCACATGCGCGCTGTCCTGATGGCTCAGCTTGGCTTCCACCTCTTCATAGATGGAACGGTTGTAGGCGGTCCCGGAACTGTGGAAGGCTTTTCTAATGGCCTCTTCAATCTTATAGCCCTGGTATTGTTCCTTTTTCCCGGAACGTTTGATGATGCTTGTTGCCATGGTGGGTGTCTCGCTTGGAAAGGGTGGTGACCGCTCATCCGCGAGCCTGGGCAAAAGCCTGGAAAGACCATAGGCAGGGGCCGACCGCATGCGCGCATTCCCGGAAAGGGTGGCATGCCGAAGACCTGTGCGTATGTTCATCCTGTCCGCGGGATGGGAATACGGCAGCATCAGGTCGTCTTCTGGCTTCCGGTGCGACATGTGATGGGGACTTCCCGGCTGCCTGGGCAGCCAGTGTCCGGTCCATCGTCTACCGGTTACAGCGGCGCGTCCGCGACGGATTTTCACCGTCTTCCGTTACCTGCGCTGGAACGCAATGAACCACAGAAAGAGACCTCCCGCAAGAAAAATGTATAAATAATGTGTTAAATAATTATTTGTATACTATATATAGTATCTGAAGATAGAAAAATGATTGATAACACAGTTTTCTTTTCCGTCATGGCACCATATATGCCCTTGCGCCCTTTTTCTGGCCTGGAGGAGAGCGGAAAAAGAAGAATTCTTTTTTACAGGGAAATTCCAACCCTTTTTTCCGTATGATATAATATGCGTTTCTTTGCCCGTTCAAAAAATAGATGGAAGAAATATTTTCTGTTGCCGGTTCTTGCTGTGTTTTCCGCAGGAACTCCTGTTTCCGGAGCTTCTGCGGACTGGAATGAAAAGACCATCCGGGACAACCTTCAGCTGGTGGCGGAATGGCAGGCGAAGCATCCTAAAAGACGTTCTCCGCTGCATTGGACTTACGGAGCCTTTTATTCCGGCCTGGCGCAGTATGGCCTGTCCGTTCCGGAAGGTCCGGGGCTGCCGTTGCTGAGAAAAGCGGGAGAAGAGTAGGAATGGAAGACCCTGAATCGGCATTATCATGCGGACGACCATGCCGTGGGGCATGCCTAGATGGAGATGGCGATGGAAGACGGCAATCCCGCCGCAGCTGAAAAGATTCGCGCCGTGCTGGACAAGGTGATGAACCGGCCTTCCTCCGCTTCCCTCCAATTCCTGACTCCGGGCTGCCAGGACCGCTGGAGCTGGTCGGACGCCCTGTTTATGTCCCCTCCCGTGTTCGTGAAACTGGCGGCCTATACCGGAGACCGCCGTTATCTGGAGTTTATGGATAGGGAATACAAGCTTACCTGCGACTATCTTTTTGACCGGGAGGAGGGCCTGTTTTTCCGGGATTCCCGCTATTTTACCGTTCCGGCGGCAAATGGGAAAAAGATGTTCTGGAGCCGGGGCAACGGCTGGGTGATTGCCGGATTGCCTCTTATTTTGCAGGACATGCCTGCGGATTGGCCTTCCCGCCCCTTTTATGAAGACTTGCTTAAACGTCTGGCGGCAGCCCTGAAAAAATGCCAGTCGTCCGACGGTTCCTGGCATGCGAGCCTGCTGGATCCGGACGAACCTCCCTTGAAAGAGATGAGCGGCACCCTTTTTATCATGTACGGGATGCTGTGGGGAGTGAACCAGGGATATCTGGATGCGGATGAATACCTTCCCTCCATCCGTAAGGCCTGGAAGGCCGCCTGTGATGCGGTCAGCAAGGAGGGCGCGCTGGGATGGGTACAGCCTATTGCGGACAAGCCGGGCCATTATTCCGGGAAAGATACGGAGGTGTACGGCGCAGGGGCCTACCTGATGGCCGGGAGTGAGTTGCGTAAATATGTCATTGACCGGGATCATCCGCAGAAGAAGACCGTGACCGTTACGAATCCCCTGGGCAGGTTCCGCCCTGCTGAGACCGTGTCGGTTCCATGGCCGTCCGGAGGTTCCGGTGATGCCGCCGGCCTTCGCGTTTTTGACGTCCGTCACGGACGTGTTATCCCGCATCAGCTGGCGGATACGGATGGTGACGGAACAACGGATACCCTTTTGTTCCAGAGCAATTTCCGGCCCGGAACGGTTCGTGATTTCTGGATTCTGGAGAATTCCTGCCTGGGCGAAGCGCCTTCCGCGGATGTCTGTTTCAGCCGTCCGGTACCGGAGCGGCTGGATGATTTCGCATGGGAAAATGATCTTACGGCGCACCGGATTTACGGTCCGGCCGTCGCCAGGCCTGCCCCTGAGGGAGAGGGCCTGGTTTCCAGTGGGACGGATGTATGGAGCAAGCGCGCAGGCGCTCCCGTTATCAATGAATTTTACAAACGGGGGGATTACCACCGGGATCACGGTCGGGGACTGGATATGTACAATGTAGGTCCGGGGCGGGGCTGCGGCGGCATTGCCGTGTTCAGGGATGGAAAACCGCATGTGTCCGGAAACTGGGCCAGCGCCCGGACATTGTACAATGGCCCGGTCCAGACCGCTTTTGAGGTGGTTTATGCACCGTGGGACATTGGCGGCGGCGTGCGTGTGGCGGAGACGCGGAGGGTGACGCTGGATGCGGGAAACCGTTTCTCCAAAGTCCGCAGCGTCTTGAACGTCCGGGGGGCTGAAACGGTGAAGGCCGGTGTGGGAATGGATACCGGAAAGCGCAGAAATGATTATGAAGCAGTTATGGAGGACCGGGAGTCCGGCGGCCTGATGACCGCATGGAGCAGGCCCCGGAAGGATGACGGATGCCTGGGAACCGCCGTAATCGTGCCCTGGGTTCCGGAAGGCCGTGCGGTGGATGCGGAAGGCTGTACCTACTTGCTCAGGAAGGTCGCGAACGGAGAACCCTTTGAATGGTACATGGGGGCGGTTTGGGACAAGGCTTCTCCCATTCGGTCCGCTGCCGGCTGGGAAGCGGAGGCTCGCCGTGTCCGGGAGTGCATCGGCCATCCTCTGCAAGTCCGGGTGCGGTAGGAGCCGCCGCATCCTGTTGTTTCTCGCGGAGCGCGTGGAGGCTTCCTCTTGTTACGGCTGCGGCGGTGCGGGAATGGGCAGCCATTCCGCCAGCGTTTCCGGCTGGAGGGGGGCCGGAGTTTCCCGCGCGTCCGGAGAAGCCAGATTCAGGTCGTTCCTGACGATTTCCGACCGGATGGAAGCCAGGGAAAGAAGGGTATGGAAGATGTGGTCGTGGGAGACGGCTTTCAGCCGGTTGGCTTTCAGGGCGCGCACCATGTCCGGATAGCGTGAGGCGAAAGCGTCCGAATACCAGATGAACATGGCAGGCCGGTAAACAGGCGGCAGGATATGGCCCTGGAACATTTTTCCTTCCTCTCCCAGCGCTACGCCGTGGTCGGAGCAGTAAAAATAAATGGCGGGCCTGTTCTTCAACAGTGCAATCATGCGGTGAATGGAGGCATCCAGGTCGACGATGGAATTGTCATAGGCATTGACGGTTTCTTCCAGACGGGCCTTGGGGTCGTCCATATTGCAGGATGCCGGGGTAAAACGTTCCGCCTGCGCGGGATAGCTGAACGCCATATGGCTCCCGTTATTGTAAATGATATAAAGCTGCCTGTTGCGGCCGAAGTTTTTCAGGGATTCCTCCATGACCAGGGAAGTTCGTTCCTGCATCATTCCGGGCGTCTGGTGCTGGAGCGGCGTCTGTCTCCGTTCACGGCAGTTCCGTGTCAGGATGCCCAGGGAATAATCATGAATGGAATCTCCGCTCAGGTCCATGATACGGACGGTGCGGAATCCGTGTTTGTTGAACAGGTCAATGAAGGAGGAGTGACCGGGAGTGCGGCGGTACAGTTCCGCATCCGTAAACATGCCGATGGCGGAAATTCTGGTCACGATGCCGAAGGAAGTGGCATGGGGGAAGGAAACGACGTTGGGCTCTCTGGAAAGCCGGGGCATTGTGTTCCGATGGTAACCGTTCAGGGGAAGATGGTCCCCCCGGACACTCTCCCCCATGTGGAAAACCACGGCCAGGTCGTCTGGGGCTTCGCACTGGGAAAGGGGCTCCGCGCAGGACGGAAGGTTCCGCAATGTGTTGAAACGCCCCGCATCCTGGGTGATGTATTCGTCCGCCAGTTTGCACGTCATTGCAATATCCACGAGAGGCCAGCCTTTTGCCTTGTCAGACGTGTAGTAAAGATAAAGGGGTTCCGAGCTGTAGGAGGCTGCCGGAATGCTCAGCAGCAGAAGGGCCGCGTACAGGCCCCAAATGCATGCCAGTGCGCCCCACGTGGCTTTTTGGCGCAGGGAACGGCGGCTCCAGTAGATGGCCAGGTAGATAAACCCGGCCAGAAGCAGGGTTCCTGCAATGGAAGCGGGGGTGCAGAAGGCGCAGGCTTCCTGGAAATTGGTCTCCGCCATGCTGGAAAGCACGGAAAGGTTCAGGACCAATCCGTACCGCATCTGCATCATGTACAGGCCCGCATTGAACAGAATGATGGCGGGAAGAAGGACATAGGCGGTGAAGCGGTATTTCAGGCAGAGAAGAATGGTGCCGCAGAGCAGGGATGCGGAGCAGGCGATGCCCATGCAGCTCATCAGCAGGCTTTGGCCATCGTTGAGCACATAGGGATTGGCCGCCAGCGCCGCCGCAAGCCCGGCTGCCCACAGGCAGCGCATGCGGCGGGGAATGAACGCGGCGCGCAGAGCCTGGCAGACAGCGGCCGACAGGCCGTATGCGGACGGATACCGTTCTGCGGAACCGGCGGATGCATGGGGAGGGATCATCGCAAAGGAGGGATAAAGAATGCTTCCTGCTTAAAGCGAAGAAAAATTATAAGAGTTTTAAAATGAATCGCAAGCAGAATGTTGGAGAAGCTTTTTCCGATGTGGGCCGCCTCCGTAAAAAGGGAAGGGTTTTCTTCCATGGACTGCTGCGGCAAAAACAGAAAACCGGATGCGGGCCCCCTCTGCGGCACCAAGGCTGAAAAATTCC
>OQWD01000667.1_pt1 | contig 13134 bp, 8 predicted proteins | sample 1691631 | NCBI WGS metagenome assembly OQWD01 (sample SAMN03418283, study PRJEB22391) | human gut metagenome | biome: human-gut; feature: organic feature; material: feces | host: Homo sapiens | place: Italy | collected 2013-04 | reverse complement strand
AAACCTACTCCCACGGGGACGGGAAGTCTGCCGTCCAGGCGCTTGGCGAAAAGGCAGCCGATGACGAAAGCCACCGTGCTGCCCAGATGGCTGATAGGAGCCATATAGCCTTCCGCTGGCAGGCCCCGGTGGACATTGCCGTCCCGCCCTTTCATAAATCCCAGGGCGGAACCCAGGTAGGCGCGTGCCGCTTCAATAATCGGTTCCCCCCAGGCGACACGCGCCGCCTGTTCCCGGATGAACGGGGCAATGACATCGTAGCCGGCAGTCAGAAAGACGCCTCCGCACGCGGCAATCGCTTCATGCCCGCGGCCCAGATAAACGCCCCCCGTAATTTTGCCCGCTTTGTAAAGGCTGGAAATTTTGGTGTCAAAGGCCCGCGCCAGCAACATGGCCTTGAAAGCCCTGACGGCATTTTCCTTTAAGTCCGGTTGTGTAGTGTCGCAATGTGCCACCCCATTATTTTATATGCTGCATAAGGAAATGCAATGCCATTTCATGAAACTGCCTGATACTTTATGTCCGCAGGAGCGGGGCTGCCCCGCAGGGCGGTTCCCGGCCGCCGGGAATGATTTTGCATTTTTTGCTTCCGCCGGCGGATGCGTGGAAATTTCCGGATTCATTTTCCACCCGGAGGCAGGCTGCACCTCAGTTCGAATTTGGGGAGTGCCACATCGTAATCATCTCCGGAAAACAATTCCGTTTCCATAACGATTTTATCATATTCCTGCGCAAAAAGGTCCGGAAAAACGCGGGGCGCCTCCGCAATGCCGCTTTCCTGCCTGATGGCGCAGAGAAAGGAGGCGGCGGGCAGACGCATGATTTCTTTCATCTGCCGGGCCTCCCTGCCGGTCACTTCCACCTCCGCATACAGAAACTGCTCCGTTCCTGCTTTCCGGTGGAAGGAAAGCAGGCCGGCTTCCGTGCCCAGCCGCAGCCGGCGGCGGTCAATATCATCAAAGATGCGGGTCATGAGGATGTTAAAGGCCGGAGTCTGCTGTTTTCCCGCATAGGGCGCCACCCAGCAGTATTTTTCCGGCAATGCGTGGACGGCCTGCTCTCCATGAAGCATGAGATCCTCTTCCCGTTCCATCTGTTTCCGGAATTTTTCCAGCAGGCGCAGTTTTTCCCGAATATCCCTGATTTTCCGGTGTGCCAGCATGGTGCCGTGGGAGAGAAGTTTCTTATAATGAATCCTTCGCTGGTCCCTGGTCAGGAAGCCGGTGAATTCCTTCAGGGGAATATCCAGGAAAATGCAGACGCGGATGGCTCCCACCACGGGAATCTGGGAAAGAGTGTAATAACGGTAGCCGGTATCCGGGTCCGTATAGGCCGGGATCAAAATGCCCAGTTGTTCATAATACCGAAGGGATTTGACGTGTACGCCGGTCTGTTTGGACAGATTGCCGATAGTCAGTAAATGCTGTTTGTCCATCCTGTATTGCGGTCGGTGGAAGGGAATTGATTATTACCGCCGGAAACGGGCGGCGCATGCAGAAGAAATCTTTCTGAAGACGACGTTATTTAATTCAGTAATTATTTTATTATCAATGATTTGCAATAAATAACAAAAACTGCGCACACGCAATTTTTTCATTGCCTCTTGACTCTCCCATTATGGGATACTTTACATCATATGGCAACTGAAAAACTCCCCGGCCCTGTCGGGACGCGTGGTTCCGGAGAGGGGTGTTGAGACCTCATACAGCATGATTCCTGATGAACATAATTAATCTTTTTTTCTGCATAACCCTGTTGATGTTTTTTTCTTCCTGCCAGCGGGAGGATGAAAGCCGGGATGCCGGATTTCCCGGCGAAGCCGTGCCGGAAGTGTCTGTCATGACGGTACGCGGCGCCCAGGTTCCCGTAACCGCCAACCTTCCCGGCCGTATGGAAGCTTATCTTCAGGCGGAAGTGCGCGCCCGCGTGACGGGGATTATTCAGGAACGCTGCTATCAGGAAGGGCAGACGGTCCAGCCGGGCGACCTTCTTTTTAAAATAGACCCGGCTCCGCTTCAGGCTGTCCTGGATGAATGCAAGGCTGCGGTGGCTCGCGCCAAGGCCGTTCTGTCGGATGCGGAGGACAAGGCCGCCCGGTATTCCTCCCTAGTCGCCAAGGGCGCCGTCAGCATACGTGAGCATAAGCAGGCCAGGGCGGAGGAAGAGCGGGCCAGGGCGGAATATGCCGCCGCGGCCGCCTCTCTGAAGCAGGCGCGCCTGAATCTGGAATATACCCGGGTGGAGGCTCCCATCTCCGGCCGCGTGCGCCGTGCCCTGGTGACGGAAGGGGCGTTTGCCAACCAGAATGAATTCACCCACCTGACCACCATTGAACAGATTGACCCCATTTATGTCCGCTTCAGCCAGCCGGCTTCCCAGTACAGCAGCCTGCGCCGCGCCGTCGTGTCCGGATTGTGGAAAGGAGTGCCGCTGGGCGAAATCAAGGTGCGTCTGCTGCTCTCCAATGGGGAGGAATACCCCCATCCCGGCAGGATCATTTTTTCCGATATGGCGGTGGATCCGAATACGGACACTATTGAAATGAAGGCCCTGTTCCCCAACCCGGACAGTGAACTGCTGCCCGGCGCCTATGTGCGCGTAGTGTTTGACAAGGCGGTGCGGGACAACGTTTTCGCCATTCCCCGGGATGCCGTCATCCGCACCGCGCAGGGGGCGTCCGTCTTTGTTGTGGGGCCGGATGGCGTGCTGGAAACGCGCCCCGTCAGGGCGGATACGCTGAACGGACGGGAGTGGCTGGTTTCAGAAGGCCTCCGGGACGGGGACAGGGTTGTCGTCAGCCATATGATGTCCCTTCGCCCCGGCATGAAAGTCCGCAGCGCCGCCGTCCGTCCGAATCCCATGCCCAGCAATAAACCGCCATGCCTGATTTCTTCATACGCCGTCCCATTTTTGCCTGGGTAGTCGCACTCCTGATTTCCCTGATGGGCCTTCTGGCCATTCCCAGCCTGCCTATTGCCCAGTATCCGGACATCGCCCCTCCGGTCATTACCCTGCGCACCACCTATCCGGGGGCTTCCGCCCAGGACACGGAGGAAGCCGTCACCGCCGTCATTGAAAAGGAGATCAACGGCGCGCCCGGCCTGATGTACATGTCCGCCACCAGCAGCTCCGACGGCGCCGTGGAAATAGCCGCTACGTTCCAGCAGGGCACGGACCCGGACATTGCCGCCGTAGAAGTGCAGAACAGGCTGAAAATCGTGGAATCCCGCCTGCCGGAAGCCGTCCGGAAAGAAGGCGTGTTTGTGGAAAAATCATCCAACAATATTCAGGCGATGATTTCCCTCTCTTCTACAGGCAGCCTGAATGATACGGAGCTGGGGGAATGGGCTTCCGCCCGCATCATCCCGGAACTGAAGCGTGTGAAAGGCGTCGGGCGCGTGGAGCTTTTCGGTGCGGAGACATCCATGCGCATCTGGCCGGATCCGGAAAAACTGGAGGCGCTGGGCCTGACCCCCACGGATATTGTCAATGCCGTGGCTGCCCAGAGCGAGCGCATCATCATCGGGGACATCGGGGGGGCGGCCGTTCCCGAATCCGCCCCCATCAACGCCGGCGTGGTGGCGGAGGACGCTTTCCGTACGCCGGAGGAATTCGCCTCCATTGCGTTGAGGACGCTTTCAGACGGTTCCTCCGTCAAACTGGGGGACGTGGCGCGGGTGGAGCTGGGCGCCAACAGCTACGCGTTCTTTTCCCGCTGCAACGGCCAGACGGCCACCGGAATGGCCATCAAGATGGCTCCCGGCTCCAATGCCGTGGAAACCATGGGCCTGCTCAAGGCCAAGATGGATGAACTATCCAGGGATTTCCCGCCCGGAGTCTCCTACCAGATTCCCTATGAAACCACCCACTTCGTGGAAATCTCCATCCAGAAAGTCATCTCAACCCTGCTGGAAGCCGTCCTGCTGGTGTTCCTGGTCATGTTCCTGTTCCTCCAGAACTTCCGGGCCACCCTGATTCCCACGCTCGTCGTTCCCGTAGCCCTGCTGGGAACTTTTGCCGTGATGTGGCTCTCCGGGTTCTCCATCAACATGCTTACCATGTTCGGCATGGTGCTCAGCATCGGGATTCTGGTGGATGACGCCATCGTGGTGGTGGAAAATGTGGAACGCATCATGATGGAGGAAGGCCTGGATGCCCGGCGCGCCACGGTGAAAGCCATGAAGCAGATCGGCGGGGCCATCGTGGGCATCACCGCCGTGCTCGTGGCGGTTTTCGTGCCTATGGCCTTTTTCAGCGGAGCGGTGGGAAACATCTACCGGCAGTTTGCCGTAACGCTCATTGTGTCCATCTCCTTCTCCGCGTTTCTGGCCCTTTCCCTGACTCCGGCGCTGTGCGCCGCCATGCTGAAACCCTCCTCCGTGGAGCACCAGGAGAAAAAAGGGTTTTTCGGATGGTTCAACCGGACGATACACCGGTCCACGGACCGGTACGGCCGTGCCGTATCCGGAATGATCCGCCGCCCTGTGCGCTCCCTGTTCCTGTATGCCCTCATTATTGCAGGGGCCGGCTATTTGTACCTGACGCTGCCCACTTCCTTCCTTCCGGAAGAAGACCAGGGCAACTTCATGGTGACAGTGTCCCTTCCTGCCGGCTCTCTTCAGAAGGAAACCAGCACGCGGCTGCGGGAAGTGGAGAACTACCTGATGCGGCATGAGCCGGTGGAATACGCCTATTCCGTGGGCGGCTTCAGCTTCATGGGCACCGGCGCCAACATGGCGATGCTGTTTGTCAGCCTGAAAAACTGGGATGAGCGGTCCGGTGAAGACAATTCCGCCCAGGCGATTATTGACCGCGTCAACGCCCGCTTTGCCGGAGACCGCCAGATGATGGTCATGGCTCTGAACGCGCCGGCCCTGCCGGAGCTGGGCAATTCGTCCGGATTTGATTTCCGCCTTCAGGACAAGGGCGGCCTGGGGTATGACCGCATGGCGGAAGCCCGGGACGAACTCCTGGCCCGCGCCAATGCAGACCCCAATCTGGCGGGCGTTTATTTCTCCGGCCAGGCGGATACGCCGCGGCTGCATGTCTCCATTGACCGGGAAAAAGCCTTTTCCATGGGAGTGCCCATGGCGGAGATCAGCAATTCGCTGGCCGTCATGTTCGGGTCCAGCTATGTGGGGGATTTCATGCATGACGGCCAGGTGCGCCGCATCATGGTGCAGGCGGACGGAAAAAGCCGCCTGAACGGAAACGACATTGAGGACCTTCATGTCCGCAATGGCCAGGGGAAACTTCTGCCCCTTTCCTCCTTCGTCCGGCTGGGGTGGACGGCGGGGCCTCCGCAGCTCACGCGCTACAATAACTATCCCTCCTTCACTATCAACGGTTCTTCCGCGCCTGGCAAAAGCAGCGGAGACGCCATGAACGCTTTGGAACAGATTACCGCCTCCCTGCCGCAGGGCGTGGGGTTCGAATGGACGGGGCAATCTTATGAAGAAAAGCTGGCCGGTTCCCAGGCCACGCTGCTTTTCGCTCTGTCCATCCTGATTGTTTTCCTGGTGCTGGCGGCCCTGTATGAAAGCTGGTCCATTCCGTTGGCGGTTATTCTGGTCGTGCCCCTGGGGCTGCTTGGCGCCCTGCTGGCCGTCTTCCTGCGCGACATGCCCAATGACATCTACTTCAAAGTGGGCCTGATTACGACCATTGGCCTTTCCGCCAAGAATGCCATTCTGATTGTGGAAGTGGCCAGGGAATTTTACCGGGAAGGCATGAATGCGGCGGAAGCTGCCGTCGCCGCCGCCAAACTGCGCCTGCGGCCCATCCTGATGACCTCCCTGGCGTTCGGGGCGGGCGTCGTTCCGCTGGCGTTCGCCCATGGGGCGGCGTCCGGTGCGCAGCGCGCCGTGGGCACCGGGGTGCTGGGCGGCATCATTACGGCCACGCTGCTGGCCATCTTCCTGGTGCCCCTCTTCTTCCGCCTGACGGACGGAAAGAGGAACCCGGCTCATCCGGAAGAGGCCCAGGGCCGGATTCCCGCCGCGGGAAACTTTTCGTGAACGCCGCCGGAATAGGGGGGCGGAGCACGCTTGTTTTCCCCATGGCAGGGGCCGTGAAAGGCTCCTGCCGCCTTGTTGCGGTAGGAGTTCCCGCATGCCGTGCACGAGGGTTATTGACGGGCGTATTTCGAATCCGCTATTTAGCGGGCCTTCCGATATTAATGATTCTTTTTAAAAGATATGAGACTTATTCTTCCATTGCCGTTGCGCCGCTTCCGGCGCGGAATTTGTGGTGGACGCCGCCCAGGCAGCCAACCCGGGGCAGCATGTGTATAACACGCTTCAGGAACTGGCTGATTCCGGAGCGCTGTCTTCCGGGGATACCGTCATTCTGCATAATGACGATTCCTCGCTGACCGCCGGCTTGCCGGTAGCCGTCAATTTCCGTTCCAATGATCCGGGTATTTTCCGTACCATTGATTTGGCAGGATTGGGAGAAAGGGAGGTCCTTTATGATTTTTCCGGGGCAGGGTTAAATGACATAACATTGGAAATGAATTCCATCATCCTGAGTGGTTCCGTAAACCAGCTAACTCGGAGTATGACCTTTTCTTCGTTAATGATAGAAGGTAAGGTACAATTTGACCGTAACTGCGTAGAAAACAGAAGAGATAATGTCGATAGAATTGCCATTGCTCTGTTATATAGTTCTCATCGTGGAGAGATTTTGAAGTTAGGAGACGGCGTTATTTTTTCCAACAACTGTGTGCTAGGCGTTGATAACAGGTCGGCCCGTGGCGGGGTATTGTTAAACAGTTCAATTTCGCCGATCACCATAGGAGATCATGCTGTCTTCTCTGGCAATTATGCTTTCAGTAATTTGAATGGAGCTTTTGGCGGCGTATTCTACTCCGCGCGCCATCGCTCTGTTGGCATGGGATTTCATGGAGAAATAGCTGTAGGAGCCAATGCTACATTCATCAACAATTATGCTTTCAGCAATTCCACTACAGCTTCGGGGGGCGTGATTTGCTCTAGTGGGGATATCTCTTTCAGCGATGGGGCAACATTCATCAACAACTATGCCAAGACCTCAGGAGGAGCCATTGAATTAGCAGGGAAACTCGACCTTCTCGCCCTGACGAAAGACGTGCTTTTCAGCGGCAACATGACCGGGGGAGTCTTCACCCGCCATGACGACGGCACCTTCTCTGTGGAAAACGGCGTCGCCAATGCTATTCACCTTACTACGGGTGCAACAATCCCCGAAAGTGCTATAGAGACACAGGGCAGTCTCGCCTTAGCCGCGGAGGAGGGGCGCGAAATCCGCTTCAACGACCCGATTACCAGCCGGAGCGAAAACTCCGACTGCCCCATGACCCTCACGCTCAACCGCTGCACGGATGAGGAAGGGAACATTCACGACACGGACGGAACCATCATCTTCAGCAGCGAACTCTACCAGGGGGAAGAAGCCCACCTCGTTGCCAGCCGGTACAACAACTTCGTGGCCGACACCACCCTCTATGGAGGAACCCTCCTGCTGGAACACGGCGCCGTCCTCGGCAGGAATCTTGAAGCCATGCGGAATCTGGGTAATGACTCTTCTTCCCTGACGGTGGAAAAAGGTACGCTGGAAATCATCGGAGGAAGCACGGCCAACGCCGCCGCCTTCTCCCTCTCCGGCAGGGACGCCGTGCTGCGCCCGGGTGACAGCGCCTTCATCAACGCCAACACCGCCGACTTCTCCCGCGGCTTCACCTTCGACATGCGCCACCAGCTCCAGTCCGGGCCGGGCTCCGGGCCGGGCCTGACGCTCTCCGCGGCTCAATCCTTCACGGCCGGAGGCCTCATCGGCGTGGCGGACACGGGCTCCAACGCCCCGTACTTCTATGCGGACCGCTCCTGGAAACAGGACCGCGTCTTCCACGTGCTGACGGACGCGGAACACACCCTTCAGGGAAACTTTGACGGAGTCGTCTCCCAGGCCACGGGGACGGACCGGGTGGACTCCCCCTACTCCTACACGGGAACCTGGAGCCACCGGTGGACGGACGCCGACGGAGACGGCTACGCCGAACAGCTCCAGCTGGTCTGGAAGGCGGACGGAACCCCCATCAGCAGCATTGCCCCGGAACTGGTTGGGGAACTGGCCTTCAACTCCCTCTGGAGCTCAGCCTCCAACGCGGCGGCCCTGGGCGGCAATGTCCTTTCCCGCCTGAACGTCTTCCGCCTGGCCGACAAGCATGCCCGCGACCTGTGGGGCATGGGCCTGGGAGACTTCGCCAGGCAGCGCAGCCGGGGAGGCGCGGACGGCTACGACTACAGCGGAGGCGGCTACTCCGTGGGGGCGGACAGCGGGTTCGGCCATGACAACGGCATCTGGGGGATCGCCTTCGGCCAGCTCTACGGGCATGCCAAAAGCCGGGGCTTCCAGGGCCGGAACACGCAGGACACCCGGATGGGCTCCCTGTACTGGGGCCGTCTGCTGGAAGAAAGCAGGCGCGCCAGCTGGACCTTCAAGGGAAGCCTCACGTGGGCGGAGACGCACAACAAAATGACCAGCCGCCTAAGCGGAGCTCCGGCTTCTACGGGCAAATGGAACAATGAGACGTGGCTGGCGCAGGCGGAAGTGTCCCGGACGGCGGACTATGCCGGGGGATGGAGGCTGACGCCCTTCCTGAGGGTGGAATTCACGCATGGCCGGCAGGACGCCTTCCGGGAACAGGGAGGGTATGGGCGTGATTTCGGAGGGGCGGCGCTGAAGCGCCTGTCCATTCCCGTGGGGCTGGAAATAGGCAGGACGGACGAATGGACGGGAAGGCCGTGGGCGCAGGCCCTGCGCGTATCCTACGTGGGAGACGTCTTGCAGGACGTGCCGGAAGGAACGGTGTACAGCCCGTACAGCGACATGAGCTGGAGGGGGAGGGCGGTGAGCCCGGAACGGCACGGTTTCCGCGCGGAGTACAACACGTCCCTGCAGTGCAATGAGCGCTGGAGCGTGTACGGAGGCTACAGCCTGGAAGCGAGGGGGAACTCCCTGTACCACCGCGTCAACGCCGGCGTGGCCCGGAGTTTTTAGAAGGCTCTTCGAGGAACTCAACTATAAACATCATCCTATTATTTCAGCATGAATATACGCAAGAAAGTGATATTTGCCGTCATGGCGCTGGCTATTCCTTCATCATGGGCGGATATTCCGGAATCCTCCGTACTCGTCGCGGCCGTCTCTGCCGTTAAAGGCGCCTGGCCCAGGGCCGGCTTCATTGAATGGGACGCCAGCGGGTCAGGAAAACTTTATGAGGCCGAGTTCAAAATCAACGGTTTTGAATTTGACGTCAAAGTGACTCCTGAAGGAAAGATTGTCCGGGTGAAGGAAGAAATAGCGGTATCTTCCCTTCCTGAGCCGGTTCGCGCGGCCGCCCTGAAACCGTACCCCGGCGGCAGAATCAGGGAGGCGGACAAAGTGACGCAGGGAGAACTCATCCGTTACAAGGTGGAGGTAATGGACAATCTGGACGATTACGATATTCTGCTGACTCCGGACGGCACGATCCTTTACATTGACCAATAAATGGCTCCGCCCATAAGGGAACTCCGTGTCCTGCCGGGTGAATGCCGGTGTGGCCCGGAGTTTCCGAGAACAATTCTTCAGTAATAACCTGAAGTCATCAAGGAAGTAAGGAGAGGGGCGTTTTCCGCGCGGGCCGCGGGAGACGCCCCTTTCTGATTGATGGGCGATCGTCGGGACGATGACGATATTTTGCCGGCCCCGGATGGCGCTCTCTTCTTGACGTGGAATATGAAACGGCTCTGGCCATACAGCCGGAAACCGGCACCGCCCTGTCAGGTAAAAAGCCCTGACAGGGCGGCGCTTTTTTGAAAAAATCCCATCGCCTCACGGGGGCGCTGGCATTTGTTTTTTCCATTTTCCCTGTGCGCGGTGCGGCATGCGCCCAAGTGGAGTTTGTGGGCTGGCGGCCGGGCCAGGCAGTCCGGACAGTTCCGGACGGAACGCCTCGGGGTTTCCCTCCGCAGCAGGGCACGGGATTATTCCCTGCCGCGGGCGTTCAGGAAAATGAACACGTAATACAGCAGCATGGCCAGGGAGGAAAGCGCGCCTACCACATAAGTCATGGCGGCCCAGAACAGGGCGCTCTTGGCCCTTCCATGGTCGAAATAGTTCATCAGGTGGGAGCGGTCCAGCCATTTCAGGGCCCTGGCGGAGGCGTCAAATTCCACGGGAAGCGTGATGAACGCGAAGGCAGTGGTCACGGCAAACAGGCCAATGCCCAGCCCCAGCACCCACGGAGAGCCGCCCATGGCCAGCAGCACAATGCCGATCATCAGCACAATGCCCACCAGATTGGAGGAGAGCTGGACGATGGGAACCAGCGCGGACCGCAAGCCCAGCCAGTGGTAAGCCTGGGCATGCTGTACGGCATGCCCTACTTCATGGGCGGCGACGGCAGCGGCGGCAATGCTGTTGGAATTGTAAACGGACTCGCTCAGGTTGACGGTTTTATCTGCCGGATTGTAATGGTCCGTCAGATGGCCGGGCGTGGAAATCACTTTCACGTCCGTAATATGGTTGTCCTTCAGCATCTGCTCCGCCACCTGCCTCCCTGTTACGGGAATGGAAATCTGGGAATATTCGCTGAAGCGGCTCTTCATGCGCGCGCTGACCAGCCAGCTCAGAAGCATGGAGCCCAGCAGAATCAACCAGTAAATGGTATAGGAATGCGTTGGGGCGGTTTCCGCCGTCTGTACCGTATAGGAAAGGAGATCGATATTGAATAACTCAATCATTGCAAATTTGACCTTATATCATCAGGCTTTGTTGAATCCAGAGGGCGCCGTGTCAGCCTCCGGGGGGAGTTCCCCGGCTTCTGTCATACGGAAATATGCGGAAAAACGGCGAATTCAATCATCCGTTTTTTGAGAGAGGAGCTTGCCGTCCGGAGAATAATAAAGCTCCACTTTGCGCACGGCGGGGGATTCGGACCGGCAGTCCACCCGGTACTTTAGGACTCCTGTCCGTGATTTTCTTGTTGATGCGGAGAAGATATTTACAAAGTAGATTGATCGAAAAAATCCCATTTCCAGAACAGAGGATAGAATAGAAAATGAAATTATGACGGGAATGGTTATTGTTCCTTTTTAACCAAATCCGGGTACTTGGTGGAAGGACCATATTTATTGTCATCTATTTCGGAATCCTTACAAAGGATAACTAAATTGACAATTCCAAGAATGATGCACATCAATAAAGAGCACACACCAACAGCAGATGATGGCGAGGTGAATATGGCAAGAAATAACATTATTGTACTAATTACCGCCAGCCATACGGCTAAACTGCCGGAATACCCAGCATCATGGTAACGCTTTATTGTAATAGGCAAGGTGTAGAATATCTCGAACAACAATAGTAATATTACGGAGACAATAAATTCTGTCAGGTCAAATGCAGTTTCTATGAAACTATTACATATAATTCTACCTATCATGATAAATGTGAAATAGCGTACCCAGTATTGTTTTCTCGTCATACGCCCTCCATACAAAGATGGTTTGAAGAGGGTGCTTTTTTCTTTTTTGGTAGGCTCAACAAGAGTTACTGTCGGAGAATGCAAAGGATCCATATTTTTTCAAAATAGTTAAATAATTTTATTAAATAATGGGAAATACCCTCCTTATCAAGGCTAAAATGCAGTGAAGTTTTATAGCGGGGAGATATTTTTTATGAAAAGCAACATATATGGATGTTTTGTGACAATTCAGCCATCAATGAAATGAATCCGGGCATGGCGGGGTTTCTTGTCGCCAAAAAGCGGATGGTGGAGTTGAATGGCGGCATGCAACAGGGTATTGTTTATTTGCTTGGAGCGGGTCCCGGCGACCCCGGGTTGATAACCGTCCGCGGGCGGGAACTGCTGGGAATGGCGGAAGTGCTGGTATATGATGCGCTGAGTTCGGCGGAAATGCTGAACTGGGTTCCTGTTGCATGCGAAAGGATTTTTGTGGGCAAGCGGGCTTCCCGCCACGCCCTGCCGCAGGAGGAAATCAACGCCCTGCTGGTCAGGCTGGGCCGTGCCGGGAAAAAAGTGGTGCGCCTGAAAGGGGGCGACCCCTACGTCTTCGGGCGCGGGGGGGAGGAGGCTGACGCCCTGCATGAAGCGGGCATCCCTTTTGAAGTTGTTCCGGGCGTAACTTCCGCCATTGCGGGGCCTGCTTACGCAGGCATTCCGGTGACGCACCGCGGGTACTGCACGCAGTTTACCGTATTTACGGGCCATGAAGGCGAGAATAAGAAGGCGTCTTCCCTGAATTTGAAGGGAATAGCCGAAGCGCAGGGCACGAAAGTCATGCTGATGGGAATGCAGAAACTGGCGGATGTGTGCGAAGCCCTGATCGGGTACGGGCAGGAACCGTCTGTGCCTGCCGCCGCCGTCCAGTGGGCCACCACGGGCATTCAGCGTACGGTTACGGGAACTGTGAAAACACTGCCCGCCAGGGTGCAAAAGGCCGGGGTGGGCGCTCCCGCAGTAGTTGTCATCGGGGATGTGGTGAAAGAACGCGAGTCCTTGAACTGGTTTGAAAAACTGCCTCTGTTCGGCAAGCGCATCGTGGTGACGCGCACCCGTGCCCAGGCCGGGGAATTGAGCGCGCGCCTGCGCCGTCTGGGGGCGGAAGTGCTGGAGATGCCTGTCATACGCATTGCCCCACCCTCCAACAGGAGGGAATTTGCGGAAAGCGTGGTGCATGCCCACACATATGACTGGCTGGTGTTTTCCAGCCCCAACGGGGTGGAACGCTTCTTCCAGGCGTTTTTTGCCGTGTACAGGGACATCCGGAGCATTGGAGGGGCCAGGATTGCGGCTATCGGGCCAGGGACGGAGGCGAAGCTCCGGGAATACGGGCTGGCCGTGGATATCATGCCTAAAAAGTTTGTGGCGGAGGGCCTCGTTAAAGCGTTCAGGGACGCACGCGAAGAAATAGGAACCATTGAGCACAGCACATTCCTGTGGGTGCGCGGAGAAGAAGCGCGCCGCGTGATTTACGACGGGTTGAATGCGCTGGGCGCCATTGTGGACGAATGCATCGCCTACAAAACGGAAGCGGAAACGGAGGATGTGGCGGGAGCCCAGGCGGCTTTCCGCGAATGCGGAGCGGA
>OQWD01000665.1_pt1 | contig 13146 bp, 11 predicted proteins | sample 1691631 | NCBI WGS metagenome assembly OQWD01 (sample SAMN03418283, study PRJEB22391) | human gut metagenome | biome: human-gut; feature: organic feature; material: feces | host: Homo sapiens | place: Italy | collected 2013-04 | reverse complement strand
AGAGCTTCTGGACCGAGAGCCAGCTGGTGGACGGCAAGTGCCCCGACTGCGGCCGCGAGGTCATGGACGCCGAGGAGGAGGCCTATTTCTTCCGCCTGTCCAAGTACGCCGACCGGGTCCGCCACCTGCTGGAGGACACCGACTTCCTGCAGCCCCGCTCCCGGGTCAACGAGATGGTCAACAACTTCATCAAGCCCGGCCTGGAGGACCTGTGCGTCAGCCGCACCAGCTTCTCCTGGGGCATTCCCGTGGACTTTGACCCGGGCCATGTGGTATACGTCTGGGTGGACGCTCTGTTCAACTACACCACCGCCCTGGGCTTTATGAACGACCGGTATCACGACTACGACAAGTATTGGCCCGCCGACGTCCACTTTGTGGGCAAGGAGATCGTCCGGTTCCACTCCATTATCTGGCCCGCCATGCTCATGAGCATGGAAATGCCCCTGCCCAAGCATGTGTACGGCCACGGCTGGCTGGTGATGGACGGCGGCAAGATGTCCAAGTCCAAGGGCAACGTGGTGGACCCCTATGTGCTGGCGGAGAAGTTCGGCGTGGACGCCCTGCGCTTCTTCCTGCTGCGGACCTTCCCCTTCGGCTCTGACGGCAACTTCTCCAACGAGCTGCTGATCCAGACCATCAACATGGACCTGGCCAACGACCTGGGCAACCTGGTCAGCCGCACCACCGCCATGGTGGAGAAATACTTCGGCGGCACCCTGCCCACGGAGCGGGAAAATAGCGACGCCGACTGCGATCTGAAGACCATGGCCTCCACCCTGCGGGACCGCTACGAGGCGGAGATGGAGCACTTCCAGTTCCAGAACGCCCTGGAGCAGATTTTCAAGACCATCCAGCGGGCCAACAAGTATATCGACGAAAATGCCCCCTGGACCCTGGCCAAGGACCCCGCCAACCGGGCCCGTCTGGCCGCCGTGATGTATAACCTGCTGGAGACTGTCCGCATCTGCGCCGTGCTGCTGACTCCCTTCATTCCCGACAGCGCCGAAAAGATCTTTGACCAGATCGGTGCCTGCCCGTGCTGCCGCACCTGGGAAAAGGCCAACGTGTGGGGCAGTCTGCGCCCGGACGTCACCGTTCACAAGGGCGAGGCCCTGTTCCCCCGCATCGACGCTGAAAAGGCCCTGGCTGAGCTCAACGCCATCCAGGAGGCCCAGCGCAAGGCGGCCCTGCCCGCCCTGGAGCTGGAGCCCTATACCCAGGAGCAGGTGGACTTCGACACCTTCTGCAAGTCCGATTTCCGGGCCGTGAAGATCAAGAACTGCGAGGCCGTGAAAAAGAGCGACAAGCTGCTGAAGTTCACCCTGGACGACGGCAGCGGCACGGACCGCACCATTCTCTCTGGCATCCATCACTATTATGAGCCGGAGCAGCTCATCGGCAAAACTGCCGTGGCCATTCTGAACCTGCCCCCCCGGAAGATGATGGGCATCCCCTCCTGCGGCATGCTGATCTCTGCCGTCCATAAGGAAAAGGGCGAGGAAAAGCTGCACCTGCTGCTGCTGGACGACGCCATTCCCGCCGGCGCAAAGCTCTGCTGACATTGCTCGCAAAAAAATTCCCGGTGCACCGCACCGGGAATTTTTTGCTTTCAAGGCGATCCGGGAATATCAATACACCCGGGCAGGCTCCTCGCCGTTAAGCACGCGCAGAGCGCCCTGGGCCAGAGCCAGCAGCTCGTCCTCGCCGGGATACACGGTGATGGGGGCGATCCAGCCCACCATATCGGTGATGGCGTCCACAGTCTCCTTGCCGTAGGCAATGCCGCCGGTGAGGATGATCTGATCCACCTGGCCCTTCATGACCACGGCCATGGCGCCGATCTCCTTGCCGATCTGATAGTGGAAGGCGTCCACAGCACCGGCGATCTCCTTGTCGCCGTTGTGGGCGGCCTTCAGCAGGTCGCGCATATCGTTGGAGCCGGTATAGGCCACCAGGCCGCCGTGACCGGCCAGCATCTTGCGGACCTCACCGGCGGTGTACTTGCCGCTGAAGCACAGGCTCACCAGCTGACCGGTGGGCAGGCTGCCGGACCGCTCAGGGGAGAAGGGGCCGTCGCCGTCCAGGGCGTTCTGGGTATCCACCACGCTGCCGTGGACGTGGGCGCCGATGGAGCAGCCGCCGCCCATGTGGCAGACGATAAGGTTCAGGTCCTCATACTTCCTGCCGTGCTCCTTGGCATAGCGCTTGGCAACGGCCTTCTGGTTCAGGGCGTGGAAGATGCTGGTGCGATGGAACAGAGGATGGCCGGCATAGCGGGCCACGTCGGACAGCTCATCCACCACCACGGGGTCCACAATGTAGGAGGGGATGCCCAGCTGGTCGCCGATCTCCCGGGCCAGCAGACCGCCCAGGTTGGAGGCATGCTGCCCCTGAACGCCCACGGTGCAGTCGCGGACCAGCCGGTCGCTGACGGCATAGGTGCCGCCGCGGATGGGGGCCAGCAGACCGCCCCGGCCGGAAACGGCGGACAGGGTCGTAACGTCGAAGCCCTGGTCATCCAGGGCCTGCATCACCAGCTTGCGCCGCCAGTCCTTCTGGGCGGGGATGGAATCAAATTTGTCGATCTCCTCGGCGCTGTGGCGCAGCGTCTTGTCAAAAAGCAGGGTTTCGTCCTCATAGACGCCGATCTTGGTGGACGTGGAGCCCGGGTTGATGACCAAAATTCTGTAAGACATGGGAATCTCCTCCTGTTGCATTGAATTGTTCCGAAAAAACAGCCGGATAACGACTTTATTGTATTATACAACAGTCGGTCAACCCATGTAAACTGTTTTTTCTCTTAAAACGAAACTTTTCCGGGAAAATGTTAAATTTTTACCGGGCGTTATTCCGCCGCAGGCCCGGGGATATCCCCCACGCCGTCCAGCACCAGCCGGGGGCGGTAGGGGAATTTGGCAATGTCCTCCCGCCGGGTAACGCCGGAGAGCACCAGCACCGTGTCCAGGCCGGTCTCGATACCGGCCACCATATCCGTGTCCATCCGGTCGCCGATCATCACCGCGTCCTCGGAGTGGACCCCCAGAATGCGCAGCCCCGTGCGCATCATCAGGGGGTTGGGCTTGCCCACGAAGTAGGCGTTCTGGCCGGTGGCCATTTCGATGGGGGCGATCATGGCCCGGCAGGCGGGAATGATGCCGTCCTCCGAGGGGCCGGTCAGGTCACTGTTGGTGCCGATGAGCTTGGCGCCCTTCAGCACCAGCCGCACCGCCCGCAGAATGTTTTCGTAGTTATAGCTGTTGCCCTCGCCGATGATGACGTAATCCGGGTCCACGTCGTTCATGGTGATGCCCTCGTCGTGGAGGGCCATGATCAGCCCCGCCCCGCCGATGACATAGGCGCTGCACCCGGGGGCCTGACTGCTGACGAACCGTGCCGTGGCCAGGGCGCTGGTGTAAAAGTGGCTCTCGTCCACGTCCAGGCCCATGCGCCGGAGCTTCTGCTGCAGCTCCTTGGGGCTGCGCTCGGAGGAGTTGGTCAAAAACAGGAAATTCTTCTCCTCGCGATACAGCCAGTCCACAAATTCCTTCACCCCCGGCAGCAGCCGGTTGCCGTGATAGATCACGCCGTCCATGTCGCAGATAAAGCCTTTTTTCTTTCGCAGCTGGTCCATAAGGTCCCTCCTATAGGATAAAATTTACCGATTTCCGCAGTTTTTCCGCCAGATCAGCGCCAGCCCACGCAGCAGCAGACTGTCGTCGTGCAGGATCCTCCGGCGGCAGTAGGGGGTAATGATCCCGGACAGGCCCCCGGTGGCCACGGCAGTACAGGGCTGCCCCAGCTCCTCCTCCATGCGCTCCAGCAGGCCGTCGGCCATGGCGGCGGCGCCGTAAATGGCCCCGGCCTGAAGGCTGTCCTCCGTAACGGAGCAGATGACCTTTCCCGGCGGCTCCAGGGCAATGTCCGGCAGCTGGGCCGTGCCGGAGAACAGGGCGTGGAGGCTCAGCTTCACCCCGGCCAGAATCACGCCGCCCCGATAGCGTCGCTGCCGGTCCACCACCGTCACGGTGGTGGCGGTGCCGAAGTCGAACACCACCACCGGCAGAGGATATTCCGCCGCTGCCGCGGCGTCCGCCGCCAGCAGGTCCACCCCCAGGGTCTCCGGCTGTTCAATGGCGATGTCCAGCCCGGCGGGGGTGGTGGGACCCACCACCAGGGCCTCCAGCCCCGTAACGCTTCGGATGGCCCGGGCCGTTTCCTCCGTCAGCCGGGGCACCACCGAGCCGATGACGGCCCCCTCCGGGGCGTCATGGCCCGCCAGCATCTGCCTCACGGCGTCCTCGTAGGCCGCAAGGGGCAGCACCTCTCCCGAGGGGATGCGGCGCTGGGATACCACCCGGTCCCCGTGGTCCAGCAGGGCAAGAACAATGTTGGTGTTTCCGATATCGGCGGTCAGCAGCATAAAATTTCCTCACTTATACAGCGTTTTTAGCTTGGCCGGAAAGTTTGCGCTTTCCGGCCAAGCTGTGGTTATTTCAGGACTTTTTCTTGGGAATGGTCACGGTGATGGTGGTGCCCTTGCCGGGCTGGCTCTCCAGGTCCAGGGTGCCGTGGTGATAGGCCACGGCATGCTTCACGATAGACAGGCCCAGGCCTGTGCCGCCGGAGGCCTTGGAGTGGCTCTTATCCACCCGGTAAAACCGCTCAAACACCCGGCTCTGGTGCTCCGGCGCAATGCCGATGCCGGTATCCGCCACGGAAATGGCGGCGCTGTCTCCCCGGTCGGTGACGGTGACCCGGACGCTGCCGCCGGGGACGTTGTACTGAATGGCATTGTCGCAGAGGTTATACACCGTCTCATACAGCAGACGGCGCACGCCCTCCACCGGGATCTCCGGGCCCTCCACGGTGATGGCCGTCCCGCTTTTTTCCGATTTGTCCCGCAGATCGGCGGCGATATCCCGGCACAGCGCCGAGACGTCCACGCGCTCCCAGGGCAGGGGGTCTCCCTCATCCAGCTGGGACAGGCGGATGATGTCGCCGATCAGGGCCACCAGCCGCTGTGCCTCCCGGCGGATGTGTCCCACGAACCGGGGCAGGTCCTCCTGCTTGACCAGGCCGTTCTCAATGAGCTCTGCGCTGCCGATGATGCCCTGAAGGGGCGTTTTCAGCTCATGGGATACGTTGGCGGTGAACTCCCGGCGGCTCTGCTCCGCCGTCTCCTGCTGGGTGATGTCAAAGGCCAGCAGCACCGCCCCCAGAGTGTCGGGGCCGGACTGGATGCGGGAGATGTCAAACTGATAAATGCGGCCCAGCCGCTGGACACGGACCTCGCTGTGACCGGCGTCCATGGCGGACGCCAGCGCGTCGCTGACGTCGCGGCCGCGGTCCACCGTCAGGAAATCCTGGCCCAGGCAGCTCTCGCCGGTGCCGAACACCCGGCAGGCGGCGGCGTTGATGCTGAGCACCGCGCCGCTTTCGTTCAGCAGCACCAGTCCCTCCTGCATGTGGGAGGTGATCTGGCGGAACTCGTCGGACCGGCGGCGCAGATCCGTCAGCTGCCGGTCGATCTGCTGGCGCTGCACATTGATGCGGCACAGCAAAGGCGACAGCTCCTCATAGGTGTCGTTTTCCAGAGGGTGCTCCAGATCCAGGGCGTTCAGGGGCGCGGTGATCCGGCGGGACAGACGGCCCGCCAGAAGGCCCGACAGCACCAGGGCTGCGGCGGCGGCCAGCAGAATGGCCGGCAGCATTCCCAGCACCAGCATGCCCACGGTAGCCCGGCTGACGGAAATGCGCAGCACCGAGCCGTCCGGCATACGCTGGGCATAGTAGCTGGTCTTTTCCAGCAGGGTGCTGGAATAGCGGGTGGAGCTGCCGGAGCCGGTGCGCAGGGCCTCCCGGACCTCCAGGCGGTCGCCGTGGTTCTCCAGGCTTTCGGCGTCGCGCTTGGTGTCGCACAGCACCGAGCCGTCGGCGGCGATCCAGGTCAGGCGGTAGCGGTCCGCCGTCAGCTTATTCAGCTTATTCAGGTAATCCGTGCCCTCCGTCTCCACGGCGGCGGCTGCCAATTGCAGCTGATCCTGGAGCTGGGACTCCTGCACGGAGGCAAAATAGCTGTACAGGCAGGTCATGACGATGACCACCCCCGCCAGCAGCACGGCCACGGCGGACAGCATAAACGAACGGAAAATTTTCTTGGTCATCCTTGTTCCTCCAGCCGGTAGCCCACATTGCGGACGGTCTGGATCAGACTGCCGTAGGGGCCCAGCTTCTGGCGCAGCGTGCGGATGTGCATATCCACGGTGCGGGTCTCGCCGTAATAGTCGGTGCCCCACACCTGGGCCATCAGCTGGTCCCGGGTGAAGGCCATGCCGGGATGGGACAAAAACAGCCGCAGCAGCTCGTATTCCTTATAGGTCAGGGGCACCCGCTGCCCGTCGCAGGAGACGGTGTGGGCGTCCTGGTCCAGGCTCAAGCCGGACAGGTGCAGCACGTGGCTGGGCCGGGCGCACCGGCGCAGCACCGCCTTCACGCAGGACACCAGCTCCATGACCCCGAAGGGCTTGGTAAGATAGTAGTCCGCGCCCAGGTCCAGGGCCTGGATCTTGTCATATTCCGCCCCCCGGGCTGTGGCCATGACCACGGGGATGGAGCGGGTAGCCGGGGCGGCCCGCAGGCGGCGCAGCAACTCCACCCCGTCCACGCCCGGAAGCATTACGTCCAGCACCACCAGCTCCGGCAGCTCCTGGGCCGTCCCGATGGCGGACCAGAAGGCCGTCCCGTCGGCAAAGCCCCGGGCCTGGAACCCGGTGGACTGAAGGGTGTATACCTCAATATCAAGGATACTGGCATCGTCCTCTACGCACCAGATCATGGGTTATCCCTCCTTATGCCGGCCGGTGATGGAAAAGATCACCCACTCGGCAATGTTGGTGGCGTGGTCGCCGATGCGCTCGAAATACTTGGCGATCATCAGCAGGTCCAGGGCATACTCCCCGTCGCCGGGGTCGGCGGCGATGCGGGAGATCAGGGCCTGCTTCACCTGGCGGAGATAGGCGTCCACGGTGTCGTCGGCGGCCAGAACGGCCTCTGCTTTTATTGTATCATGTTTTACGAATGCGTCAACACTTTCTGTCACCATAGAGATGGTTGCCCGGGCCATCTGGCACAGAATATCGTCGTGCTCGGCGGTGCGGCCCCGGAGGAAGGTGACGATCTCGGAGATGTCCTGGGCCTGGTCGCCGATGCGCTCCATATCCGTGATCATTTTCAGGGCGGCGGAGATCTGGCGCAGGTCCCGGGCCACCGGCTGCTGCTGCAAAAGCAGCTTCAGGCACAGGGACTCGATGGTGCGCTCCTTCTGGTCGATCTCCGTGTCCAGGGGGCCCACCTGGGCGGCCAGGGCGGGGTCTCCCTCCGTCAGGGCCTTGGCGGCCAGGGCGATGACCTCCTCGCACAGGGCGCCCATTTCGATGAGCTCCCGGTTCAGCAGCGCCAGCTGCTGGTCAAACTGTCTTCTCATTATCCGAACCTCCCGGTGATGTAGTCCTCGGTGCGCTTGTCGGCAGGGGCGGAGAACAGCTGCTCCGTTCTGCCGAACTCCACCAGCTCGCCCAGCAGGAAAAAGGCCGTGTTGTCGGAAATGCGGGCCGCCTGCTGCATGTTGTGGGTGACCATGACCACGGTGTAATGCTCCTTCAGCTCCAGGGCCAGGTCCTCGATCTTGGAGGTGGAGATGGGGTCCAGGGCGCTGGTGGCCTCGTCCATCAGCAGCACCTCCGGCTCCACGGCCAGGGCCCGGGCGATGCACAGGCGCTGCTGCTGGCCGCCGGACAGGCCCATGGCGCTTTTCTTCAGGCGGTCCTTCACCTCGTCCCAGATGGCCGCCGAGCGCAGGGAGCGCTCCACAATGTCGTCCAGCTTGGCGTGGCTGCGGACGCCGTGGGTCCGGGGCCCATAGGCCACGTTGTCATAGATGCTCATGGGGAAGGGGTTGGCCTTCTGGAACACCATGCCGATGCGCTTGCGCAGCAGGGTGGGGTCCACCCCGGCGTCATAGATGTTCTTTCCGTGGAAGTCCACCTGTCCCTGGATCTTCACGGAGGGGATCAGGTCGTTCATGCGGTTCAGCGTCCGCAGGAACGTGGATTTGCCGCAGCCGGAGGGACCGATAAAGGCGGTGATCTGGCGCTCCGGAATGGCCACGGACACATCGTGGAGGGCGTGGTTGGGCCCGTACCACAGATTCAGGCTCTTGGCCTCAAGAATGGGTTCCATAGCAATGCCTCATTTCTTTCGCAGCTTCCGCCCCACCAGGGAGGCGGTCAGGTTGATCAGCAGGGTCAGCACCATCAGGATGGTGGCGATGGAGAAGGCCAGGGCCGTCTCGCCCCGCTCGGTGGCGTAGACATACAGGGCCACGGTCAGGGAGGCGGCGGAGGTGTGCAGAGCCTTGACAAAGCCCACCAGCTCCAGGCCGAAGCCCGCCGTATACAGCAGGGCGGCGCTTTCGCCCACAATGCGGCCCACAGCCAGGATGCAGCCGGTGACGATGCCGTCCACGGCTCCGGGCAGCACCACCGTGCGGATCATGTGCCATTTCCCGGCTCCCAGGCCCAGGGCCCCCTCCCGATAGGACTGGGGCACGGTTTTCAGGCTCTCCTGGGTGGTGCGGACGATGGTGGGCAGGATCATCACCACCAGGGTCAGGCCGCCGGCCAGGATGCCTGCCTGAAGGTTCATCCGCTGGACGAACAGCAGCATGCCCACCAGGCCGAAGATGATGGAGGGGATGCCCGTCAGGGTCTCGGTGGCGAACTCGATAACGGACACCAGGCGGCGGTTGGACGCGTATTCCGTCAGGTAAATGGCGGCCCCCACTCCCAGGGGCAGGACGATGACCATGGCCACCACGATGATATACAGGGTGTTGAGAATGTTGGGCAGGATGCCCACGGTGTTCTGGATATAGCTGGTCTGGCTGGTCAGCAGGGACCAGGTGATGCCCGGCACCCCGCGATAGAAGATATAGCCGATGAGAAACAGCAGCAGGGCGCAGGTCAGCCCCGCGCACAGCCATACCAGGCCCCGCATGCCCCGGTCATACAGACGGCGGCGGGGCGACAGCTTTTCCTCCATGGGTCAGTCCTCCTTCCTTTTTTTGATGAACACGTTGAGAAATACGTTGATGAGCATAATGAACAGGAACAGCACCAGGCCGATGGAGAACAGGGCCTGCTGATACAGGCTGCCCACCGGGGCATAGGACATGCCGGAGATGATGCCGGTGGTGAGGAACCGGACGGACCGGAACAGCCCCGGCATATTGGCCACGTTTCCGGCCACCATGATGATGGCCATGGCCTCGCCGATGGCCCGGCCCACGCCCAGCACCACGGCGGTGGCCACGCCGCTGCGGGCGGCGTGGAGGCTGACCCGGAAATAGGTCTCCGTGGCGGTGGCCCCCAGGGCCAGGCTGGCCTCCTCATACTCCCGGGGCACCGCCCGCAGGGCCGTCTCCGACACGTTGATGATGGAGGGCAGCACCATAATGGACAGCACCAGGATGGCCGCCAGCAGACAGGCTCCGGAGCCTAAGGAGAAGGTGGTGCGGATCAGCGGCACCAGCACGATCATGCCCACCAGGCCGTATACCACCGACGGGATACCCGCCAGCAGCTGCACGGCGGTGCGGATCACGGCGGCCACCGGGGCCGGGGCCAGCTTGGAGAGGAAGATGGCCGTCATCAGGCCGATGGGCACGCCGATGACCATGGCCCCGGCGGTGCCGTAAACGGAGGTGAGGATAAAGGGCAGAATGCCGTATTCCGCGCCGGTGGTGGTGTTGGTGGGGTCCCAGACCTGGCCGAACAGAAACCTGAACAGGCCGATCTGGCGGATGGCGGGCAGGCCCGAGAGGATCAGGTACACGCTGATGACCAGCACAAAGCCCACGGCCACGATGCCGCACAGCAGGAACACCAGGTGGATCACATTTTCCAGGGCCTTACGGGCCCCTGTATTCTTTGAACGCATAGTCGGTTCCTTTCTTGTCCGGAACGGGAAATGCCCCTGGCCCGGGATTCGGGTCAGGGGAGGTTTCCCGGGGTGGTTACTTGGCCACGGGCACCGCACCGGCGTTCTTGATGAGGTCGGAAGCGGCGGCAGAGGTGGCGAAGTCAAAGAAAGCCTGGGCAGCGGCGGAGAGAGTAACGCCTTCCTTGGTCACCAGCACGAAGGGGCGCTGGATCTGGTAGCTGCCATCCAGGACGGTGGCTTCGGTGCAGGCCACACCGTTCACGGTCAGAGCCTTGACGGCGGCCTTGCCTTCCACGGCGGACAGGGAGGCATAGCCGATGGCGTTGGGGTTGCCGGAAACGGCCTCAATGACGCCGCCGGTGGAGGTCAGCTCCTGGTCCAGCTTGCAGGCATCCTTGGTATCGGTGATGGACTCGAAACCGTCCCGGGTGCCGCTGCCGGACTCACGGCCGATGCAGGAGATGGCGCCGGGGTCGCCGCCCACCTCGCTCCAGTCGGTGATCTTGCCGGTGAAGATGTCGGCGATCTGCTGAACGGTCAGGTCCGCGACCTTGCTGCCGGCGTTGACGATGATGGCGATGCCGTCCAGGGCCACGGTGGTCTCCTTCAGGCCGGCGGACTTCTCCTGGTCCTTCAGGGCCCGGGAGGCCAGGCCGATATCGGTGGAGCCGTTCTTCACGGCCTCGATGCCGGCGCCGGAGCCGGTGGGATCGTAGGTGACGGTGACGCCGGGGTTGTCGGTGGTGAACTGCTCCTTCAGCGCGCCGATGACCTTGTCCATAGAGGTGGAACCGTTGGTGGACACGGAGCCGGAGAGAGCGGTGTTGTCGTCAGTGTTGGGGGTGTCATTGCCCTTCTGGCCGCAGCCGGCCAGGATGCCCAGTGCCATGACGATGCACAGGGCCATGGAAAGAAACCTTTTCATTTTTTCAGAATCTCCTTTCGATTCGCGTTTTGGGATTTCCTTGGTACAGCTCATAGCATACAGAGCGGATGTAAAGGGGAAAAGATGCGTTTTGTAAAGTCCGCGTAAAATGCGGCGGATCGGTGCCGGAGAGGACGGCATAGCGGTGATTTTTTCTTCTCGCGAAAATATTTCCCCCGCGAACCAATTCGGACCGGAAAGTTGCTGGTCATTTTATATAAACGCCTTGCCGCGCCGTATGAATGTCCATAGGTCCGACGGAATGCGGCTTTCTTTTGTGACATAATTCACAAAAAGCCGCATAAAATGGGACTGTAAAATTGCCTGCTGCGAAACAGAACGACCCGGAGAGGAGGGGGGAGGCGTAAGAAATCAATTAAAGAAAGCGTGATGCATGACAATACGGCGTTAAGGAGAGACTGTATCGCTTTACAGGGGAAAACACACATGGTAAAGTGACCATAGTCCCCTTCCGGACATAAGGGGGACATCCATATGAGTAAGGAGAGAAAACAATGGAAGAAAGAAAAGGCTTTGGATCCAATTTCGGATTCCTCATGGCGGCCATCGGCTCAGCCGTCGGCCTGGGCAACATCTGGGGCTTTCCCAACAAGATGGGTGCCAACGGCGGCTTCACATTCCTCATCATCTATCTGATCCTGGCGGCGTGCTGCGGCTTCATCGTCATGATGGGCGAGCTGGCCCTGGGCCGCAAGACCGGCCGGGGCGCCATCGGCGCATACAAAATTCTATCCAAGAAGTTTAAGTGGCTGGGCTGGCTGGGCGTGCTGTCTGCCTTCCTGATCCTGGGCTTCTACTGCGCCCTGGGCGGCTACTGTCTGAAGTATGTGACCCTGAACGTGGGCAATCTGTTCCATGCCGGCTTCGGCACCGGCACCCTGGACGGCGCAGGCGTGTTTGACGCCCTGATGGCCAACCAGGGCGAGTGCGTGATCTACGGTCTGATCTTCGTGGCCATCACCATGGTCATCGTGATGGGCGGCGTCGGCGGCGGCATTGAAAAGGTCTGCTCCGTGGGCATGCCTGCCCTGTTCGTAATGCTGGTGATCTGCATCATCCGCTCCTGCACCCTGGAGGGCGCGTCAGAGGGCCTGAAGTACATGTTCGTCCCCGGCTGGGCACTGGCCAACGGCGTCATCAAGGAAGCGCCTGACTTCTTCTCTGTAGTATCCACAGCAGGCGGCCAGATGTTCTTCTCTCTGTCCCTGGGCATGGCGGCTATGATTACCTACGGCTCCTATCTGGATAAGAAGGAGAACCTTCAGAAAAACGCCATCATCATCGTGGTGATGGACACGCTGGTGGCTCTGATGGCCGGCCTGTGCGTCATTCCCGGCCGCTTCGCCCTGGACCCCACCGGCAACCTGGGCGGCCCCTCCCTGCTGTTCGTCACCATGCAGAACGTGTTCGACCGCATGGGCGGCGCAGGTCCCGTTTTCGGCATTCTGTTTTATCTGCTGGTGGTATTTGCCGCCGTCTCCTCCTCCATCTCCCTGCTGGAGGCCGTGGTGGCCCACTATGTGGACCGTGCCCGGGACCGGGGCAAGGGCGACAAGCGGAAGCCTTACTCCGTGCTGGCCGGTATTGCCGCCGGTATCCTGTGCGTCATCGTGTGCCTGGACTCCCTGGGCACCGCCGGCATGTCCCCCGCTGATATCCTGGGCATGCGCGGCACTATGGAAAAGCTCCCCACCTGGAGCGCCGACTGGCTGGACTTCTTCGACTGTATCGCCGAGGGTATCCTGATGCCTCTGGGCGCACTGCTGATGAGCATCATGTACGGCTGGGAGATCGGCCCGGAGGTGGTCCATGCCGAGGCTACCCGGGAGGGGCAGTCCTTCGGGGCCTACGGCTGGTTCAAAATCTGTATCAAATACATCACGCCTCTTTGCATGCTGCTGGTGCTGTACGGCCAGATCAAGGAGTTCTTCTTCGTATAAACGATACTTGTTCCTGATATAAACGGTATATCCCGAGCCGGGGCAGACGCTCCGGCCCGGGATTTTTTTTGCTCCTCAAGGACTTCCGGCAAATTACGCCAAATCTTTGTGAAAAAGGTAAAAAGACGAGTTCACAATTTGTTAAAATAATGGAAAGTATCGCTAAGAACTTGACAAAATGTGCTATTGGCGAGTAATATAAGAGAACCAAAACTTGAGGAGGTAAATCACTCTAATGGAAAAGAAAGGTACCAAGAT
>OQWD01000658.1_pt1 | contig 13210 bp, 12 predicted proteins | sample 1691631 | NCBI WGS metagenome assembly OQWD01 (sample SAMN03418283, study PRJEB22391) | human gut metagenome | biome: human-gut; feature: organic feature; material: feces | host: Homo sapiens | place: Italy | collected 2013-04 | reverse complement strand
ATATAATCTTGCTTCAAGTTTATGTGTCAGTGCGTCTTCTTTGTATCTCCATGCCCAGTTTCCTTCTCCGACACCCGGTGTGTTCATACGTGCCCAGGAATCTAAGCATAATACATCCTGCATTGGTACGATTGCCATGTTGGCAACAGAGCCAAAGCATGCACGGATCATAATCCAGCAGATGTCATAACCATCGGTTGAGAAGTAGCGGCGCAGCTTGTCTTTGGAAGCTTCATATGCGTGCTTGTACCAGCCGAGGGTTGTATCGTTATCGTGTGTACCTGTATAGCAGACACAGTTACGAACAAAGTTGTGTGGAAGGAAATCATTTTCCTCCGGATTCTCAAATGCAAACTGCAATACCTTCATGCCAGGCAGACCGAATTTGTCGCGAAGCTCGATAACCGAATCATCGATCTCACCAAGATCTTCGGCGATAATCGGAAGATGATAACCGAGGGTTGCCTCAAGCTGTGTAAAGAAATTTACACCCGGTGCTTCTACCCATTTACCGTTGATGGCGGTTTCTTCGCCATAAGGGATCGCCCAATATTTATCGAAACCACGGAAATGGTCGATTCGCAGGAAATCACAGAGTGTCAGCTGGTAACGGATACGGTTCAGCCACCACTCATAACCGGTCTCGGTATGCTTCTTCCAGTTGTATAGCGGGTTGCCCCACAACTGTCCGGTCGCTGAGAAATAATCTGGTGGAACTCCGGCAACGACGGTTGGATAGCCCTTGGAATCGAGCTGGAACAGGCTCTGGTTTGCCCATACATCCACACTGTCCCAAGCCATGAAGATCGGGATATCGCCCACGATGGAAATGCCCTTATCGTTTGCGTATTTCTTCAAGGTCGTCCATTCATAATAGAATAAGAACTGGATGAACTTGTAGTAGCCCATCTCGGTATCGAGCTTCTTCACCCATGTTTCCTTCTGCTTCTTAGTTGGTTTCTTCAGGTTATCTTCCCACATGTACCAAGGCATGCCCTGATGATAGTCCTTGCCTGCCATGAACAATGCGTAATCCTCCAGCCAGACAGATGTCTCACAGAATTTATCGTACGCCTGCTTCATTTCCAGGTTGTCATGGATGCCATCGGATAAAGACTCGTCGTGGAAACGGGAGTAAGCAAGCTTCAATAAGCCTGTCTTGAACTCGATCAACTCACCATAGTTGATTTGCTCCGGATTCCATGCTGGCATATCGCGGAAGTCTTCATCGTAAAGAAGATGTAATTCCTTCAGATGATCCAGACTGATAATGAGCGGCTGTCCCGCAAATGCGGAGAAAGGCTGATATGGAGAATCTCCAAATCCGGTATGTCCGAGTGGCAGTACTTGCCATGTGTTCAATCCCGAACGTTCCAGAAAATCAACAAATCTATAAGCGCTTGCACCCAGCTCACCGATGCCGTAAGGCCCCGGAAGTGAGGTTGGATGAAGCAGGATCCCCGTGTATTTCTTTGGCTTTTTACTTGCGCCAGCTTCTTCTGCCATAATATTCTTGTCCTCCTAATTATGTATCTCCTATTAAACCAAACTTCATTATACAGAAAAACATGGAAATTATCTATATAATTTGTAAAGTTTTTCAAACAAAGGAATGGCTTTTTCGACCATATCCGTTGTCACGCAGTAAGAGATTCGGAAATGTCCCGGACATAAGAAGCTGTCACCCGGTACGATGATCAGGTTCAGCTCTTTGGCTGCGCGCCAGCAGAATTCATTTGCATCTTCCGTCAAGGCGCGTGGGAACATGTAGAAGGTTCCGCCCGGCTCAACCATCTCGTAGCCGATGCGTGTCAATTCTTTATATAAAATATTCTTGTTCGTCTCATAGATTGACAGGTCACTTGTCTGGTCAAGCACAGACTCCACAGCCATCTGGATGATGGAAGGTGGGCAGTTGTGTCCGGTAAATCTGGAGATCTGACCAGCCATAAGTACGAGAAGCTTTGCGTCCTCGCAGGCTGGGTTCACTGCCATGTAACCGATACGTTCACCTGGCAGAGACACGGACTTACTGAATGAGTAACAGCAGATCGTGTTCTCGTATAACTTGGAAATAAATGGTGCATCCACACCAGCAAATACAATCTCACGGTAAGGTTCATCGGAGATCAGGTAGATCGGATGTCCGTATTCCTTCTCTTTTGCACGCAGGATATCCGCCAGCTTTGTGATCGTGGCAGTTGAATAAACGATACCAGATGGGTTATTCGGAGAGTTGATGAGGATTGCCTGTACATTCGGGTTCAGGGCTTTCTCAAATTCCTCAAAATTGATCTGGAATGTGGTGATATCGGCAGGAATCACGGTAAGCTTTGCACCGGTTCCTGTCACATAAGGAACATATTCCGGGAAATAAGGTGCAAAGGTGATAACCTCATCGCCATCCTTTGTCACGCACCGAAGCGCATGTGCCAGCGCACTGGCTGCTGCACTCGTCATGAAGATGTGATCCATCGTGTAGTTCATGCCAAAACGCTTATTCAGAGAATCCGCAACCGCCTGTCTTGTAGATGGAAGTCCAAGTGATGGGCTGTAGCTGTGCAGCTTCACCGGATCCTCGGTCTGCAACAGATCGATCATACGATCGGTAAATGTCTGTGGTACAGGAACGGAAGGGTTACCAATAGAGAAATTGTAGATATTTTCCATGCCAATTTCAGCGCCCTTTTTATTCGCATAGTCAAAGAACTGGCGGATAACGGAACCTTTTCCTGTCATATCCTTGTAGAATTCGTTAATCATGATATATTTCCTTTCTTTGATGATATTGATTTATCTGTGAAAACGCACTTTGAATTTGTGTATTTACCCGTCTCCGTTTCTGTAAATATAGATATGTTTGGGACTTAGAAGTTCTTGATGTTCTGTAAGTATGCAGCAATGGTTGAACACGATGTTCAACCAAGCCGCCACTGAGCCACGGATGGCGAATTGGCGGCGGTTGCGTACGGTATAATATGTATATCAGAACATCTAGTACTTCTTAGTTCCAATACATCGTATATTTGCAGAAACGGAGGCGGGTATAATATACACAAATTCATGTGCGTTTCACAAATTAAATTCAATGTGAGTGAATTAGGAATAAACAGAAAACAAGTGGCGAGAAAAACCGGGGAGGGAATTAATTCGCCACTTGTTTGAGGGGAGAGAGGATTCAAATATATGAAAAGCTCTTACAATGCATACTATAACAATAAATTGTGTCTAAAATATGTTCTAATTGTGAAAAAGTTTTCACATCCTCAAATCCCTGCTGTTTATTCAGCGTCATAGCTCTTGATGGATGCATCAAGCTTCTGTAATGTCTTCTGAATGGAGTCGTTGATAACACCTGATTCATGTGCCATCTTACCAAACTCATGCGCAACAACGGTGAATCCGCGTCCGGCTTCGCCTGCACGTGCAGCCTCAATCGAAGCGTTCAGTGCAAGGATATTCTGCTTATTCTCAATCTTCTTTAATCCCTGCGATTTTCCGGCAAGCTCCTTGATCAGGGCAGCAGCACCAGCGATCTCTTCATTGAAAGAAGCGATTGCTTCCTCGTATTTCTTCTTGCGGTAGCCAGCCTCTAAGAGATTCTGGATAGCGGCAACCAGAATGGCAGCAGCAGCTTCGACAACTTCTTCGTCTGTATCCTCATCCAAAGGACCGCCAACAACCGTTGCAACCTCGACGTCATCGACTTCGATGCTCTCGCCAAATGCTTCTACATTATTTCTGGAAAATCCGAGCTTGTTGGAAAGGAAGTTACCTTCATCATCGAGAACAACGGCGATCATGTGTGTTGCAGCCGCCCACTGCTCTAGGATGTTATCAAGTGCTTCCATATCTAAATAATCATTTATAGTCATAAAATGCTCCTCCTTGTGCGTAACATATACCTAATGTTCATTTTACCGAATTTCAATAGCGGAACCAAATAAATTCTCGAATATTGTGGCGAATTTATGCAGGACGGAGGATAGATGCACAGATATTTACGACTGGGGTTGCACGAACATCTGGTGTAGGGTAAAATAAACGCAATTATTATGGTAAGGCAAGGATAAATGAAATGATTCAGATATTTGATACACATGCACATTATGATGATGAGAGTTTTGATGACGATCGCGAGCGTCTTCTGGCTGGATTTCCGGCACAGGGCGTACACGCGGGGACGAACATCGGAACGAATATCAGGGCGAGTGAAGAGACGGTTCGGATGACAGAAAAATACGAGAATCTGTACGGTGGGGTTGGGATATTCCCATCGGAAGTTGCGGAACTGGAGAATCCTGATAATGTCAAGCGTCTGAAGGAGCTTGCAAAGCATGACAAGATCGTGGCGATCGGTGAAATCGGACTCGATTATCATTATGAAGAAACGGACAAGGCATTGCAACACAAATGGTTCGCCGGACAGATGGATATTGCACGCGAGTTAAAGTTGCCAATCGCGATCCACAGCCGGGATGCGGCGCAGGACACAATTCAGATCATGCGGGCTTCCCGCGCAGAGGAGATTGGCGGTGTGATCCATTGTTATTCGTATTCGAAGGAGAGTGCACGAGACTTCCTGAATATGGGATTTTATTTTGGCATTGGTGGCGTGGTGACATTTAAGAATGCGAAGAAATTAAAGGAAGCTGTGGCATATATTCCGCTGTCAAATATCGTACTTGAGACGGATGCACCATACCTGACACCGGAGCCATTCCGCGGCAAGCGCAATGATTCATCGAAGCTTACCTATGTGGCACAGGCGATCGCTGATATCAAGCATATTCCGGTGGATGAGGTGTATGCAGAGACATGGAAAAATGCGCACCAGATGTATAAAATTCAGAAGTAGAGAAATGGAGATAGAATGGAAAAGCTTAGTAATCCCAAGGTTACAATAGAGATCATACAGAAATATAATTTCGCGTTCCAGAAGCGGTTTGGCCAGAATTTCCTGATCGACGGGCATGTGATCGAGAAGATCATCCGGGCAGCAGAGATCACAAAGGACGATGTCGTGCTGGAGATCGGTCCGGGTATCGGCACGATGACACAGTATTTAGCCGAGGCGGCAGGGGAAGTATTCGCGGTCGAAATCGACAAGAATCTGCTCCCGATCCTTGCCGAGACACTTGCGGAGTATGATAACGTGACGGTCGTAAATGAAGATATCCTGAAGGTGGATATCGCGGCATTAACCGGCGGCAGACCGGTAAAGGTCGTGGCGAATCTTCCGTATTATATTACGACGCCGATCATCATGGGACTGTTCGGGAATCATATCCCTGCAACATCAATCACGGTCATGGTGCAAAAGGAGGTTGCCGAGCGGATGCAGGCAGGTCCGGGCGGCAAGGACTATGGTGCATTGTCGCTTGCGGTGCAGTATTATGCGGAGCCGTATATCGTGGCAAATGTACCACCGAACTGTTTTATGCCGCGTCCGAATGTCGGTTCTGCGGTAATCCGGTTGACAAGACATACAGAGCCGAAAATCGTCGTGAAGGATGAGAAATTCATGTTCAAGCTGATCCGTGCGTCGTTCAATCAGCGCCGGAAAACATTGCAAAACGGGATCAATAACTCCGCCGAATTATCAATCAGCAAGGATGCGGTTGTAGAAGCACTTCGGAAGATGGGACTTTCTGAGAGCATCCGCGGCGAGGCACTGACACTTGCGCAGTTCGCGGAGCTTTCCGATCTGTTGTGTGAGTAGCGTAGATCACAGTTATAGCGGTATTCGCGCAGGGGATACTGTGGGTGTGTGGCGTCGTATAAATGTATATTATGTCGTAAAAAATTTGTGATAAACAGACAACCCTCTGCATACATATATAGTACGTATTAATGCATGAAGGGGGAGCGTGGTCTGTGATGCAGCAGAGGAGATGGGTGTCTTATATTTACCGGTATCGCGAGTTCGTGCGATGCGAGATTTCCGGATTCATCAAAGTACAGAGAATCAGCAACAAGGATACAGATGTGACAAGAATACGAATGGGGATGAAAATGTACAAGGAATATGCGTGTACGTGTTATGCGTATCTGCTGTGGCATGGACAGGCGAAGCCATTTACAGCGGTGCAGTTCGCGGCGGGAGAACGCGATACGATCCTGACAAGTGTGGAGCTTCCGTGGAGCAACCCGCTAGGAGATGGTGTAGCATTTCCTGAATACGATGGTGTGTATTTCGTGTGTGACGACGGTGAGATTTTAGCCGGTATCTGGTCGACGGAGCGGTATGATCTGCGGCAGGTGCAGGTGACGGACAGGCAGGACGGGCTTGTGGAACAGGAAGAACCGGTGCTGGAATATGCAGGTGCCGGGACAAAGCCGCAGGAGGAACCTGTCGAGGAAATCCCACAGATTCCACTTCCTTCGGACATGGCAAATGGGTATGAGGAAATGCTTACGACATATCCAAAGTTACCGCTTTTTGCAGGAAGTCAGATTGTTGATGGAGTGAAGATTGCACCGCAGGATATCGGGAAGCTGGATATGGCGAACTGGAAGCTGGGCGTGAACAGTTTTCTTGCACATGGGTATTACAAATATCAGTATCTGATGCTTGGAAAGGTGAAGATGAATAAGGCAGAATTGCATGTGATCGGAGTTCCTGGAATCTTCACGAACAAAGAACGGTATCTGGCGAATATGTTTGGATTCCGTGTGTTTATTCCGGTGCGGAAAACGAAGATTCTGACCGGGAATTTTGGTTATTGGGTATCTGAAATTGTAGAATCAGAGAAGCTTCGTGTACCGCATCAGGTCAACGTAGTGTCCTAAGATGTTTGCACTTTGCGGCTCAAACTGTAATGGACGGAAGCCAAGCTTCGTCGCGAGTGTGATGGACGCAATATTTTCCGGGTGGATGCGGGCATCGACGCGGTGAATCTGGTAGTCATGTTCAAGTACATAGAGCGCCGCTTCGCAGGCTTCATATGCGATGCCGCGGTTCTGATAGAGGGCGTCAATTTTGTAGCCGATCTCAGCGTATGGTTCGCGGGAGGTGCGAAAAATATTGAAATTGATAGCGCCGATGATCTTATCCGGGCGGTCTTTTAAATAGATGTAATAACGCAGGAAGGTTCCCATCGTGTAAGCGATGTATTCGCGGTGCAGGGAAGACCAGTGGTAGTCCTGCGTGTAAAAGGATGCCGGACGCGTTGGCTCGTACTGCTCGAATGGGAGACGATTGCGCAGATAGAGATCTAAGACTTGTTTGGCTTTTGATTCATTTTCTACGCGCAGGATTAAGCGATTTGTATATTTTATCAGTGGTCCCATGAGCGTCTCCTTTCTGACGTTTGTGACTGTGGAATACAGGAACGATTCTTGTATCATGCAGCCATGAGGTCAGTATAGTACATTTTATGGGAACAGACAATAAAATGATACGGAAATGAGGTACAATATGAGTGACAGAGAACGAGATTCCATTCAGGAGATGGAAGATATACAGAAAGGGCTGGAAGCCTTTTTACAGCAGGAGATGCAGGAAATGCAGACGTCTGGCTCCGGCAGTGGGAAGTCCGGGACCGGAAGGCTAGTCCTCGTATTCGTCCGCATCGTCTCCCATTCTATATGCGGCAGGCGATCACGCTTGCGAAGAAGGCGGCGGCGAATGGTGATGTGCCGATCGGATGTGTGATCGTCTATGAAGGAAAGGTGATCGCGCGTGGTTACAACCGGCGGAACGTGGACAAGACGACACTTGCGCATGCAGAGATCATGGCGATTAAAAAGGCGTCCAAGGTGCTGGGTGACTGGCGGCTGGAGGATTGCACAATGAATGTGACGTTGGAGCCTTGCCAGATGTGTGCCGGGGCGATCGTGCAGGCTCGGATTCCGAAGGTCGTGATCGGCTGTATGAATCCGAAGGCAGGATGTGCCGGTTCCATTTTAAATCTGCTTGATATGAAGCAGTTTAATCATCAGGTGGAAGTAACACGGGGAATCATGGAAACAGAATGTTCAGCGATGATGTCCGGTTTTTTCGCGGAGCTGCGTGCAAAAAAGAAGGCAGCCGCGTTAAAAGAAAATAATGGGATGTCTTGACTTTACATAATTATTTTTATATACTAAAGAGGTATCTGTCGATATGGGGTTTATAAGAAACAGACTTTTCGATGGATATGCGTGGACTTGTTATAAAATTTCCGTGCAGCCGGGGAGATAGCGGTGCCCTGTACCCTCAATCCGCTACAGAGGGGGTGATGGCTGGTTTCGGGTTGTCTTCTTGTGAGGCTGCCCATGGTAAGTGGCGTTGATGTTTTGGTCTTGCGCGACAGGAATCTATGAACCGTGTCAGGTCGGGAACGAAGCAGCACTAAGTAGAACCTTCTGTGCGCCGCGAGGCAGCCGGGACTGAGTTAACTGCCGTGGTAACGCTCATGAGAGCTTCACAACACCAGCCGCACGGTTAAAAAAATATAAAATACATGTGGTATTTTTGGTAAAAAAATGGTATCATTTTAGAGATAGGTAAATGATACCTAACTTTGGGAAGAACAAAAGAATCGGGTGGCAAAAACAACGGCATGAGTGTAAATTATGCAGAAGTAATTGAATATGTGAAGAAGATGACTTCTGAGAACGGCAGGCCTTCGAACTATCCATTCCGTAGCCGGTTTGAGCACACGATGCGTGTGTATCGATGGGCGATCAAGCTGCAGTCAAAGCTTGGCGGAGATCTGGATGTGATCGTACTTGCAGCTTTGCTTCATGATATTGGATGGGATGATGAACGTCCACATGGAGAAGTTGGTGCAGAGCTTGCTGTAGAATACATGGATAGCATTGGAATTGATCCGGAGACGATCCGACGCGTGGGAGAGATTATTATGATTCACGAGGACAAGGATTCGGATGCGGATTTGTCGCTGGAATGTAAGATTGTGATGGATGCCGATCTGCTCGATGAAGTTGGAGCAATCAGTGTGCTGTGGGATTCGATGGCGACAGCATGTGAGGATGAGGCAAGTTACAAGAAAGCCTATTATCGAATCAAGAATTATTATAGAAACAACAAACCGAAGATTCGAAGATGCAAGACAGATGCAGCCAGAGCAGAATATACGAAGCGTATGCAACTGCTTGACAGTTTCATCTTCCAGTTGGAAAAGGAATTATTTTAAAAAAAGCTGTTACGTTTTATGTGACAGCTTTTCTTTTTTATAGAGATTGATGATAGGGGAAATATTAAGTTGGAAAAGAAGCGATCCTTAGGTGTTAATTTCATATTTAATATGATGCGGACGATGATGGGTGTGATCATACCGCTCATTACATTCCCGTATTCTTCCAGAGTTTTAGGACCGGAGGCACTCGGTAAGGTCGATTATGCGCAGGCGAACATGACATACTTCACGTTGTTGCAGGCGTTTGGCATTGGCGGCTATGCAATCCGGGAGGGTGCCCGTATTCGGGATGACCGAAAGAAAATGGATGAATTTGCAAGTGATATGCTGTCCATCAATCTGATGACTTCTGCACTTGCATATGTGCTTTTTTTTGCTGCACTTGCGATTCCCAAACTTGCGGGATATCGGACGTTGATGCTGCTTTTTTCGACGACGATTATCTTGTCTGCGATCGGCGTGGAATGGCTCTTTACCATCTATGAGGAATATCAGTATATTACGATTCGTTCGTTTGTCATGCAGATCGTATCAGTCGTGTTGCTTTTCACATGTGTGAAATCCGAAGAAGATTATATGATTTACGCATTAACATTGGTGATTTCAAGTGTTGGATCAAATGTGATGAATTTCATCCGGGCAAGAAAATACGTGAAGTTCAAGTTGCGGATCAGTAAGAAGCTGCGGATTCATTTGAAGCCGATGTCGTATATTTTCCTGTTGGATGTTGCGTCGGCGGTGTATCTGGTTATGGATCGTTCTATGCTTGGTTATATTACCGGGGATGATACCGAGGTCGGACTTTACGCGGCAGCGATTAAGATTGCATCTGTGTTAACGTCATTCTTCAGTGCGTTATATGCGGTAATTCGTCCACGCGTCGCGTACATGATGGAGCGGGATGAGGAACAGGCGGAGAATCTGAATGATCTGACCGCGCGGCTTATATTGCTCTTTAATATTCCGATGGCGATTGGCATGTTCTGTCTGAGTCGGCAGGTGCTGCATTTGTTTGCGGGCAGCAAATATCTGGGTGTAACATCTACGATGCAGGTGTTGATGTTGAATGTTATCGTTGCAACCTTTAACAGCTTCCTGATCAATCAGTTGTTTATCATACACCGGAAAGACCGGTGGGCGTCCATGGGTGTTGTGATTGGTGCAGTCACAAATGTCTGTTTAAATGCGTTGACCATTCCGGTATATGGGAAATTCGGTGCCGCAGCCAGTACGGTTGCAGCGGAACTGGCAATCTTCATTTATGCAAGTATCAAAGCCCGGCATATGTATCCGATCACAAAGCTTGGCTGGCAGCTCGGTCAAAGCTTGATTGCATGTATTCCGATTGTGTGTTGCTATAACTGGTGTGCACATAGTCAGTATTCGGATCTTCTGACGATTGCGTTGACCGTTTCAATTGGTGCAATTGGATATTTCGCGATTATGATATTGTTCCGAAATCGTCTGGTGATAGATGGAATTGAGAAGATAAAAGAGCGTTTTTCAAGAACGCCGGTATAAAAGAGTGAGAAAAATAAATCCCCTGAGTCGGGGTCTGACTGTAACAGATCAGAGCGCCATTCAGGGGACTTTTGTTTTTATTTGTTTGCTAACTCATCAATCATATCACAGATCATCGTGATGGCGTCGGACTTCGTGGAAAGTTCCATTGCCTTGATGTAATGATCGTGATTTTCGTACACTTCATTGACTGCGGCAAGCAGTGACTCGTTTGTCAGGTCTTCCTCTAACAACAGCTTGGCGTAGCCGCGCTTGTCGAAGGACTGTGCATTTAAGATCTGGTCGCCCCGGCTCGCTGCAAGCGATAATGGAATCAGAACGCTTGGTTTGCGGAGTGCCAGAAGTTCGCATATTGCATTGGCACCGGCACGGGAGACAACGATATCTGCTAATGCGAGCAAGTCAGCAAGCTCCTGCTTGATGTAGTCGAACTGGACATAATGCGCAGTTCCGTTATAGCTTTCGTCGATATTTCCTTTTCCGCAGAGGTGAATGACGTTATATTTCTTCGTCAGTTCCGGGAGACATGAACGGATCGCTTCATTGACACGTACGCTGCCAGAGCTTCCGCCGATTACCAGAAGAGTTGGACGGACCTCTGTAAAGCCACAGAAGGTCATCGCTTTTACAGCGTCACCGGCAAATAATTCCTGACGGATCGGTGTACCAGTTACAACTGCTTTTCCTGCAGGAAGATTCTCCATTGTCTCTGCGAAGTTGCAGCACACCTTGGATGCCTTTGGAATACTGATTTTGTTTGCAAGTCCCGGCGTCATATCAGATTCATGGATAATACATGGAATCTTCTTCGCACTTGCGGCGAGAACAACAGGGACAGAGACAAAGCCGCCTTTGGAAAATACAACATCCGGCTTTAACTCCTTCATCAGTTTTTTCGCTTCGTTGAAGCCTTTGATCACGCGAAATGGATCAGAGAAGTTGCGCAGATCGAAATAGCGGCGCAGCTTTCCGGTTGCAATTCCGTGATATGGAATGCCCATATCTTCAATCAGTTTTTTCTCCATTCCATCATAAGAGCCGATATATTGAATATCATATCCGCGCTCCTTTAAGGTTGGAACGAGAGCCATATTGGGTGTTACATGACCAGCGGTTCCGCCACCGGTTAATATAATACGCTTCATGAATGGTTGATCCTCCTACTTATACCTTTAACCTATGCGTGAAGTGCCTGCTTTAATGCCTGTGCAAGCTGATCCGGGCAGGATGTGCTCTTGAATCCGCACGTTGTGCCTTCCAGCCGCTGGATAACTTCCTCTGCATCCATGCCCTCCACAAGCTGTCCGATGCCCTTTAAGTTACCATTACAGCCGCCCGTGAATTTCACATTATGCACCTTGCCATCTGTAATCTCAAACTCGATCATCTGGGAACAGGTTCCCTTTGTCTTATATGTCATTGTGTATCATCCTTTCTCGTGTGTAACAATTATATTATACGTTTCGCGTTCCTATTATAGCATAAATATAAAGTTCCTTAAACCCATATTTTCTGTCACATTTACAAGGATTTTTACGACCGAACAGGGGTTGCATTCTGAAGTTCACCTTCTCTATAATCGCCATCAGACAGTGAGGAGAAAAAAAGGCTGTCGGTCCAAAAAATCTTAATGGAGGGATTTTGTATGCTGCAAAAAATCATGGAAGTTTCAACCGGGGTCTACATACTATGGGGGTTAGGCGTGTTAGGAGTGCTTATGAAGATACTGGCAAATGCTTACATGAGTAAAATGGTGCGAGCATCGACAAATCTGGGAGAGACAAAACGAAAGAAGCTTCGCAATATGTGCCGGCAATATGAAAACAAAAAAGGCTTTGGACTGTGCGGAGGCGATGAGGAGGCGTATGCAGAAAGCTTTGTGAGGGGGTTAAAATTCCTGACGCGCCCGATGGAATTCTGGAACCGGAGCGGAACCGTGTTGTCGCTCGTCGTCTGTGGCACGATGGCAGGAGCGTATCTGTATTACGATCCAAGCTGGAGAGGCAGTCCGGACATGCAGTTTTTCTTAGCGAATAGTATTTTAGTATGTGCATGTTTGCTCGTGCTTGATCATATATTGGTTATAAATAATAAAGTGGAAATCCTGAAAGCGAATATCCGCGGGTACCTGGAACGGATTCCGAAACCGCGAGAGCAGACAGCGGCTGCGGTACGTCCCTTTGTAGTGAAGCAGGAGATGTCGGCGGAGAAAGGGGAACATGCCGACAACGATGGATCACCGCAGACAGATGCATCCGGGGAAGAGTCCGAAGGCGGGACAATGCAGGAGAAAGAGAGTGCCGCCAGTGAGGAGACGCTCAATCGCTTTTTGGCAGAGTTCTTTTCTTGATGGGAAACTATAATGTAGGAAATGAAACAAAAAATGGTTCGCGTTGTGTTTGTAAATGGAAAGGAGTGGTTTGCCTTGCAGGGATTCTGATCTCTCTGGTAGTTGGTAGTTTTTGTGTTGTTACATATGGAGCATCCGCGGGGGAGGCGGATGGAAGTGAATCAGAGCAAGTGGATACATCCGGGAATCCGAC
>OQWD01000656.1_pt1 | contig 13237 bp, 10 predicted proteins | sample 1691631 | NCBI WGS metagenome assembly OQWD01 (sample SAMN03418283, study PRJEB22391) | human gut metagenome | biome: human-gut; feature: organic feature; material: feces | host: Homo sapiens | place: Italy | collected 2013-04 | reverse complement strand
CATTATTTAAGGACAGCTGTATCATAAATTGATATGACAGGCTGTCCTTTTCTTTTACTATTTTATAATATCCTCCGCCGGTTCAGCCGGTACGAAAACTCTCTTCTTTTCTTTTTTCTCCTTTTTTGCTGCCTTGGCCCGCTCGGTAGCCTCCCTGCAGAATTCCATCTGGGAATTTATCAGCGTTTTGCCACGTTTGTCCTGCTTCTCATACAAACCGGAGGGCTGCAGGATATGTGCTTTTACATTGTCACGGAATTCCAGATCCAGCACATGCATGATCTCTTCCTTGATCCGCTCATCTTCCACAGGGAAAACAATCTCCACACGACGGTCAAGGTTACGTGGCATCCAGTCCGCACTTCCCATATAGATTTCATCGGAACCGCCATTGCGGAAATAGAAAATACGGCTGTGCTCCAGGAAATTACCAACGATCGAACGCACGTGGATATTTTCGCTGATACCCGGAATGCCCACCTTCAGGCAGCAGATGCCGCGGATCAGAAGATCGATCCTGACCCCACAGGAAGAAGCATAATATAGCGCTGCAATGATCTCAGGGTCGCACAGAGAATTCATCTTTGCCGCAATGTGAGCCTCTTCTCCCTTTTTCGCATGCTCCGCTTCTCTTTCGATCATTTTTACAAAACGGTCCTTCATCCAGATCGGTGCAACGATCAGGCGATTCCAGCGCTTCGGCTCGGAATATCCGGAAAGCATGTTGAACACAGCAGTTGCATCCTCTCCAAACCGTTCGTCACAGGTAAATATACCACAGTCTGTATAAAGCTTGGCTGTGGAATCGTTATAGTTTCCGGTTGCCAGATGCACATATCTGCGGATCCCGTTTTCTTCTCTTCTCACAACAAGAGTGATCTTACTGTGTGTTTTCAGGCCCACCAGACCATAGATGACATGACAGCCTGCCTTTTCCAGCATTTTTGCCCAGACGATATTATTTTCCTCATCAAAACGCGCTTTCAGCTCTACAAGAACAGAAACCTGCTTGCCGTTTTCTGCGGCTTGAGCAAGTGCCGCGATGATGGGTGAATTGCCGCTGACGCGATACAGGGTCTGCTTGATTGCCAGTACATCCGGGTCCTTTGCCGCCTGACGCACAAAATTTACCACCGGATCAAAGCTCATATACGGATGATGCAGGAACACATCGCCCTCCCTGATCACCTGAAAAATATCTTTATCATTCTGAAATGCAGGCACTGCTGCCGGTTTGTATTTCGGTTCCTTGAACTGATCGTATCCGTCAATACCATAAACCTTCATCAGCATGGTCAGATCCAGCGGTCCGTTGATAAAAAAGATATCATCTCCATGAACCTGAAACTCCATTTTCAGAATATCCAGAAGCCGCGGATCCATCTTATCTTCCACTTCCAGGCGGATCACCTCTCCCCACTGGCGCTTTTTCAGCTGTTTCTGGATCTCAACCAGAAGATCCTCTGCCTCATCCTCGTCAATAGGAAGATCCGCATTACGCATGATCCTGTACGGATGGGCACAGATCACATCATAGCTTAAGAACAGCTTGTCGATGTTGCGCTCAATGATCTGTTCCAGAAGTGTTACGGTTGTATGGCCTTTTTTCTCAGATGGAATGATCACTACTCTCGGAAGTACAGAAGGCACCTGTACAGTGGCAAAATCAATCTCTTCTTTTCCTTTTTTAGTATCTTTTTTGGAAAGAAGTGCTCCAATATTTAACGTTTTATTACGGATCAGAGGAAACGGTCTGGAAGAATCCATTGCCATTGGTGTCAGGACCGGATATACATTATCTTCAAAATACTGATCCACAAATTCTTTCTGCTTCTCGGAAAATGCCTCGTGCTCAAAGATCACATGAAGTCCTGCTTTTTCAAGTGCAGGGACCAGAGACCGGTTTAATATACTGTACTGTACGTGAACAAGATCATGTGTCTGCCGGCTGATGGCTTTCAGCTGTTCCTTGGCTGTCATTCCTGCAATATCTGTTTTTTTGTACCCTGCATGAACCTGATCCTTCAGGGATGCAACACGGACCATATAAAATTCATCCAGATTGGATGAGGTGATACTCAAAAATTTCAGTCTCTCAAACAGAGGTAGATTTTTGTCTCTGGCTTCACTGAGCACACGATCATCAAATTTGATCCAGCTCAGCTCTCTGTTTACAAAATATTCCGGTTTGTCAAATTCCTTAAATTTCATACAAAAACCTCCTCCGTTATCTTCTTCCCTTCCGTCTCATTACAAGCCGGATTCCAAACACCTCTTCAAAAAATTCCTTTTTATCTTTCAGAAGCCCCAGTTCCAGAGAAACATCCCTTGCGGAATCCACCACCAGGTAAAGAATCCTGTCTTTTAAGGTTACATTAAGCGCTTTTACCTTCTGGTAATGGCTTCTGTCCATAGCATTGGCCAGGCGGAGAATCGCGGTCAGCTTCGCAGTCAGGAGATAATTTTCCCTGCTCATGGATGTTTCACGGTTGATTTCTTTGTAGCAGCCGAATTCTCTGGTATTATACCTTACCGCACTTGCGATCACCTGCCGCTCCTCTGTGGAAAGACCTATGATCTCCGTAGCCATGATGATCCGGTAAGAGCATTCTGCCACCTCACTCATACTGATATATTTTCCGCAGTCATGAAGAAGAACTGCAATCTGCAAAAGAAGCCGTTCACGTTTTCCCATGCCGTGGATCTTCCTTGTGCTGTCAAAAATATCCAGTGCCACATCGGTAGTTCCTGCAATGTGGTTCTTTCCGCTGGAATACCTTTTGGCAATGTTCCTGGATGCCACCAGGATATCATTTTCAAAATTGTGTACACTTTTCAGATATTTGTTTTTTTCCGCATAGTCATAGGCAATCCCGTCCAGAAGAGAAACACCCGGGATCCAGAGTGCTTCTGCCTGAAAGATTTCTATAAAATTTCGGATGATAACCATGTTCGGCACGATCAGAGACGCATATTCCGGTTCCAACTCCATGGATTCGGCAAGGTCATGATCGGACATGTTTACAATGGTCTCGTATTTCTTCAGGAATTCCTCCTTTGTGATGATATTCTCTCCGGATCTGTCCTGAAAGATCGTATCTGTGAGAAAATCTCCCATCAGGATCAGATTGGAGATTTCCTTGTCCTTAAGATAAAGACGTTGAAAGCTTATCAGATCATTTCGGATAAATTCCTCTATCAGCCGGTCATAATGTGGAGTTGTTTTCTCCAGTTCTTTCAGACGTTCGCGGATACGAAGACTTCCCATACGGATACTCTGGGTCAGCACCAGAGCATCTTTATCAAAGAGAGAGATCTGCAGATTTCCTCCTCCGATATCCAGGATCGCCGTACCCTTCTGAATAGCCTTTTTGAAGCCGGATTCAATGGCACCAATGGATTTATATCCCAGAAAATGCTGTTCCGCATTACTCAGGATCTCCACCCGGATACCAGTTCTCTGATAGATCTGCTCCAGGATGATCACCGGATTTTCCAGCTCACGGAGAGAGCTTGTTGCACACGCACGCCAGCTTTCTACCCCAAATTCAGCCATCATGCGTTTAAAATCATTAAGGGTCTCGCAGAGCTCATCCACAGTCTCCATCTCTAGCCGTCCTGCAGCATAAGTTCCACGGCCCAGCTCCAGCTGGTAACGGACATCATTGATCTCCCGGAAGCCGATCCGCTTTGACATTTCAAAGATCTTCATACTGACTTCATAGGAGCCTATATCAATTGCTGCAAAGGTTGTCACCGCCATAGTTTTTCATCCTTTCCCCCAATACACAGGTAAACTATTTCTTTTTTTCTTCCTCTGTTCCCACAATGTAATCAATAAACTGCTGCGCTGCACGTCCGGTCAGTCCGCCGTGAGAGATCTCCCACTGGTTGGCTTTCAGAAGAAGCTCCTCCTCCGGCATGGTAACTCCATAACGGGCTGCCAGTGTGCGGACGATCTCCTGGAACTGTTTTTTGTCCGGTTTGCCAAAGTAGATACGGACGCCAAAGCGATATACCAGGGAAAGCTTCTCCTGCACAGTGTCGGAGGAATGCAGATCATTGTCATCTGCGATCTCCAGCTTATCTGTGGCACGCTCACGGACAAGATTACGCCGGTTGCTTGTGGCATAGATCAGGACATTGTCCGGTTTTTTCTCAAGACCGCCCTCGATCACTGCTTTCAGGTATTTATATTCAATCTCAAATTCCTCAAAGGAAAGATCATCCATATAAATGATAAAACGATAGTTACGGTTTTTGATCTGGGCGATGACTTCATTAAGATCCTGGAACTGATGCTTATAGGCCTCAATGATACGAAGTCCCTGATCATAATACTGGTTCAGGATTCCCTTGATACTGGAAGATTTACCGGTTCCCGCATCACCAAAGAGCAGACAGTTGTTCGCCTTTCTCCCCTGTACAAATGCCTCTGTATTATCAATGAGCTTTTTCTTGGCGATCTCATATCCTACCAGATCATCGATCTTCACATGTGCGATCCTTGTGATAGGCTGGATTTCCACCTTTCCATCCTCATCGTGGCCGATACGGAATGCCTTATGGAGACCAAGCTTGCCAACACCGAAATCTTTATAGAAGGATACCATATCATCCATAAATTCTTCGGTTGTGGTGGCTGCTGCCAGGGTTTTGCTCATCTGACAGATACGGTCACGGATCCTGGTATTAAAGAGCTTGCTGTTCTCATCCGGTGTCTGGTAATCACAGATCACCCTACAGCATACAGTTCCGAACACTTTATCAAAGACCGTGATGTCAAAATCATACAATTCCTTGAAAATCTGGAAATCATTTTTTGCCAGGTCGTTAATGCTGCCCTTGATCGCTCCTCGTATCTCGCTTGCCATACTGAAAGCGTTCTCATGATTTACCAAAAGGAAGGTAAGATATGTATGCCAGATATTTCCGGAAAAACCGTACATTCCTGCCAGCTCCACCAGCCCGTTGACACTTTTGAAAAACTGGTCTTCTCTTGCCTTGAGTGCTTCTTCATCTGCTTCATAAAGATTAATAAGTTCTGTCATATCGTCCAGTATCTCACCGTTTGAAAATCCACGGTAAAGGATACATTCCTGAATTCTTGCCAACATAATAATTTAGCTCCTCTGTCTCTTAATAATTTCCAAGAACACGGAGAACATTCGCCTCCGCCTCGATTCCTCTTAACGCATTCTCCACAGCGCTTTCGCCAAGTTTCCCTGTGAAATCCACGAAAAAACGGTATTCCCAGGATTTTCCCGGAATCGGACGGGATTCAATTTTGGTCATGTTCAGTCCGTTGTAGATAATATGTGAAAGCATGTTGTAAAGAGTTCCGCTTTCATGAGGCAGCTCAAAACAGATGCTGATCTTCCCGGCCTTTTCCTCATATTCCGGTTTCCTGCTTACAATAATAAAACGTGTAGAGTTTGCTTTTTCTCTGCAGATATTTTCTGCAAGGACCTTCAGACCGAATACCTCACCAGCCTCACGGCTTGCGATAGCTGCCACGCCTTTGTCCCCCACCTCACTGACCTTTTTGGCCGCGCCTGCGGTGTTTTCCACTTCCTTCTTTTTCCAGGAAGGGTTTTCCTCCAGAAATGCCTTGCACTGGGCAAGCCCCTGAGGATGAGAGCAGACTTCCCTGATATCCCCTATCTGTGCATCCGGCATGCCCAGAAGCACATGATCCACACGGATGATCTGCTCGCCTACGATATACAGCTTGTACTCCATAAGAAGGTCATAGATATCAGCCACGATACCTGCAGTAGAATTCTCAATAGGAAGTACCGCATAATCGGCCTTGCCATGGGTTACATCCTCCATAGCTGTCCTCCATGTTTTTACATGGTAGCTTTCGATATTTTTCCCAAAGTACTGCCGCATAGCCGCATAGCTGTAGGCTCCCTCTACACCCTGGAACACAACCGTTGCGTTTTCAAGGGGAACATGCTTCACAGTTGTGAAATTGCGCTCTCCGTAAATCCCATGCTCTGTCAACAGCTGGTACTGTCTCTTACGGCTGATGGCCATGATCTGACGGAAAAGTTCCTGCACGCCGAGGCTGTTAAAGTCCCCGTGGGCCTTGTTTTTCAGCGTATGGATCTTCTGGCTCTCACGTGCCGGATCCAGTACCTGCTTACCGGTTTTTATTTTATATTCAGCGACTTCCTCACTCACCTTCATTCGTTTTTCAAAGAGACGTACGATCTCACTGTCGATCTCATCGATCTCGTCTCTGTATCTTTCCAAATCCGTCATTGGTTTCCTCCGTTATGTTTCCTGATAATTTCTGTAAGATCCCCCAGGAACGCCAGGGAACCAAAAGCAATGATCACATCCTCTTTTCCTGCCAGCTGATAGGCCTCTGCTACTGCGGCTTCGATGTTGTCAAAGGGCCTTACATCAGAATGAAATTCCCGCACCGCATCTGCCAGCTCCTGCGGGGTCAGAGCCCTGGGGTTATCCGGTGCCGCAATCGTCAGGATGGTATCTGCGTATTTTTCTGTTTTCTGGATGACCTTGCGGTAATCCTTGTCACGGAACATTCCCATGATGTAGATGATCCTTTTTCCCTTAAAATACCGTTCAATGGATGCAGCCAGCATGTCTGCCGCTGCAGGGTTATGAGCTCCATCAACCACAAAATCCGGTTCTGTCCCGAGAAGTGCAAATCTTCCCGGCCAGGTGGTACGTTTCAATCCATCCTGTCTCTGGACCAGTGTTGTGGGATATCCCTGTTCATTCAGGATTTCCAGTGCCCGGAGCGCTGCCACCGCATTTTCCTTCTGATAGGCACCTGCCAGGGATATTGTATATTTTTCTCCTTTATAAAGAAAGGTCTGGCCGGTTATGGATGCTTCCAGTACCTCTGCGCTGTCCTGGTCTGCTGCCTCGTATGGCACATTCTGTTCTGCGCATATTCTTCGTATGACTGCCTCTGCCTCCGGCTGCTGTTTTACAGTTACCATATGACTGTTCGGTTTAATGATGCCGGCCTTTTTTTCTGCTATCTCGCCCAGGGTATTTCCAAGAAATGCCGTATGATCCATACTGATGGATACCAGAATGGAAAGAACTGTAGTACTTATAATGTTGGTGGCATCCAGATCACCGCCCATACCAACTTCCATTAATACCAGATCACATTTCTCATCCCGAAAATAAAGAAATGCGGCTGCAGTTTCAATTTCAAATACTGACGGATGCGGTTTTCCCTCTTTTACGATCTCATCGATCACCTCCGCGATCCTTGTCACATATGCTGCAAATTTCTCTCTGCTGACAGGTTCTCCGTTAACCTCCATCCTCTCTCTGTAGGAATAGACCGCCGGGGAAATATATCTTCCGACCCGGTATCCTGCACCTGATAAAGCGGAATACAGATATGCGATCACAGAACCCTTTCCGTTAGTTCCCGCTACATGAACATACTTCAGTTCATCCTGGGGATCTCCAAGCCGCCTCATCAGTTCTCTCATATTTTCCAGTCCCAGAACAATTCCCTTTTTCAATTCCGCAGCTCTGATGTAGGCACGACTTTCTTCATAATTCATCGTCTGTTTTCTCCTTCCGCATGTGTTGATGATCCATTACTGCTTTTTCACTTTGCAGTAATAATTTTGTTCATTATAACCCACGTGTATATTTTTTTCAAGGCAGGGAAGGCTATTAAAGACGCTTTTCCACGTTAAATATATTTAAAGTCCAGGCGGATATTCGCAGCCCCGCAGGGGACTTTCTTAATTCAGTTAAACTGACATTTTTCCGGAAAGCGCAGGATTTCTGCTGATGAGAAGGAGCTTTAAAATGCAAAAGAAGGATTTTTTTCTGTGTGGTTTTACAGGCTGGTGTCTGGAGATCTTATGGACAGGACTGCACTCTCTTGTCACCGGACATTTTACTATGATGGGCAAAACCTCTCTTCTGATGTTCCCTATTTACGGACTTGCAGCACTGATCCGTCCGGCTTACTACAAGCTTGCCCGCTTTCCGGTTATGGTACGGGGGATCATTTACAGCTGCGGGATTTTTTTCGTGGAATTTTTAAGTGGATCTTTTTTTCAGAAGCTTCACATCTGTCCCTGGGATTATTCTCATGTTCCGCTTCAGTATAAAGGAGTGATCCGGCTGGACTATGCTCCTCTGTGGTTTTTTACCGGTCTCTTTTTCGAATGGCTTCTTCGACAAAATCCTCGGAAAGTCTCTTGAAAATCTCACAGTTATATTATATGATAACTGGAAGGAATCTTATTTCCAGTAAATAATTGGAGGTACAACATGAGACATTTAATGAGTCCATTGGATTTCTCGGTTGAAGAGCTTGATAAGCTTCTGAATCTCGCCGACGACATCGGGAAAAATCCAAAAAAGTATGCGCATACCTGTGATGATAAAAGGCTTGCGACATTGTTTTACGAACCAAGTACACGTACACGTTTAAGTTTCGAAGCAGCCATGATGAATCTTGGAGGAAAGGTTCTCGGTTTTTCTTCTGCTGATTCCAGCTCCGCATCCAAAGGCGAAAGCGTTGCCGATACTATTCGCGTTGTTTCCTGTTATGCAGATATCTGTGCTATGCGTCATCCGAAAGAGGGTGCTCCGCTTGTAGCTTCTATGTCATCCAACATTCCGGTGATCAATGCCGGTGATGGCGGCCACCAGCATCCTACCCAGACATTAACCGATCTTTTAACTATCCGCTCCCTGAAGGGCAGACTTGACAATATTACCATCGGCCTCTGTGGTGACCTGAAATTCGGCCGTACCGTTCACTCTCTGATCGAGGCTCTGGTCCGTTATGAAAATGTGAAATTTGTTCTGATCTCTCCGGAGGAGCTTCGTATTCCAAGCTATATCCGTGAGGATGTTCTGAAACGCAACAATGTCGAGTTTGTCGAGGAGGAACGTCTGGAGGATGCACTTCCGGATCTGGATATCCTGTACATGACCCGTGTTCAGAAGGAACGTTTCTTCAACGAAGAGGATTATGTCCGCATGAAAGATTTCTATGTTCTGGACAAACAGAAAATGGAGCTTGCACCGAAGGATATGTATGTCCTCCACCCACTCCCACGTGTTAACGAGATTTCTGTTGAAGTGGATTCTGATCCACGTGCCGCTTATTTCAAACAGGTCCAGTATGGTGTGTATGTCCGTATGGCCCTGATTCTTACATTACTGGAGGTGGAACTGCCATGTTAAACGTAGGTGCTCTTCGTGAGGGTTATGTTCTGGATCATATCAAAGCCGGCAAGGCAATGACGATCTATCATGACCTGAAGCTGGATAAGCTGGACTGTACGGTTGCTATCATCAAAAATGCCCGCAGCCAGAAAATGGGAAAAAAGGATATCATCAAGGTTGAATGCCCCATCGAGGATCTGGATCTGGATATCCTTGGTTTTATCGATCATAATATTACCGTAAATATCATCAAGGACGAAAAGATCGTTGCAAAGAAAGAGCTGAAGCTGCCGAAGCAGGTTGTGAACGTGATCAAATGCAAGAATCCTCGCTGCATTACTTCCATCGAGCAGGGGCTGGATCAGATTTTTGTTCTTGCAGATGAAGAGAATGAAGTTTACCGGTGTAAATATTGTGAGGAGAAATATAGAGGTAAACGGAATAAATAGGGATTCAAGGATTCCTGCGAGAATTATTGACAAACAGACGCGTCCGGCTCCTGCGAAGGCCTGAATATCGAAGCGGGAACCGGGCGCTGTGTTTTCATAGAAAAGTTTTTTACAAAAAAGCAACTGATATTTTACAGAACATATCTGCAAAATACAGTTGCTTTTATTATGTGCTTATTATCATACACAGTCAGACCGATAAGCCGGGTTATGTCGTTGGGTGATCATCTATCTAGGCCTTCCGTTGCCAGAAGGCTCCAGCGACCTACCTGAAAGCACGACGGGCCGCCGTATGGCTTTCTTCTCGGTCTTGCTTCGAATGGAGTTTACATGTGCCCGCTCTGTTACCACAGCGGCGGTAGTCTCTTACACTGCCTTTCCACCCTTACCCCGCAAAACGGGGCGGTTTATTTCTGTTGCACTGGTCTGGGAGTTACCTCCACCGGACGTTATCCGGCATCCTGCCCTGTGAAGCCCGGACTTTCCTCGTCTGGACCCTTTCGTCTGTCCAGCCGCGATCACCTGGCCTGGCTGCGCACCTGCTATTTTAACACAGGTGTATAGACTTGTAAAGTTGGAATTTTCTTGGTCTCCTATGTCTTTTACATGGAAATCCATCCAAATGCATTTGCCACAGAACTGAAAAGAATGATTGCCGCAAAGATTGGGCAAAGATACTGGATCATAAAATTAAAGATTCTTTTTCTGCGGAAAGTACCACCTTCCTGCAGTACTTCCTCTTCAATCTTCTTTGTACCAACTACTCTGGATATCAGAAGACAGGTAGCAATCGCTGCGATCGGCATCATGACAGAGTTCGTCAGGAAATCAAAGAAATCAAGGAACTGCATTCCAATGATCTTAACACACGCCAGAGGACCATAGCCAAGAGAAGAAAGACTTCCGAGAACAACCATGATAATTCCGACAAATACTGTTGCCTTCTTGCGCCCCCATTTCAGTTCATCCTGAAAAGTAGATACTGCACTCTCAGTCAGTGCAATAGAACTGGTCAAGGCTGCACAGAGAACCAATACAAAAAACAGGATTCCAACCAAAGTTCCAAATCCCATGCTTGCGAATACCTTCGGAATCGTAATAAACATCAGTGCCGGTCCCGCCTGTAACGTATCCGGATTTCCACCGGAGAATGCAAACACAGCCGGAATGATCATCAGACCTGCCATCATTGCGATCGCTGTGTCAAAAATTTCTACATTTTGTGTAGACCCTTCAATAGATACATCCTTTTTCATATAAGAACCAAAAGTTACCAGAATACCCATTGCGATCGACAGAGAATAAAACATCTGTCCCATTGCCGCAACCACTGTCATCCAGGAGAAGTTTTTGATATTTGGTATCAGAAAATATTTCACACCTTCCAGTGCTCCTGGCCTCGTTACCGAATAAATGACAATGACCACAGACAAGAATACCAGTATCGGCATCATTAATTTGGAAACTCGTTCCACGCCATTCTGCACACCTGCATAAATGATCACCAGCGTAAGCAGTGTAAAAAACAGGAAACAGGTTTCTGTAGAAAATCCATCCGCTATAAAAGCAGAAAAATATCCGTCTTCAGCAAGAATCTGACTGCCTCCCTTTACATACTCCACCAAGTATTTAATTACCCAGCCACCGATCACGGAATAATACGGCACGATCAGAACCGGTATGATCGCATTGATCCAACCGCCCAAAGACAGCCACTTTGATTTACCAAAAGTTCCAAACGCACCTACCGGACTTTTCTTTGTCATACGTCCCAGAGCTGTCTCTGCCACGATCATAGAATATCCAAAGGTCAATGCCAAAATGATATAGATCAGTAAAAAAATTCCACCGCCGTACTTTGCCGCCAGATAAGGGAATCTCCATATATTCCCAAGCCCTACCGAAGCACCAGCTGCAGACAGTACAAATCCAATCTTCCCGGAAAATGTACTCCTCTCATGTTTATGTTTCTCCATAATTCTTCCTTTCCCGTCACATATTTGTTTTTTGTATTCTTTATGTCTTCTCAATTTCCGCTCATATGATAATACCATGCTTTTATCCCTTAGGCAAACAATATATAAAAAATACAGAGCATATATTTCATGAATTACTGTTCACTCCATTCTCAGTAACACGCTTCGCAATGCACAGAATTTATGCTAATCACATAAATTCGCGCAGTATGGCTCGGGTTTTCTGTGACCTTCGCTCACAAAAAACACCTCGCGGAATATTACCAGTAAACAGTAATTTTCCTGTTCTGCATCCCACAACCATACTCTCCGCACATTTTATATTTTTCCTGCCAGCTGGATGCACCAGCCTGGGGGAGAGGATATCGGTTTGGGCTGCTGCGGAGGAGGGGTGATAACTACTTGGGCTGCGGGAGTCGGCGTTATTGCGGCAGGGACAGCTGTCTGAGCCAACGGCGAGTTCTGACCCTGCCGCAATGCTTTTAGCCGACTCACGGAGTCCTAGTAGTATCCCCCGACGGAGTCCCTGCCCGGACCGATATCCTCTCCCCCAGGCGTCCGTCGTCCGCCATCCGCCATCCATCATTCTGCTTCCACCACTTTCCCCAGCAGTATCCCCCTACGCAACCATCCACTCTGACGTTATCGTCCAAACATTCGTTCGTAAATTAATTTCCTACCGGATCTCCAACGTCCACTCCCGCCGATCCACAACCTCACCGATCACCCCAGCCTGCAGACCAGCCGCATCCAGCCGCTTCATGATCTCCTGCACATCCCTCTCCGGAACCGCCGCCAGCAATCCCCCAGAAGTCTGCGGATCAAACACCAGATCCTCCCGCCAGAGCTCTGCCACACTTTTCACTCCGGTTTTCTCAGCAAACTCCCGGTTCCTGTAAGCCCCACCCGGAATCAATCCCATAGAAGCAAACTCCTCCACATCCGGAAGCACCGGCAGCTTCTCCGTATCGATCACAACCGTCCGGTCACTGGCCACAGCCATCTCCGTAGCATGTCCCCCAAGACCAAACCCCGTCACATCCGTACAGGCATGAACCTCAAACTCTTTAAAAACCTCACAGGCATCCCGGTTCAGTTTCTTCATGGAAGCCAAAACCGCCTTACGTGCACCTTCCGTCACCAGATCCGCCTTGATCGCCGTATTCACGATCCCCGCACCCAGCGCCTTCGTCAGGATCAGCTTATCTCCGGTCTGCGCTCCAAAATTCTTCCAGAACTTCCTCGGATCTACAAAACCCGTCACACTGAGCCCATACTTTGGTGTATCATCCTGGATCGTATGGCCACCGGCAAGAACCGCCCCGGCCTCCATCACCTTATCCGCACCGCCACGCAGGATCTCCCCGAGGATCTCCACATCCATATCCTTCGGAAACGCCACAATATTCAAAGCTGTCTTCGGAGTTCCACCCATGGCATACACATCACTCAATGCATTTGCCGCCGCGATCTGCCCGAAATCATAAGGATCATCTGCCACCGGAGTAAAAAAATCCAATGTCTGGATCAGTGCCAGATCTTCGGAAACCTTATAAACGGCCGCATCATCCGAAGTGTCCGTTCCAACCAGAAGATCCGGATCACAGAACTTTGGCA
>OQWD01000652.1_pt1 | contig 13308 bp, 10 predicted proteins | sample 1691631 | NCBI WGS metagenome assembly OQWD01 (sample SAMN03418283, study PRJEB22391) | human gut metagenome | biome: human-gut; feature: organic feature; material: feces | host: Homo sapiens | place: Italy | collected 2013-04 | reverse complement strand
CGTGACTGGAGTTCAGACGTGTGCTCTTCCGATCTACGGCATGTCGCGGCGGCCAGCGGGATCGTCTCAAAGCCGGCGGTTCGCGTCGTCACGGACTGGAAGAAGGCCGCCATAGCCTTCTGCGCCGGTTTTAAGCTGCCAAGCGAGGATGCGTTGTTCCAGTCCAGCGCGAGGATCAGAAGCGCCCCGCCGAACAGAAGAATGACGGTTGTCGTCAGAACCAGTTTGGTGTGGAGCGTGAAGCCGCGCACGAAGTTTTTCCGGGTCCGTTTTCCTTTTACAAGATCCTGCACGCGCTCCAGAACTTCCCACCAGACCGGAAAGCCAAGGCCGCTTAAGAAAATCAGGCCCATCGTCGTAAAGTTGATGAGAGGGTTCGTCACAAACGGGGCGAACGAGGATTCCCCGACGAGGTCAATTCCGGCGTTGCAGAAGGCGGATACGGAGTGGAACAGGCTGTAGCCGATTCCCTTCCAGAAACCGTATTCCGGCACAAACCAGAAGCTGTAGAAAAAGGCTCCCGCCAGCTCCACCGCCGCCGTGCCGATCAGCAGCTTCCGCACAATACCGACGCTGCCCTTTAAAACCGGCAGATTGTAAGTGTCCTGGATCAGTTTACGGCTCTGCAGACTGATTTTCCGGCGCAGGATCAGAAACACCATCGTCAGGCACGCCATGATGCCAAGACCTCCGAACTGAATCAACCCGAGGATCACAATTTTTCCAAAGGTACTCCATGTCGTCGCCGTCGGAACGGTGACAAGGCCCGTCACGCAGACAGATGTCGTTGCGGTAAACAGGGCGTCGAGCCAGTAAACGCTTTTTCCGTCCGCCGCAGAAACCGGCAGGCAAAGAAGAATCGTTCCCAGCAGGATTACCGCCGCAAATCCCAGCATCATAATCCGCTCCGCCGGTGTGTGCCATTTATTTTTGCTTTGTTTTTCGGCCATCGCTCCTCCTATTCTGCCGCTTCATTTTCTGCTTCACTGCTGTAGTAGAGCTTTCCGGTCTCACTGTCCGTCACGGTAATATCCGCAAAATATTCCCCGCAGGAACCCTCACACTGGTAATAGACGTCAAACGAAACCGTCATGTCATCTTCTCCTTCCAGGTATTCCGCGTGAACCTGATTTTTCGCGGCTCCCGTCGTTCTGCTCCACACTTTATCATCCGCAAGAAGCTCCTTTTTGATCTTCACAGGAAATTCACTGGATGCAATTTCGTGCTGATTGGACTCGTTTTTGATCCGGTAATAGAGATTCATGTACAGCCCGTCATCTTCCTCATGGAAAAACCAGCCGTAGATATCATCCTCCGCAACAATCGTCGGCTGGATCAGCTCAGCGTTTGTTTTGGTTGTGAATGCATTCATCTCATGCGTAAACTCATTCTGCATCCGGCGATGCTTCATCAGCCAGCTGCCTTCCTTCACACCGGCCGCAGCCACGGCAAGAACGACAGCGCCGATGCAAAGGCCAATGATTTTCTTTTTTGTCATTATTTAATTTCCCCTTTTCTTTTTGAAATACAAAAATAAGATACCCCTAAGAACATACTTATGAGTATCTTATCAGTTTGCACATATAAAGTCAACGGAGCCGGTGGAGACTTTCCTGCCACCGTTGTGTGTAGTTTAAAATTATCCTGAAGCGAGGAATATCCCCGTCAATGACGAGGATATCTTCGATGCTTGTGTTTAATAATCTGCTTAAAATGAGAAAGTTGTCCAGACTTGGCAGGCACTTGCCGGAAATCCATTTATAGACCGCCTGTGGATTTTCAAAACCCATGGCATTCTGAATGTCTCTCACGGTGTATCCGCTTTCACGAAGAAGGGATTTGATGCGGCTGCCAGTTTCTTTCTGCTGGATTGACAAATAAATTGGTTCCATCCTGCACCTCCATATGTTTAAGCCATCCCGAAACACAGTTTTATCTTATCATCCGGTACTGGAAAAATCCAGTTTTTTCTTCCTGTTTCTACACAACCCGAATGATCTGTTCATACAAAAGGATTTTCTTTTCATCTACATTCCGATTGTCGTGTGCTGCAAGATTGTTCCGTCCCTCTTCCATCTCTTCTTCGGATGCAAGCTCCTCTTTCCACCAGCTCAGGTGATTGATCCGGTACGGCTTCCAGCCGCGGTCAAAAATCTCATCTCAACGACTCTCTTGCATATGCGCTTTCCTTTTTACCGGAAGAAGATGTTTAGCTCTCCTGTTTCTTTTCTTCTATCAAATGATGATTCAGCCATTTTCCTGATTTGAACCGGATGGTAAAGAGAATGGACCGCAGGCTCCAGTCTGCCGCCATGCCGATCCAGACGGCGATCGGGCCGAATCCCCATACGCGGCACAGATAAATGCAGAGACTCACACGGCACAGCCACATCGTACAGCAGGACGTGATCATGGAGAATTTTACATCCCCGGCAGCCCGCATGCCGTATCCCGGGACAAACGCCATGACCCAGCAGAGCGGCTTTACAATCGTGATAAAGATCATCATCTGCATGCAGAGCTTTGCACTCTCTGCCTCCATACCGCCGATCATCGTAATCGGTTTTGTCAGCACAAATACCAGCAGACAGCTTGCAACGATAACCACTTCTGACAGCCAGCACAGTTTTTTAATATAGTAGATTGCTTCATCCTTCCGGCCCGCACCGAGACACTGACCGACTACCGTCATCAGTCCGATGCCGACACCGATCGCAGCGACACCGTTCAGGTTCTCAAGGATGTTCGTCATCGCCTGCGCAGCAATGGCAACCGTGCCAAGTGTGGACACAGTGGACTGAATCGCCAGCTTTCCAAACTGGAACATACTGTTCTCGATTCCCGATGGGATACCGATGAACAGTATTTTTTTGATCAAACCAAAGTCCGGCCGAATGGAAAGATACTGCTTCACAAAAATCGGTTTGCTTTCATCCCGAAGCTTCCACAGTACGACAACCGCACAGAAAATACGCGAAATTAAAGTCGAAATCGCGGCTCCTTCGACACCCATGTGGAAGCCGAAAATAAGAATGGCATTTCCGCCGATGTTCATAAAGTTGGAAATCACCGAAATCACCATCGGACTGCGGCTGTTGTTCTGCGCCCGCAGAATGGATGCGCCCGCATCGTAAAGACCGATAAACGGGAATGACAGCAGCGTAAACAGGAAATACACCTGTGAATTTTTCATAACATCCGCTTCCACTGCCCCGAAAATCACGCGCAGCAGCGGAACACGGAAAATCAGACAGCCCGCGGATAATGCGACGGACAAAACTGTCATAACAAAAAGCACCTGTTGTGCCGAACGGATTGCTCCATCCCGTTTTTCGCTTCCAAGATACTGCGAACAGAGAATCGCTCCTCCTGCCGCCAGCGCAGAAAGCGCCTGAATGACTAAGATATTAATGGAATCCACCAGCGAGACTGCCGAAATTGCGGCAGACCCGACATTGCTGACCATCATCGTGTCGACAGTTCCCATCAGGGAAGAAAGCAATTGTTCAATGATGATCGGAATTAAAAGCTTGCGAAGATCCGTGTTACTGTATAAATGAGTTTGTTTTGTTGTAGTTTTCATTGTTTTTGTTTCTGCATGACCTCATCTGCCGGATATGCTTTGCCAGCCCTGCCTTTTCCACACCTTTCTTTTTTCTCTCCATTCTATTCCATTTGACGATCCATTGCAATCATTTCGCGAATTTTGCTCTTATCTGATTATTTTTATCAAGCACAACATACTTTTCTATCTTATAATGACTTTTTCAGTCTTTCCAAATCTTCGCTGTCCGGGTGTGACAAAGCACGGTCAAAATTTTGAATCAGCAGATCAAGATTGGCCGGATGTTCCGGGTTTTCTTTCATTTTCACATACCGTTCACGCACAGACTGCGGCATCTTTCCCTGGCACATATACTCACCGATGACCGTATTGCTTGCATCGATCGACTGTTTGACTTGTCCGAGAATCTTTTCAAAATAGGCATCACTTCCGCCAAATCCAGCTGTTCCAAACAGAAAAATCTTTTTATTTTTTAATTTCGACAGCAATTCTAATGTCTTTTGGTCTGCATTCCCTTTGTCCGTCCAAAATCCGATATAGCATACGTCGGATTGCGGTACCTGCGAATCGTTTGTGCCAAAATAATCGCATTTGTCCTTTGGCAACGTTTCATAGATTACATCAGCCAGCTTCTTTGTATTACCCGTGTCATGTTATGCCTTCCGCCGATGCTGATTCTTGACGAGGCTACCTCCTCCATTGACACCCGCACGGAGCTTCTCGTTCAGGATGCTTTTGCAAAGCTTATGCACGGCCGAACAAGCTTTATCGTTGCGCACAGGCTTTCGACCGTTCGTGAGGCGGATATTATCCTTGTTATGCGCAGCGGGCGCATAGTTGAAAGCGGAACTCATGATGAATTGCTCCGTGCCGACGGTTTTTATAAAAAACTTTACGAGAGTCAGTTTGCCCGCTGAAAATGATTGTTCCGCTTTTTTGCTTTTGATATTTTCGCCGCAGGCAGAATCATGTTTGCGGTGATTTTTCTTTTTGGCGTTTTAATATCCGTTGAAATATCTCTGTTGTGCAGTTGATATATTTTATTAATGCCTTGTTTTTTGTTGTCAAATATCGGGTATATGTGTTATACTGGGAAGGAGCAAGGACAGCGCATTTGATTTTCTCCGCGTAATTTCGTGTTTACCGCCGAACAATCCTTCGGTTGTCCGCTCACGGCATTGTTTTTCCCCCGCTCGACGATTTCATGACAGGAGGTTAAATCTTATGAAATCAAAACGCAAATTTCTCATTTCAGCCCTTGCCGTTGTGCTTACGGCGGCAATCGGCGTGTTCTTCTTTTACAAGGCCTTTAAAAAGCGCATAAATCCGGAAGACCAAATGATTCACAGCACGCAGGAGCGCATTGAATATGCGCAGTCACGTTACAGTGAATTCAGCAAAAACCCGAACAAGACCTATACCGTTCTTGTCTCGCTCGACAGTGTTACAACGGAGGAGTTTACGCAGCTCTTTGCCGACTGCGGCGGCTTCACCCAGGTATACGACTGTATAACCGAAGGCGTTGACGACCCGATGTACGGCGGTTATCTCGACTGTGAAGGCAAAACGGCGGCGCAGCTTGCCGCCGAGTGTTATGCGGACACCTACGACAGCATCTGTTCCGAGTTGGACAGTTATGATCAACAGGCTGCGGAAATTCGAGATTACTACAACCAGGATTTAGCTGACGATGTCTCTGAGGGGACTTCATCCGGTGAAGATGACTCCAGCAAGGTTATAGATACATCGCCTGTTGATGCCTCCGGACTTTCATTCATCGATGGTCAAATTGATCCTGCACTTGAGGAAGATCTTTCCGATTTGCAGGAGTTTCGCAGCAATTTCATCTCTCTGAAAACGGCAATGGAGCAAGGCAGGTATCGCATATACGGAGTTAAACTGACGCTGACAGGTGCGCAGGCTCAGGCACTGCTTCAATCGAACAAAGTCCGTTTGGTCGAGAAGCTGACGATTTTTCCTGAAAGCTCCGTTGGATCCCTCCGAGGAGAATTGGGATTAAGAATATGACTTTTCATATTTTTGCGGCAATCTATTGTTTATTGTCGTTCGCACGCAATTGCACTTTATCTATAGTGCGGCAGTCTGTTTGCGTCTAATGTGAAACCAAAGTGTCCGAATCGCCGCAGGCAAAATCATGTCTGCGGTGATTTTTTGAAGCACTTCTTCAATCGGCCTTTGCCGGCAAAACAACGGTTCCTTTGCATTCACAAGGAATCGGAATAATCAAAGCGGCTCATCCCGATTGCATTTTGCAATGTGTCGGGGCGAGCCGCTTTTTATGGTTTTTTTCGGATTTTGCTGTTAAGGCTTATTTTGCCTGTTTTGCCCTGCGAACCGCAAGAATTCTCTGCATTTCGTTATAAACGATCATATAGCCCTCGTCAACGCCCATGCCGGGTTTTGCAAGGATCTGAACGGGCTGGGTTGCCATTGCGCACTGGGTGCAAACCTGTGCGGAACGGTCGGTTTCGTTGCAGGTGCCGCCCTGGTATGCGCCGATGCCCTTTTCTTTGCAGTAAAGAACAGCCTCGATCGTGTTGTTGATGCCGCCGAGATCGGGAGTTTTTATCTGAACCATGTGACCCGCTTTGTTGTCGGCAAAGTACTTGATGTCCTCAAGAGTGTTGCACCATTCGTCCGCAACGATTTCAACGTTGATTCCGCGGTCGTCAAGTTCCTTGGTGATTGCTGCAAGCGCGCGCATCTGCTTTTCGCGGTCTTCAACATCCATGGGGCCTTCAATGCGGAGGTGGAAGGGCTTTGCGGCTTCTTCAAGGCGCGCCATGTAATCGGCCATTGCCTTGTAGTTATCGTTGCCGAATGCGGCACCGATTGTGCCGTATACGTCAATGTGGAAAATCGGGTTGTAATTTTCATCTGTGCGGAGCTGAAGCACGCGGTCACGCAGCCATGCAACATACTGTTCGAGCAGTTCGCCGTGTTCGCCGAGCTTGGTCTTAACGTTGTTGATAAGCGCATGGGGCAGAATCTGTGCGCCCTTGATAATCATTTTATCCGCATTGGTGTAGCGATCGTCACCGGACTGGGTGAAAATATCAATGGGCTTGTCGGAAATGGTGCAGCCGTATTCATCCGCAACAACTTCGCACATCATTCTGCCGGTGGACCTTGCAACAGCGTCAAGAATCGCCTGAGTCATGCCGTAGCGAATTGCGGTGTGCAGACGTTTGCCGTCAACATGGATGGATTCGACCATTTCGGAAAGTGCGCGGAAATTGTCCGCCTCTTTGCCGATGAGTTCGGGCTTGATATAGTTTTCGATAACGGGAATGAAGTCCTTTGCAAGGAAGAGGGGATCGCGTCCGCCCCAGCCGCTGTACTGAACGGCAGCGCAGTCGCCGTATGCAATCTGGCCGTCCTCAAGAACGAGCATCACGGAGATGGATTCACCGGGCTGACGAACGGAGGTAAAGCCGGGGGTTTTGGGTTCGCCGACGTATGCGGCGCCGTCGCTTTTTGCGCCCGCTTTAATGGCGCGCTGATCGTCAAAATAGAAGCCTGTTCTGCCTGCGGAGCAGATAACATCGATAATTTTCATAAAAGTATCCTTTCAGTTCTTCAAAAATTTATTTCAAAAATGAAATTTAAGTATTCGGGCGGCACGAAAGCATTCCGCGCCGCCGTGCATTTTCAGCCGAAGCCGATTTGCGTTCGTTTATCTGCGGAGAGCCTGCGGCCTTCCGACAAGACGGCCCTTGCTGATCGCGTAAACATCGTCAATGACCATTTGGAAGGTTGCATTGCGCTTTTCGGCCTTTGCGCGCTCTTCGATCTTTGCGCGGTGGAACGCCTTGATATCATCGGTGAAGGGCAGCGCACCCATGTCGAGAATGCGGATCGCGCCGTCGTTATCGCGTGCGGGAAGCATTTTGCCCGCATTGTAGCGGGAAGGTGCAAACGGAATATCAAGAACGCCCGCAAGCACAGCGCGAACGGAACCTACCGCGAGGTCGCCTTCGCCCAGTTCGAAGCACTTATCGACAATGCAGCGCGTCTCTCTGCGGATAATATCTTTTTCTTCCTCAAGGTTGGCTGCGGTGCAAACCTGGTCGGAAAGCATGCTGATGACCTGCTTTGTGCAGCGCAGACCCTGTGCGTTTGCTTCCATTGTGGGAACGCCCGCCGCTTCATGCGGAGTTTTGACGATGACCTTTGTTGCCTTTGAGAGTGCAGCGGTTGCACTGCCCCAGGAAATAACGCCGAATGCCTTCGCTTCGTCCTGCGGGAAACCGCCCATCCACTGATGGAAAACCGTGGTTATGACAGCATCATCATAGCCGTATTTATGCATGTATTCGTTTGTCAGCTCTTCAAGGGTGCGGATCGCCGCAACATCCTGAACAAGGTTGCCGCATTGGCCGTAGCCGACGGTGATATTGCGAACTCCCTGCTCTGCCGCAAGCAAAGCTTCAATAATCGCAACCGCATGGGATACGCAGGGCGGAACAAGAGTTCCCGTAAGCGGACCGTAGGGTTCACGGTTGATGGAAACTCCCGCTTCTTCGTAGATGCCGGTAAGCCTGTCAACATACTGCCAATCGCGGATCGTCTCCTCCATCGGGACGCTCTTTGCATAGGGCAGGTTATAGGAAATTCCGCCGCCTTCATAGCTTGTGAAACCGCCCGCATAGGCAATTTCGGTCAAAAGGCGCGCATCGGGTGTGCCGTGGCGCACCTGAATGGGAGTGTTCAATGCTTCAATGAGCATACGGCAGCCCGCAACGCCGTGATTGACGGCGGGAAAGCCGTTAAGCAGGGAACGACCGAGCCGCTGGGACTCCTTTATGCCGTTTTCGGCTTCTTCATAGCGGTTCTGACGGGTGTAGCTGTCAATGGTTGTCGGAAGCAGATCGGCTTCGCCGTTATCCTGAAGATAAGTCAACAGCTTGATATGTTCGGGAATCAGCGCAACGCCCGCACGCGGCTGAATCAAAGTGATACCCTTTTCCTTTGCTTCAACAAGTTTTTTTGAAAAAACTTTGTGAGCGGGCATGGCCTTGTGGTATTCGATGGCTTCTTTAAGATCAACTTCCCTGCCGGTCGGCCACTGCTTGAGCACGTCGGCACGGATCGCGTTGAATTCGTCATCGGGAATGCGCTTGTTTTTGATATTGGGGTTGTTCATTGTTTAAATGCTCCTCTTTTATTGGGAAATCGCCTGAAGGCAGGTTCGGCACCGAACCTGTTTTCGTCAGGCTCTGCATAGTTCTTGTTTCATTATGCTCAACGCCTGTTCCGGATATTTTTCGGAAAGCAGACCCATTGCGGCTATAATGTATTTTCTGTCGACAAGCACATCCGCCCTGAGCGGCCTCAGCGATGTCGGATCCTTTTGGTCATAGAGCGCAAATGACGCGATCTTTGCCGTGTTTGTTGTGTGAATCAGCGAACCGCCCGTCACAACGAGCTTCTGCACTTTACGCAGATCCTTGCCGGTTTGAACATAGGTCGTGCCCATCATTGAATACGCTTCTTCGATGCGGCCCGCATGTCTTGTCACCGCCGTGCGCACCGCCATGCATGCAAGAGCTTCGTCCAACCGTTCGGTTTCATCGTCCGTCGGCAAAAGGTCCGTGTTTGCGGCAAACATACCGATGATTTCCTCCGCACGCGCCTCGCTCATGCCTGCAAGCTCTGCAATCGTTTTTATTCCCGCCGCATCCACAATTCCGCGAATGCTGTATCTCATGCCGATATCGCCCTCAACCGTGCGCTTGATATACGGCTCGGGCAATCCCTTGAGCATGGTTCGCGGGTCGGTCGGCATTCCGTTTGCAACGGAATAAACATCCGTTGTTGCGCCGCCGACATCAACGGCAACAAGTTCCCCAAGCCCGCGGGAATTATCCGTCCCCTCCGCAAGCAGCTTCATTGCCGCCATGACTGCGGAAGGCGTCGGCATCATAATGCCGGAAATAAGTTCGCTCGCCTTGGTAAGTCCCTTTGCCTGCACGATTCTTTTAAGGAAAACTTCGCGAATCTCTTTCTGGGTCGGTTCAATGTTAAGCGTGCCGAATTTCGGCATAACATTTTCGCAAATATGCACTTCGCGCCCGTCGAGAATGCGCTCGCACTGCCGCACGGCATTTCGGTTGCCCGCAAGGATGATGGGAAAATCTCCGCCTATATCCGCAAGCACGTGCGCATTATGCAGAATGCAGTCGGTATTGCCGCCGTCCGTGCCGCCGACAAGCAGGAAAATATCCGGATTTATCGCCTTTATCTCATCCGCATCATCCTCATTGAGCTTGAAGGCGTAGGTCTTCAGCACCTTTGCGCCCGCACCGAGGCTTGCACATTTTGCGGCTTCCGCCGTCAGTTCCGGAACAAGCCCGCTTGCAAGCATACGAAGACCGCCCGCCGCGCTGCTGGCGGCGTAGCGTTCGCAAAAATCAAGTTTTCCGGTCACCTTTTCAAGCTTTGAAAGCGCGTCGGAAAGTCCGTTGTTAATGTCCGACTGAACGGTCGTGTAGGCATTTGCCGTGCCCAACAGCCTGCATTCATCAACATCCGCCGCGGTGACCTTTGTGTATGTGCTCCCGAAATCGATCAAAAGAACAGGTTTCATGTTTTTTCCCCGCTTTGCAATCGTAATCAGTAAACAATCAGAGCCGCAGGTTATTCCTCAACGTGCAGGTCCTGTTTCAATGCCTCGATATCAACTTCCGGCGGGGTTCCCGGCGGGAAGGAGCGATCGAAGCCCATCTCTTTAAAACGCTTTTCAACCTCGTCAAACGGCTGTTTGCCGATAACGATATTGCCGCCCACATAGAGCAGGATGTTTTCCAAACCTGCCTCATCGCATTTTTCACGCATACCGCGGCAATCCAGCTCACCCTGACCATAGAGTGAGGAGATGACGATTGCATCGGCGTTCGTTTCAATTGCGGCGTTGATGAATTCTTCCTGAGAAACCATAACGCCGAGATTGACAACATTGAAACCCGCATCGGTGAATGCATGATACAGGATCTTGTTGCCGACCGCGTGAACATCGGCGCCGATAACGCCGATAACAAGAGTCTTTTTATCCATCACTTTGACCTCTCATTATTATGATAAAGTGTCCTTACATAACCCAAGCACACAAAGAAACATTGTGTGCCGCATTTTACAGTCGTATAATACATTTTTAAGCGCAAATAGTCAAGTGCATATGCACTGCAAACCCCAATATATTTGATTTAACATTAATAAAACGACTCAACGGACGAGTTAACATAAAGCGCGGCGGGAAATTTTATTCCTGCCGCGCCGTTCGCTTTAGTGCAAAACGGTATTCTTCTTAGGATTTATTATGCCACCGCCTTGCCCGCCGTGTTCTGCGGTTTTATGCACGGCGGCTGTTCACCGTTAAGTGCCGCTCTCAGAGCCAGCAGAGCATCGAAAACGTCAACCGCTCCGTCGCCGTTAAGATCCGCACGTGCAGCCTGCTCATCGGTGAGCCCCTCCGTTCCTATTGCATAGCGCATAAGCATAAGCGCGTCGTCAATTCCAATCGTGCCGTCGCCGTTAATATCGCCGATAACGGGGGCTTCGGGTTCGAAAACCGCGTGAATAACCGTGTCCTCCGCAACGGTGATTATCTCATCCGTGACAAGCTCCCCGTTGATGAACCAACCCACAAATACCATGCCCTCATGGGTCGGAACGGGTATTTCGCTGACTTCCAAGCTGAAGCCGACATTGACAGGGGTATCAAGCAGCGTTTCTCCCGTGTAATCGTCAATCACCGTCAAATTGCACGTGCGCGGAGCGTAAACCGCCGCAAACACCATGGGCCGGGTAATCGTTACGGTTTCTTCGGTTATTATGCGTCCGTTGTAATCCCATCCTGCGAACGCCATTCCCTCGTGAACGGGCGGCGCGGGAAAATCGCTGACTCTCAGCACCGTGCCGTACTCAACATCCTCCATGGTCACAAAAAAGCTGTCAGCCATGGTATCATAGAATCTCACGGTAAAAGTCTCTTTCCTCAATACCGCCGTAATGACCATATCCTCGTTTACGATAACGGTTCCCGACTCCATCAGTTCGCCGTTTACAAGCCAGCCCACAAACACCATTCCCTCACGATAGGGCGGCATGGGCAGGTCCGCGAGGTCAACTTCCGTTCCGGCTCGAACTTCGTAAGTCTCATATGTTTCGCCGGTATCGCTGTCAACAAGAGTGATCGTATGCGTTTCGAACCCGCTGTAAACCGCTGTAACCGTCATGTCCCCCAACACTCTGAGATAGGAGCCTTCAAACAGGGTCCCTTCAACATACCAGCCGACAAAGTCCGCATTCTCATGAACGGGCGGAACGGGGAATTCGTCGCTGTAAAGGCCGTTGTCATAGAGCACGGTTACGGATTGCAGCGTTTCACCGTTGTAACCGTCAACAAACGTGACCGTATAAGGGTGCTGCTCATAGGTAGCGTAGATTATAACGTTTGACACGACCGTAACTTCGTCAAGGAACTCGCCGTAGCCGTACCATCCCTTAAAATCATAGCCTTCATGTTCAATGTGTTCGGGGAAATCTTCCGCCTTGATCACTGTTCCGTAAGGCACAGTATCGGTACGAAGAATGACGTCGGTGTGATTATCCCAGAACTTGACCGTGTACATTTTCGCTTCATAAGCCGCATAGCAGCTTGTATTTTCCGTAACGTTGATGCTTCCCGAAACGGCGCTTCCGTCCGCATACTGCCATTCGGCAAAATTGTATCCGACTGCATCGGGAGCTTTCGGAAATTCGGACAGTGGAATTTCCGTGCCGTATTCTGCGGTGCGTGTTCCAATGAGTTCGCCGGTGAGTCCCGAATAAAAGCTTACCGTGTAGACTTCGTTGCTGTATTCTGCGCGGAAAGTCGTATCACCCGTAAGATAGTAACTGCTGCCGAAAAATTCGGAACCGTTAACCGACCAATATTCAAACGTTTTGCCCTCATGCTCCGGCGGCTCGGGAAAAGCCTCTGCCATAACGGTATCTCCGATGGACATATTCAGAGTTTTCAGCACCTGTTCCGTCGCGCCGTCCACCCATTGCACCGTACACCTCGGAGCAGTGTAAACGGCAATAATGTCCACATTGCTGTTCACCGTCACGCTGCCGCTGATAGCGGTTCCGCCGCGGGTCTTCCAATGTGAGAATTCCATTCCCCCGATAGCGGGCGGCGTCGGAAAATCATTAACGTTGAGGCTTGAATTCTGCGTTACGGTGTAGGTTTCGTAAGGATTGTTCATCCCGTCAACAAAGAAGCTTACCGTGTAAATCGGCGGGAAATACCAATTTCTGTTTCCGGCAAGCACGGGGTGGGTGTATATACCCTCATCCTCATAATAATAAGGATCGTATTCACCGCGGCGGCTCTTCGCATAGTCAAGTGCCTGCCCGATATTGTAGCATTCGGACACGCCCAATCCGCGCATGGAGTTCAAAATATCTTGGAAGATGTAAACATCATATGCAACGGTCACGGTTTCATCATAACCCAAAGCAACGGAAGCACCGTGTGAAGTGAAATAGTTCAGCAGATTGCCGTCCTTGCCGCCGCTGCATGTTGCAAGGTGAACATAGCTGCCCGGCATGGTTGCGGCTGCATAGTGATTCAGATAGAGATAGTTCACGGCAATGCCGCCGCCGGCAAGTTCCACAACCCAGCCGTTGCTGTAATCGCTTGCCGTGACACCGTTCTCATTGTGAATCGCAATATA
>OQWD01000651.1_pt1 | contig 13310 bp, 10 predicted proteins | sample 1691631 | NCBI WGS metagenome assembly OQWD01 (sample SAMN03418283, study PRJEB22391) | human gut metagenome | biome: human-gut; feature: organic feature; material: feces | host: Homo sapiens | place: Italy | collected 2013-04 | reverse complement strand
GATATCTCTGCGGGCGTGCTGACCCGCTTCCCGGATGTGCCGCGGGAAATGCGCTCGTTGAGCTGCTTTTTCAAGCGGCTGTCCAGATAGCTGCAGGTGCGCGGGATGCGCGAAGAATACTCAAAGTAGCGGGAATTCACGCTGCGCAGCTCCACCGTGATCTCACGGCCATTGCGCACAGCAGTCCCCCGGCCAAAGCCGGTCATGCTTAAGATCATAACGCTCTCCTGTTCTTACATTTTCAGTGTTTCAGCTTACAAGTTTCGGTATACGTATCCGCCTTTGGGTACACAAACCCATGTTACGATACATATAGTTTCATTTTACTATTCTTCGGCCCAAAATTCAAGGTGCACTGTTGCATGCCGCCGCCAAAACCGGCCGCAATACACGGTGCAAAGCAAAAAAGCTCTGATACAAAATCTTCCGATCCTGTATCAGAGCCTGTTTCAGTTGGTTTTATATACGCAGGTCACGCTGTTCTGCAGCAGATTTGCGTTCAGCAGTGCGCGCTCCACCCAGTGGATATTGTCCGCAATGGTATCGCGGGAGACACCGTATTCTGCCGCAATGTTCTCCATGCTGCGGTACTCGCGGCGATAGAGCAAAGTCAGCACCAGCTTATCCTGCATTGTGATCTTGGTAAAATGCGGCCTGCGCCGGTGCTCCTTGCAATAAGCCGCATTCAGTGCTTCCAGCATCTGGGCAAATTCCTTCCGGGTGATGCCGAAGGTAAATTCATAATCCTGCTCTGTAAATTCCGCAAGGCGCTGTACCGTGATGCTTCTCATGCAGATCACCTCTTCTTTTTCCGGGGATGCCCGGGTGTCGGCTGCATCCATTTTGATTCATTATAAAATGGATGGATTTTCATGTCAATGAGCCGCCGCCCATTTTTGGGGCCAGATCCGGTGCAAAACACAAAAAGGAGCCTCCCGCCGCAAAAGCGGGAAGCCCCTGAATCCGTTATGAAAGATCAGACGGGATGAGACTGATTGGTGTAGTCCACATGGTCGCCGTCCACGCCCTGCTTCTTGGCATTGCGCTTTTCAAAGAACTTGGGTGCCACCTGCGGGAACATTGCGTAGGTCAGCACATCCTCTTCCTGCGTTGCCCACTTGGCAGCTTCTGCCTTCAGCTTGTCCATCTCAGGAGCCAGAGTATCAGCAAAGCGGCAGGTAATGGGCTGCTCGTCGCCCAGGATCTTCTTGGTGAACTCGGGCTTGATGGGAGCGGGAGTCTTGCCGTAATCACCGTGGACCAGACCCTTGAACTCCTTGGTGACCATCTTGTAGCGCTCACCAAGGATGACGTTGAACACAGCCTGCGTACCAACGATCTGGCTGGTGGGGGTGACCAGCGGCGGATAGCCTGCATCCTCGCGGACGCGGGGGATCTCTGCCAGCACTTCGTCCAGCTTATCTTCCTTGCCGGCATCCTTCAGCTGTTTGAGCATGTTGGAGAACATGCCGCCCGGCACCTGATACAGCAGGGTGTTTGCATCCACGCCGAGGCTCTTCGGGCTGATCTGACCGTTGGCAATGTACTTCTCGCGCAGCTTTGCAAAGTATGCGCGCACAACGTTCAGCTGCTTCAGATCCAGACCGGTGTCGTAATCGGTGCCCTGCAGGGCAGCGACCAGACTCTCGGTGGGCATGTGGCTGGTGCCCAGGCTCAGGGGGCTCATGGCGGTATCGATGATGTCGGCACCTGCCTCGATGCCCTTCAGGATGGACATGGAAGCCAGACCTGCGGTGTAGTGGCTGTGGATGTCAACAGGGATGCTGACGGTCTCCTTCAGCTTCTTCACCAGATCGTAGCAGGTATAGGGGGTCAGCAGACCGGCCATATCCTTGATGCAGATGGAGTTTGCGCCCATCTCCTCCAGGGTCTTGGCGTAGGCTGCAAAGTACTCGTTGTTGTGCACGGGGCTGAGGGTGTAGCTGATGCAGCCCTGCACATGAGCGCCTTCCTTGTTGGCTGCCTTGATGGCGGTCTGCAGGTTGCGCGGATCGTTCAGTGCATCGAAAATACGGATCACGTCGATGCCGTTTGCAACAGACTTCTGCACAAAGTACTCAACGGCATCGTCTGCGTAGGGGCGGTAGCCCAGCATGTTCTGGCCGCGGAACAGCATCTGCAGCTTCTGGTGGGGCAGTTCCTTGCGCAGGATGCGCAGGCGCTCCCACGGGTCTTCGTCCAGAAAGCGGATGCAGCTGTCGAACGTAGCGCCGCCCCAGCACTCCACGGAGAAGTAGTTAATCTTATCCATTTCCGGCAGGATGGGACGCATCTCATCCATGGTCATGCGGGTGGCCAGCAGAGACTGGTGGGCATCGCGCAGGACGACCTCAGTAACCTTGATCGGCTTTTTGGCCATGATTGTCACCTCTCCCTTAGTTCATGGAAACCAGAACGTCACCGGAGTTGACGGTGTCGCCCTTGTTGACGTTGATGGAAGCCACAGTGCCATCCTGCGGAGCAACGATCTCGTTCTCCATCTTCATGGCCTCCAGGATCACCAGCACGTCGCCAGCCTTCACGGATGCACCGGCCTTGACCTTGACATCCAGAATGTTGCCGGGCATGGGAGCCTTGACGGCAACGGCACCAGCAGCGCCTGCAGCAGCCTTGGGAGCAGCAGCGGGAGCCGGAGCAGCCTTAGGAGCAGCGGGTGCGGCAGGAGCTGCAGCAGCAACCGGAGCAGCACCAGCGGCAGTCTCCTCCACGGAGACGCTGTAAGCAACGCCATTGACGGTAATATTGTAGTACTTCATGGAAGGATCCTCCAAATCAAAATCGTATCAAAAAGATTTATACAGACGATTACAGAGCCATGTTGCCGTGCTTCTTGGGCAGGCGGGCAGCACGCTTGGTGCTCAGCAGTTCCAGTGCGGCAACAACGCTTGCACGCACATTGGCTGCATCGCAGGTCAGGTCAGCAGCGCCGCAGGCAACTGCATTTGCTGCGCTGCACACCTCGGCGGTGTAAGCAGCAGCCTTTGCGTTGGTGGCTGCAATGATGTTGTCGGAAGCATCGATCTCTTCCTTGTACAGGACGCTGACCGCTGCGCTGGGTTCCAGTGCGCTGACGGTGCAGCCAGCCACGGCAATGCGCAGATCGGCAGCAGCCAGAGCGGTGTAAACAGGGCCGACGGCCTTGCCAGCTAACACAGCCACCTTTGCGGTGGTAGCGTCGGCATAGGTAGCAGCCAGACGGGCAGCCTCACGGATGCCGCCTGCAATGTCGTCGGTCGCGCTGGGCACAAAGCCCTCGGTATCCACAATGGTGATCACCGGCACGCTGAAGGCATCGCACAGACGCACAAAGCGGGAAGCCTTGGCCACGCAGTTGTGGCACAGGGTCTTGCCGGTGGCCACAACGCCCACGGCGTTGCCGCCGACGGTAGCGGATGCGGTGTAGACAGAGGTGCCGAAGCCTGCGAACAGCTCCACAGCGCTGTCCTTATCGACCACGGCAGCAGCAGCCTTTGCAGGCTCTGCACCGGCAGCCAGAGCAGCAGTGGGCTGCTCGAACTCAAAGATCGCAGGGCCGGTCAGGTTGTTGGCCGGCAGCAGGCCCACGATGTGAGCAGCCTCCTCGGCAGCTTCCTCAGCAGTGGGTGCCACAATGGCGGCCACGCCAGCCTTTGCAGCGGCGGCTGCGGTGCCGGCATCGGCCACCTTGTCGCCCTTGGCAGCAGAGGTGAACGGAGCGGTGAAGAACAGCTCTGCGCCCTCAGCCATGATGCAGACATCTGCATTGGCAGCGCTCAGTGCGCTGGTGCCGCCGCAGACACCCAGAACAACAGCCACCTGCGGGATCACGCCGGAAACCTTTGCGATCTGCGCATTCAGCTTTGCGCTGGCGGTCAGCACGTCCAGACCCTCAGCCAGCTTTGCGCCGACAGAGTTGTAGAAGGTGACGACCGGGCAGCCAGTCTGAGCTGCCATCTCCAGAACCTTGATGTTCTTTTCAACATCCTTTACGGTAACAGCTTCGCCGTTCTGGTAAACAGCGTAAGCCTGCTGACCTGCCGCATAGCCGCAGGCAGCGCTCACTGCACCGTCAGCAAACAGTGCAGTGTATTCCCCGTCATCAAAAAACTTGGCGAGGATTTCTCCCTTATTGATCTTTGAAGCCATGGTAAGACCTCCTGGTTGTCTGTGTGAGCTTTCAAAATTAGTTTTATTATACTGAATTTTCCATAAAAATGCAAGAGATTCTATAAAAGTCCATGCGAATCAACATCTGTCGCGCAAAGTTCTACAATTTTTTAACGATTCATCGTTTCTCCGCTTTCTCGCCTTTTTGCGGGCATTTTGCGCCGCACACTCAGCTGCCGAAAATTCTCTTTTAATTTTGTGGATTCTGTCTGCCCCTGCTGCATTTTATTTTATAAGAAGTTATGTTACACTATATTTAATATGTAAATTTTTTTCGCAGAACAGCCCGCCGGGAAGCTTCGGGGCGGGTCATTTTGCAGAATATAAAAGGAAGGCCATGTCAAATTGAAAGATCTGCTCACTTCACTCCGCGCCTCCAACGAAACCTACAACTCCATGAAGCACTCCGCCCGGGCTGTCATCCGCCGCGCCGAGATTCCCCTGCTCGCGGTCATCGTCCTGTATAAGGCTGCAACGAACCTGCTGTTCGTCCCCCTGATGCAGCAGCTCTGGTCGCTCACGCTGCGGTTCGCACCCATGCACTACCTGAGCAACAACAATGCTTCCGATATCTTTTCCTCTCCCGCGATCATCCTGTGCATCACGCTCATTGCCATCCTGACCGCGTTCTGGGCGCTGTATGAGTTTTCCGTCCTGCTGCATGGGCTGGATCTTGCCCGCAAGGGCGAAACGATCCGCCTGCCTGCCCTGCTGCGCACCTCTCTTGCAGATATCCGCCACGCATTCCTGCCGCAGAACTGGCTCGTTCTGGTCTACAGTGCCGTGCTGATCCCGTTCACCAATTTTTTCCTCGCCTATAACTATATCACGCAGCTTGCCGTGCCGGAATACATCATGGGTGTCATCCAGGCAAACAGCCGGTATTACCTGCTCTATCTGGCTGTCGGTGCCGCCCTGCTGTTCCTCTGTGTCAGCTGGGTGCTGGTGCTGCCGCTGTTCGTGCTGGAGCGCAAAAGCCTGTGGCAGTCGGTAAAGGAAAGCTTTTGCTGCATCCGCAGGCGCGTCTTCCGTGCTTTTCTTTTGCTGCTGCGCTGGAACCTCTCGGTCGTCCTGCGTTCCCTGCTGCTGACGGCAGCGGTTGCCGTGCCGCTGTACGGCATCATCATTGCGGTCGGGCTGCAGAGCACACAGGCCATGTTTGCACTGTCCCGCGCGGCGCTGGCCATTGAGATGCCTTTCTTCCAGTTCCTGATCGACTGCGCCATCACCATGGCGCAGTGCACGATCCTCGCCATGCTGCACTGTCGCCTGCGGGAATCTCTCCCCTCTGAGCCGGAGCCGGTCCAGAGCGGAAAGCATCACCGTTCCACCGGCAGGCTGCTTCTGGGTGCATCGGTTGCGGGTGCTACTCTGCTCACCTTTGCGCTGGCATTCTGTTACCTTGCCCTGCCCAGAGACGACGAGCTGCTCTCCATGCTGGGCGGCGTTGCGCCGGTAGTCACCGCGCACCGCGGCTACTCCGCTGCCGCACCGGAAAACACCGCAGAAAAGGATGTGCCCGACACACCGAAAAACGATTGACGGCGCACAGATTCAATGCTATACTGACCATAAGACCACGCACCGTGGCCACCGACTGTTACAAAGGGGTAACGGAGCTATTTCCGTTACCCCTTTCTTATCCCAAAGCACGAAGCAAGCTTTTGCCAAGATCTTACGAAAGAAGGATTTTACTATGGCTCATTCCATCTCCCGCCGCCAGTTCCTGCAAAGCAGGGCACATCCTTTTCTGCGGTGTTTCTGCCGGCAGCAGCTCCACCTACCCCGTGCTGTATTCCCGTCAGCCCGCCACCCTGAACTATCTGGTCTGCTCAGCTGACCCGGACCTTTACCACGGCACTCAGTGCATCGACACGCTGGTGGAGTACGACAACCGCGGCAAGATCCGGGAGGGCCTTGCCACTGCTTGGGAGTGGGATGCCGACAGCCTGACATGGACCTTCCACCTGCGGGACGAGAACTGGGTGGACTGCAACGGCGAGGTGCTTGGCCCTGTGACCGCGCAGGACTTTGTGGATGCGCTGGCCTATGTGCTGAACCCGGACTACGCTTCCTCCACTGCAAGCCTTGTCACCCCCTATGTGGCCGGTGCGGACGACTACTATAACTACTGCGTTTACCGCAACAACGCCAATAACGGCACCGTGGCCGAGGACGGCACCACCTACGCCATTGATGCCAACGGCACCGTGACCGCCGCTGCCGCCGACGGCACCACCACCGAATACCCGGCTGTGGATTTTTCCACCGTGGGCGTGAAGGCTGTGGACGACCACACCCTGACCTACACGTTGAACTTCGACTTTCCCGGCTTCCTCAGCCTGCTGAGCTATGCTCCCTACGAGCCTGCCTACGGCCCGCTGCTGGAGGAATATGCCGACCAGTTCTGCACTTCCGCCGAGACGGCCTGCAGCTGCGGCGCGTTCTATCTGGCCGAGTACACTCCGCTGGAAAACTGGGTGATGAAGAAGAACCCCGAAAACTACGATGCCGACAGCGTTTACATCGACACGGTGCGCTACATCTACAATCAGGAAGAGCTGATCAGCGGCCCGGAGATGGTCAAGCGCGGCGAGATCGATCAGGCTACCATCAGCTCCGACATTCTGGACAGCTGGCTGGCCGACGACACCACCAAGGACATGGTTTCCATGGAGCGCCCGGAAACCGGCAAGAGCTACTTCTACATCTTCAACTTCCTGCCCTACCGCCACGAATTTTCCAACTGGACCGTGACCGGCGTGGATGCCCAGTACGAGCCGGACAATTGGGCCAAGGCCATCAACTCCACCAACTTCCGCAGGGCTTTCCTGTATGCCATCAATCCCTCCGTCACGCTGGCCGTCACCGCGCCGGAAGGCTACGATAACTACAAGCTGCACACCATCACTCCGCCGTCCTTCTGTGCCAACAGCAAAGGCGTGGATTATACTGAGTGCGGCGGCCTTGCAAACCTCTCCGACTTCTTTGACGAAGCCAAGGCCAAAGAGTACCGTGATGCCGCCGTGGAAGAGCTGACCGCCGCCGGTGCCACCTTCCCAATCAAGATTCAGTATCCGTACAACCCCGCTGTGGTGGACTGGGACAAGCAGTGCCAGGTGTTCAAGCAGCAGGTGGAAGCCGTGCTGAACGACGGCTTCGACTTCATCAGCATCATCATCACGCAGGGTCCGTCCGACAACTTCCTGAACGCGGTGCGCCGGGTGGGTGCCTACCAGCTGATGTCCTACTACTGGGGTGCCGATTACTCCGACCCCGAGACCGAGGTGTACCCCTTCTATCAGGAAGCCGGCGACCGCGGCACCTGCTACAGCTTCCTGCGCACCGGCGTGGAGGACGGCATCGTGACCGGCGAGACCGCCGACCTCGTGATGCAGTACATGTCCATGGTGGAGAACGCCAAGACCATCACCGAGGATCTGGATGCCCGGTACGAAGCCTTTGCGGATGCCGAAGCCTTCCTCATTGAGAACGCACTGGTCATCCCGCTGGGGATGCCGGTGCCGCCCTACATTGCCACCCGTCTGAACCTGTGGGAGGGCCAGTACGCGCCCACAGGCCTTTCCACCAACCGACTGAAGGGCGTGCACATCCTCGACCATTACGTTTCCATGGAGGAGTATAACGCCAACCGGGATGCGCGGTAAAAACTGAATCGGAAACTCCCCCAGTCTGCTGCGCAGACAGCCCCCTCTGGGATGGGGCCTCTGGCGAAACCGGAAACTTTCCCGTCATGCCAAGGGCTCCCTCCCTGAGGGAGTTTTTGTTTGCTCCTCATTTTTCCCGCAAAAACTCACAAATCACTTTCCAAACGTAAGATTTTGCGTTATTCTATACTTATCTGTATTTATAAAGAAAAGAGAGGTGCACGGCTATGGTGCAATATCTCGCAAAACGCATCGGGCGCTCCATTCTGACCCTGTTCGTCATTGTGACGCTGGTGTTCTGCCTGCTGCGGCTCATGCCGGTGGAAGGCTACTTTGCAAACTACGAAAAAATGACCGAGGCACAGATCCAGGCCGGGCTGCAGTCCATGGGCCTGCTGGACCCGCTGCCGGTGCAGATCGGCCATTTCTGGCGGGATGCGCTGCACGGTGATCTGGGCGTGAGCCACATTTACAAGCTCAACGCTCCCGTGACCAGGATCCTTGCCCAGAAGCTGCCCATTTCCATCGAAATGGGTGTGCTGGCCATGCTGCTGAGCCTTGTGCTGGGCATCCCGCTGGGCCTTGTCATGGGCCGTTATAAGGGCCGCTGGCCGGATAAGCTGGGCACGGCATTCATCGTGCTCATTCAGGCGGTGCCTGCGGCAGTGTACTTTTTGTATATCCAGATGTACGGCACCACCGCCATGGGCGTGGGCCTGCTGTTCGATGCCGCCAACTGGCGCTATTGGGTGCTGCCGGTGTGCAGCATGAGCCTTGCAAACCTTGCGTTCTACGCCATGTGGCTGCGCCGCTATATGGTGGACGAGAGCAACAAGGACTACGTCAAGCTGGCCCGCGCCAAGGGCGTGAGCGAGAACAATATCGCCCTGCACCACGTATTCCGCAACGCCATGGTGCCGCTGGTGCAGTACATTCCCTCGGCCTTCCTCAACACCGTGGTGGGCTCCATTTACATTGAAAGCCTGTACAGCATCCCCGGCATGGGCGGATTGCTTGTCACCTGTGTGCAGCGCCACGACAACACCATGGTGCAGGGCATCGTGCTGCTGTACGCCTGCGTGGGCATCATCGGCCTGATTTTGGGCGATGTGCTCATGGTGCTCATTGACCCCCGCATCAACTTTGGCAAGAAAGAAGGTGGACGCTGATGCTCTCTTTTCTGAAACGCGAAAAATCGAAGCAGCTGGAGGATCAGCTGAATGCTGCTCAGGCACAGCGCCGCACCGGCTGGGAAAATCTGCCGGAGGATGAGCTGTTCACCCCCGCCGGGTTCAGTGAGGAACAGGCCGAAGCCACCGCCAGCTCCAACTACAGCTACTGGGGCAGCACCTTCCGTGCCTTTTTCAAGAACAAGTTCGCTGTGGCCCTGCTGATCGCGCTGGTGGTCGTGGTTGCCTTTGCCTTCATCCAGCCCCACCTGCCCGGTCAGGCAGACCCGAACCTGTGCGCCGTGGACCCCGTGACCGGCATCCAGTACCGCAACATCGCCCCCGGGCAGGACGGCTTTATCTGGGGTTCCAACTCCATCGGTCAGGACCTGTGGGCACGCATCTGGGCCGGTGCACGTACCAGTCTGACTATTGCCTTCTTCGTGGCCCTCATTGAAGCTGTGGTGGGCATTACCGCCGGTGTGCTGTGGGGCTATGTGCGCGGGCTGGACTTTGTGTTCACCGAGCTGTACAACATCTTCGATAACATTCCCACCGCCATCGTGCTGATCCTCATTTCCTATGTAGCCACCCCCAGCATCTGGACCATGGTCCTTGGCATGGCCATCAAAGGCTGGATCGAAATGGCACGCTTCATCCGCAACCAGATCCTCATCATCCGCGACCGGGATTATAATGTGGCTTCCCGCTGCATCGGCACGCCCACCATCCGCATCGTGCTGCGCAACCTGCTGCCCTACCTCGTCTCGGTCATCATGCTTCGCATGGCCCTCACCATCCCGGAAGCCATTGGCAACGAGGTGTTCATCACCTACATCGGTCTGGGCCTGTCCGTGGAGACCCCCTCGCTGGGCAACCTGGTCAACGACGGCCGCAAGGTGATGATGCAGGCCGGGCTGCGCTACCAGCTGCTGTACCCCACCCTCATCCTGAGCTTTGTTACCATTGCGTTCTATCTGATCGGCAACGCCTTCTCGGATGCTGCCGATCCGAAGAACCATCTACAATAAGGAGGGGATATCATGGAACACAACCAGCTCATTCTCTCCGCAAAAGATGTCAACATCCAGTTCAACCTGCGTGGAAAAGTGCTGCACGCCATCCGTGGCATCGATCTTGACCTCTATCAGGGAGAGGTACTTGCCATCGTAGGCGAGAGCGGCTCCGGCAAGAGCGTTTTTACCAAGAGCTTCATGGGCCTGCTGGATGCCAACGGCTCCATTACCAGCGGCACCATTGATTACTACGGCATGGCGGACGGCAAGCCGCTGCGCCTTTCTGACCTCAGAACCGAAAAGGACTGGCTGCGGGTACGTGGCCGCGAGATCGCCATGGTCATGCAGGACCCCATGACCAGCCTGAACCCGCTGAAGACCATCGGGGCACAGATCATGGAAGCCGTCGCCCTGCATCAGGGCTTAAAGGGTGCTGCCGCCAAGGAAAAAACGCTGGAATACCTGCGGGATGTGGGCATCTCTGACCCGGAAAAGCGCTTTAAGCAGTACCCGCACGAGTTTTCCGGCGGCATGCGCCAGCGTGTGGTCATTGCCATTGCGGTGGCCTGCAGCCCGAAAATTCTCATTTGCGACGAGCCCACCACCGCACTGGACGTGACCATTCAAGCCCAGATTTTGCAGCTTTTGAAGGAAATGCGGTTCAAGTACGATCTGACCATCGTCATGATCACCCACGATCTGGGCGTTGTGGCAAACATTGCAGACCGCGTGGCTGTGATGTACGCAGGCGACATTGTGGAGATCGGCACTGCTGACGAAATTTATTACGATCCCCGCCACCCCTACACATGGGCGCTGCTTTCCAGTATGCCGCAGATGGGCGTGAAGGGCGAGGACCTGTTCAACATCGTGGGCACACCGCCAAACCTGTTTGCGGAAATTCGCGGCGATGCTTTTGCGCCCCGCAACCCGCAGGCGCTGAAGATCGATTTTGTCAAGCGCCCGCCTTACTTTGAGGTAACGCCCACCCACAAAACCAAAACATGGCTGCTGGACCCCCGGGCACCCAAGATCGAGCCGCCTGCTGCGGTAAAAATGCTGCGAGAGGAGGGGCTGTAAGATGGAAAATGAACGCGAAGTTCTTGTGGAAGTGAACCACCTGAACGTAACCTACGGCTCCGGCAAAAAAGCATATGAAGCTGTGCAGGATGCCAACTTTAAAATTTATAAGGGCGAGACCTTCGGCCTTGTAGGCGAAAGCGGCAGTGGCAAAACTACCATTGGCCGCGCCATCCTGCGCATTCTGCCCACCTCCGGCGGCGAGATCCTCTATAAGGGCCAGAAGATCAACGGCAGAATTTCCCGCCAGCTGGACAGGCAGATCATCAAAGAGATCCAGATGATCTTTCAGGACCCGCAGTCCTCGCTGAACGAGCGCGCCAAGGTGAGCTATATCGTGGGCGAGGGCCTGCAGAACGTCCGGCCTGATCTTTCCACCGCCCAGCGGGAGGAAAAGGTGCGTCAGGCTCTGCTGGACGTGGGTCTGCTGCCGGAATTTGCCTCCCGCTTCCCGCACGAATTTTCCGGCGGACAGCGCCAGCGCATCGGCATTGCCCGGGCCCTGATCGTGGAGCCGGAGTTCATCGTTGCCGATGAGCCCATCAGCGCACTGGATATGTCCATCCGTGCACAGGTGCTGAACCTGCTGCGCTGCCTGCAGAAGGAACGCGGCATCACCTACCTGTTCATCGCCCACGATCTTTCCGTGATGCGCTACATCTCCGACCGCATCGCCGTCATCCACAAGGGCCGCATCGTGGAGCTGGCCGAAGCTGAAGAGTTGACAGCCCACGCCATCCACCCCTATACCCGCAGCCTGCTTTCCGCCATTCCCATGCCGGACCCCCGCCGGGAGCGGCAGAAAAAGCTGCTGGTGTACGACCCCGCCATGCACGACTACTCCAGAGAGGCCCCCCAGTGGCGCGAACTGCGGCCTGAGCATTTTGTACTGTGCAGCGCCGCCGAAGCCGAGCAGTGGCTGCCGCGTTGACCCCCGACATTTCGGGCTGAATCGTTGTTTTACGGCTCTTTTACGCAACATTCAAAGTTTATTTCTTGACATTCTCCGGCAGCTCCACTACAATAGAATCTGCATCATTGATTCTGATTTTTGAGTTATTAGCGTGTTCTGACCGGCGGCTTTCATCTTCTTTGCAAAGCTGTCGGCTTTTGGCAATAAAAAGAAGAAGGAAGAAAAGAGGACTTTATTCTATGACTACTGAACAGCGTGAACCGCTCTATGCGTCCACTGCGAAGCCCTGGCTGAAGTACTATGACCAGAAATACATCGACATGCCCCTGCCCAAGTGCAGCGCCTTTGAGTATCTCTGCCATCAGAACAAAAACCACCTGAGCGAGACCGCTCTGGAGTATTATGGCCGCAAATTCACCTTTGCAGACCTCTTTGTGAATGTCAAGAAAACCGCTGCCGCCTTCCGTGCTCTCGGCGTGAAAAAGGGCGACATCATCACCGTTGTCAGCGTGATGACCCCCGAGGTGATCTATGCCTTCTACGCTGTCGATATGATCGGCGCAACGCTGAATCTGGTGGACCCGCGCTACAGCGTTGAGGGCATCCACGAGTACATCGAAGAGGTAGATTCCCGCCTGCTGATTTGCCTGAATGTGACCTATGAGCGCTGCCACAAGGCAGAAAAGCGCACCAATGTGGAGCGCGTTCTGGTCATCAGCCCCGCAGACTCTCTGCCGCTGCATCTGGCCGTCGGCTACAAGCTGACCAACCCCGATAAGAACCGCTACAAGTCCAATGTGATCCACTGGAAGGACTTTATTGCACAGGGCAAGGATCAGAGCATGAACGCCGAACCCTACGACCCGCAGCACACCTGCGTGGTGGTGCACACCGGCGGCACCACCGGTTCGCCCAAGGGCGTCATGCTCACGCACTACAACGTGGTCAACAACGGCAAGGCCATCGGCGACTGCATGGATCTTTCCAACCACGACCACATGATGATCCAGGTGCCGATGTTCCACTGCTTCGGCATGGTGCTCTCCATGACCTCCTGCATGACGCACGGCGCGACGCTCTGCCCGATGCCGTATTTCTCGGCCAAGGTCTCGCTCGCCTGCATCAATCAGGAGCGCATCACCTGCTTCAACGGTGTGCCGACGATGTTCATCGCCATGTTCAACCATCCGGACTACAAAAAGACCGATTTTTCCTACATGCGCACCGGCATCATGGCCGGTTCCGGCTGCCCGCCGGAGCTCCGTTTTCGTCCCGGCAGGCCAGATCGCCGGAGTGC
>OQWD01000650.1_pt1 | contig 13314 bp, 8 predicted proteins | sample 1691631 | NCBI WGS metagenome assembly OQWD01 (sample SAMN03418283, study PRJEB22391) | human gut metagenome | biome: human-gut; feature: organic feature; material: feces | host: Homo sapiens | place: Italy | collected 2013-04 | reverse complement strand
CGGCGGCGTAATCCTGGAGTTTTCAGGCAAGGAGCTGATTAAGGGCGAACCAGACGCGTCTTCCTTCCCGTCGGGCGGCCTGCGCGCCACCTTTGAGGCAAGAGGATACACGGCCTGGGATCCCACCTCCTATGCGTTTATCAAGGGGAAAACCCTGTGTATTCCAACCGCGTTCTGCTCTTACGGCGGCGAAGCGCTGGACAAGAAGACTCCGCTGCTGCGCTCCATGGAGGCGCTGAACAAGCAGGCGCTGCGCATTCTGCGTCTGTTCGGCAACGACACTGTCAAATGCGTCCGCACATCGGTAGGCCCGGAACAGGAGTATTTCCTGGTCCCGCGGGAGATGTATGAAAAGCGACCCGATCTGCGCTTTACCGGCCGTACGCTGTTCGGCGCCAGGTCGCCGAAAGGCCAGGAGATGGACGACCATTACTTCGGCTCGATCAAGCCTCGTGTTGCCGCCTATATGGCTGATTTGAACGAGCATCTCTGGAAGCTTGGTATTTTAGCAAAAACGCAGCACAACGAAGTTGCACCTGCACAGCATGAGCTGGCCCCCATTTACACGACCACCAATGTAGCCGCCGACCACAACCAGCTGACCATGGAGATCATGCAGAAAGTTGCTCTGAAACACGGCTTAGTGTGTCTGCTCCATGAAAAACCCTTCGTAGGAGTCAATGGCAGCGGCAAACATAACAACTGGTCTTTGGCAACTGACACCAATGTAAATCTACTCTCTCCCGGTGAGACGCCCTATGAAAACGCACAATTCCTTCTGTTCCTCTGTGCTGTCATTCAAGCAGTCGATGATTACCAGGATCTGCTGCGAATTGCGGTAGCATCTGCCGGAAACGACCATCGTTTGGGTGCCAATGAAGCACCACCTGCTGTGGTTTCCATCTTCCTGGGTGATGAACTGAACGCTGTTCTGGAAGCACTAGAAACCGATACACCCTATGAGGGGATCGAAAAAATTCAGATGAAACTCGGTGTTGATGTCTTACCCAAATTCAGCCGGGACACGACCGATCGGAACCGCACCTCCCCCTTTGCCTTTACAGGCAATAAATTTGAGTTCCGTATGGTTGGTTCCTCGGACAGTATTTCTTGCACCAACATTATGTTGAACAGTGCTGTTGCAGAAAGCTTGAAAGTTTATGCAGACAAGCTGGAATCCAGCAAAAATTTCGACGTCACGCTTCACGACCTGCTCCAGACAACGATTCGGGAACACAAGCGTATCATCTTCAATGGCAACGGTTATGATGATGCCTGGATCCAGGAAGCAACAGAAAAAAGAGGTCTGCTGAACTATCGCACTACGCCTGACTGCCTGCCTCATCTGCTGGATGAGAAAAACGTAAAGATGCTAACGGGACAAGGTGTCTTTACAGAGGCAGAATTGAAGTCTCGGCTTGAGATTTCTTTGGAGAACTACTGCAAAACGATCGTCATCGAAGCCAACACCATGGTCAGCATGGCTAGAACGGAAATCGCTCCCGCCATGGAAGCTTATCTCACGGAGATTGCAAAGGCAGCGATGACCAAAAAAGAACTAGACCCTACGTTGCCTCGTACTTATGAAACGGAACTGATCCAAAAGCTCTCTACTCTTACTGTGCAGATCGCCGCACGCACAGACGAATTGGAGCAGGCTGTTTTGGACCTGGAGCAGGCTGAGTCCATGGAACAGGAAGCCTATGCTATCCGCGACAGCATCCTGCCCAAAATGTGCCAGCTACGTCTTCCCTGTGATGAAGCGGAAACTCTGACGGCTAGAAAGTACTGGCCCTTCCCCACCTATGGCGATTTGCTGTTTGGTGTAAACTAACCATTTATTTTCCCCCTTCCACAGAAAGTGGAAGGGGGACAGAAATTTTTAACCTTTGAGCAAATGGAGGTATTTACGATGTGTTCGATTATGGGATATTGCGGCCCGGATTTTGACCTGGCCATGTTTGAAGAAGGTTTCTCCCGTACAAAATCTCGAGGCCCAGATGACAGCCGGATCATCAATACAGGGGATGGCCTTCTGGGATTTCATCGACTGGCGATCATGGGACTGACACCTCTTGGAATGCAGCCTTTTCATTTGGATGGCAGCTATGTAGTGTGCAACGGTGAAATTTATGGCTTTGAGCAGCTGAAAAAAGAGCTGGAACCAAAGTATACCTTTCAAAGCGATTCCGACTGTGAGATCTTGCTTCCTCTTTACAAAGAGTACGGCGTAGACATGTTCGCAAAGTTGGACGCTGAGTTTGCCTGTATTATATACGACGGCGAAGCAAAGGAGTACATCGCCGCCAGGGACCCCATTGGCATCCGCCCGCTGTATTACGGATACGACTCCAATGGGGTCATCTTATTTGCCAGCGAAGCAAAGAACCTAGTTGGTCTGACCGATCAGATTTTCCCCTTTCCTCCCGGTCACTACTACAAAGGCGGAGAGTTCATCTGCTACCGGGATATTGCCAAGGTCGATCAGATCTGTCATGATGACCTGGAAACAGTATGCCATAAGATCCATGACAAGTTGGTGGCCGGTGTAGAGAAGCGTCTGGTGGCAGACGCTAAGGTGGGTTTCCTGCTCTCCGGTGGTTTAGACTCTTCCTTGGTCTGTGCCATCGCTGCCAAAAAAAGCAAAGAGCCGATCCGCACCTTTGCCATCGGTATGAGCGAAGATGCCATTGACTTGAAATATGCCAAGCAAGTCGCAGAGTATATCGGCAATGATCACGCGGAAGTCATCATCACCAAAGAAGATGTTCTTGATGCTCTGGAAAACGTTGTCCAGCTGCTGGGCACATTTGATATCACGACCATCCGAGCCAGCATGGGCATGTATCTGCTGTGCAAAGCCATCCATGAGACAACAGATATCCGCGTACTGCTAACCGGAGAAATTTCGGATGAGCTGTTTGGCTATAAATACACGGATTTTGCACCGGATGCCGCCGCCTTCCAGGCGGAAGCCGTGAAACGTATCCGAGAGCTACACATGTACGATGTCCTGCGGGCCGACCGCTGTATTTCTGTCAACTCACTGGAAGCACGGGTCCCCTTCGGTGATCTGGACTTCGTACAATATGTGATGTCTGTAGATCCAGAGATGAAGCTGAACAAGTACAACAAGGGCAAGTACCTCCTGCGCCATGCGTTTGAAGACGGTGATTACCTGCCCCATGAGATCCTGTGGCGGGAAAAAGCCGCGTTCTCCGATGCAGTCGGTCACTCCATGGTAGACTACTTGAAAGAATATGCCGAAGGGTGTTATACTGAAGAGGAATTCGAGGCAAAGCGTCAGAAATATACCCACGCACAACCCTTCACAAAAGAGTCTCTTTTGTATCGGGAGCTATTTGAAAAATACTATCCCGGCCAAGGGGCCATGATCGTGGATTTCTGGATGCCCAACAAAACATGGGAAGGTTGTGACGTGGACGATCCTTCTGCCCGTGTATTGTCCAACTATGGGGAGAGTGGCGTATGAGAACAAAGTATATTTTTGTGACCGGTGGCGTTGTTTCTGGCTTAGGCAAAGGTATTGCTGCAGCCTCTTTGGGCCGCCTTCTGAAGCAAAGAGGGCTTCACGTCAGGGTCCAAAAGCTAGACCCCTACTTGAACGTCGATCCTGGTACCATGAGTCCCTATCAGCACGGAGAGGTGTTTGTCACTGATGACGGCGCTGAAACAGACCTAGACCTGGGCCACTATGAACGCTTTATTGACGAAAACCTGACCTTCAACTCTTCTGTCTCCTCTGGCAAAGTGTACTGGAACGTCCTGAATCGAGAGCGGGCAGGCGACTACCTTGGGGCGACTGTTCAAATCATTCCACACATCACCAATGAGATCAAACGCAACATCTATTCCCTAGAAGGGCCTGACACAGATGTCGCAATCGTAGAGATCGGAGGTACTGTGGGTGATATTGAGTCTCAGCCCTTCCTAGAGGCCATTCGGCAAGTGGCGGCGGAGCGTGGTCGGCAAAACGTCATGTTTGTTCATGTTTCTCTCATTGTGACCATTCCTGGCTCTGGAGAGCTGAAAAGCAAACCGACCCAGCACTCTGCAAAAGAACTGCTTAGCTTAGGGATTCAGCCAGATGTCATTCTCTGCCGCAGTGACGATCCGATCCCTCAGGACATTTTGGATAAAATCTCCTTATTTTGCAATATCCCCAGTGACCATGCGATCCCGAACTTGACAGCAGATCTACTCTATGAGGTTCCGCTGATGCTGGAGCGGGAAGGATTGGCCGACGTTGTTGTTCGTCGGTTGGGCTTGATTTGTCATGCCCCGGATTTGACAGAATGGGCAACGATGGTCCATCGAGCAAAGCATGTCCACAGTGAAGTCACGATTGCTCTAGTAGGCAAATATGTAGCGCTTCACGATGCTTATCTTTCCGTTGTAGAAGCGCTGACCCACGGTGGGATCGAAAATGATGTGAAAGTAGAAATTCGCTGGATCAACTCCGAAGACGTTACGGACGAGAATTCTGCCCAGCTCTTAGCCGGGGTCCATGGAATTTTAGTCCCCGGTGGTTTTGGAGATCGAGGGATCGAGGGAAAGATCTCCGCCATTCGTTATGCCAGAGAAAATAAGATCCCTTTCCTGGGGATCTGTCTTGGAATGCAGATGGCTGTGGTCGAGTTTGCCCGCCATGTCTGCGGTTTGACGGGAGCACACTCCTCTGAGCTAGACCCGAAGACCCCCTACCCTGTGATCGACCTGATGCCAGAGCAAGTCGGTATCACAGCCAAAGGCGGGACCATGCGGCTGGGTAGCTATCCCTGTCGCTTAAAAGAAGGGACTATGGCAGCCTCTATTTATGGGACATTGGATATTCAAGAGCGTCATCGCCACCGTTATGAGTTTAATAATGACTATCGGGATACACTCACCCAAGCAGGTCTTGTTTTATCCGGTTTGTCTCCCGATGGACATCTGGTGGAAATGATCGAACTGCCAAGTCACCCTTGGTTTGTGGCAGGGCAGTTCCATCCAGAGCTGAAAAGCCGCCCCAACCGGGCCCATCCCCTCTTCCGTGGTTTTATCCAAGCAGCAAAGCAAGCCCAAGCAGCAGAAGGAGAACAGGCATGAGTATTCATGAAGAATGTGGCGTTTTTGGTGTCATTAGTCCGCAGGTAACAGACGTAGCTCGTTTGGCCTACTATGGCTTGTATGCTCTGCAGCACCGTGGGCAGGAAAGTTGCGGTATTGTCGTGAACGATGATGGTCTTTTCGCTTCTCATAAGGATTTAGGCCTCGTCAGCGAGGTATTTCACGCAGAGGCTTTGGATCGGCTTCCCCAAGGAACTATGGCTGTTGGCCATACCCGGTATGGCACCACTGGGGGCACCAACCGAAGTAACTGTCAGCCTATTGAAGTAAATCATCAAAAAGGCCACATGGCTATTGCACACAACGGCAATCTGAGCAATGCTGCTCAGCTGCGGGATGAGCTGGAACTTTCCGGTGCTATTTTCCATACTACCAGCGATACGGAAACAATTGCTTATATCGTCACCAAAGAGCGCTTGACAGCTCCTTCCATTGAGGATGCACTCAGCGCTGCCATGAATAAGCTAGATGGGGCATACTCTTTGGTGTTGATGTCTCCACAAAAGCTCATTTGTGCCAGAGATCCCTATGGATTCCGCCCTCTTTGTTATGGAAAAACGCCGGATGGAATGTATGTCGCCGCCTCAGAAAGCTGCGCCTTGACCGCCATCGGCGCAGACTTTATTCGAGATGTCGAGCCTGGTGAAATTCTCGTTTTCAGTAAAAATGGGATCACCTCTCGGCGGGAACACTGCGGAAAAAAGCCTCATCATCGATGTATTTTTGAATACATCTACTTCTCTCGTCCGGATTCCATCGTCGATGGCATTTCTGTTCATGCAGCTCGCCTAAAAACAGGCCATATTCTGGCAGCAGAGCATCCCGTCGATGCTGACATTGTGATCGGTGCACCGGACTCCGGTTTGGATGCTGCGCTGGGGTTCAGTCAAGCCTCTGGGATCCCTTATGGGATCGGTTTGATCAAGAATAAATACATTGGCCGTACATTCATATCTCCCGGACAAAATCAGAGAATGAATCAGGTCCGTATCAAACTCAGCGCCGTCCGCGCCAGCGTAGAAGGCAAGCGTGTGGTTTTGGTTGATGATTCAATCGTTCGCGGAACCACTAGCGGCCGTATCGTGAATCTACTCCGAGAAGCCGGTGCAAAAGAAGTTCACATGCGTGTGGCAGCTCCGCCGTTCTTAAATCCCTGCTATTATGGTACAGACATTGACAGCCAAGAGAATCTGATTGCCTGTCACCATACCGTCGAGGAAATTGCACAGATCATAGGTGCTGATTCTCTTGGCTACCTTCCTGTTGAACGATTAGGGGACCTCATTGACAGCCAGGAATATTGCAGTGCCTGTTTTGACGGACATTATCCGACTGACATCCCAACGGATACACGAAAGGACCGTTTTGAACGGAAACTATCTGAAAGCGGGAAATGATCTCATCAAATCATCCACCCAGATACCAGATAGAGCACCGTAGTACCTACCACAGGTAACACCAAAAGTGGCAAAGAAGTCCGAGCATAGTTTACTGCTTCGATTTGGGCCGCAGAGCAGGCCAAGGTCGCTTCTGCGCCGAAGAAACACAGATGGGAACCTGCTGCTGTAGCGGATATGATAGCTGCCGCAGTCAAGCCGACATCTGCACCGATTGCCTGCGCAATGGGAATGATAACAGGAAACGAAATCGCACAGATGCCCCAAAAGTTTCCCGCCGCTACAGCCAGAGCCGTTACCAATAAAAATACCGTTGCTGGCAGGAGCCAAGGAGCGATCGACGCTTTTGCTGCTCCGATCACATAATCCGGCATTCCCAAAAGGTTGTTGATGTCCCGTAGGATAAATGCGCTGGTCACGATGAACAGCACCCCGATCATATCTTGAAATCCAGACCGTACTTTATCTAAAAATTGTCCCGGAGTCATTTTACGCTGGGGAAGATACAACACAGCACAAAAAATCAAACAAGCCAGGGTCCCATATAAGATTTCGCCGGTAGCAATGGTGATGGCTGTGACCAGCACCACAGGAAGGAGAAAATTGGCGGCCCTGGCGTTTTTTTGCTCATGTTCCGTGCTATCTGCTTGTAGTTCACAGTTTTCTGTTCTCCGGTACGCTTGTTTCATCGGTCCAAAAACAGGGATGATCCCCAAACTAAACAGCAGCACACAAAGCAACGCCAGTAAAGGATAAAAGAGCAAGGGCAGCAAACCGACAAAGGTCCCGATCCCCTCTTCCGGGTTACAAACGCCTGCGGCGGCTAGCTGGCTGATCATAAAGACACCCCAGGTAGAGGTCGGCACGATGACACAAATGGAAGAAGCCGTTGCATTGCTCACATAGGCAAGCATCTCTCTGGGGATCCGGTGCCGATCTGTTGCTCGCCGCATGGCATTTCCAACGGATAAGATGGACAGCCAATCATCTACAAAGACAACAATACCCAGAAGCCAAGTAGCAAACAAGGTGCGCTTTGGTCCCTTACATAATTTTTCGGCCAAATAGGTAAATCCTTGGCTACCTCCGGATGCCTCAAACAGTGCAACCAAACTGCCGAAAAATCCGCATACCAGCACCAGCCAGATCCAAAGATCACTTCCCATTACGCCATACACAACATCGAGCCAAGGTTTTGCAAAACCGGCACCATACAACATCACAGCACCAACCACCGTTCCTGCCAGCAAAGAAAGCGCTGTGCGTCGGGTGATCAAAACCAATGCGATCACGACAGCTACGGGTAATAAACTCGCAAGACCATATCCGTCCATAGGGTCCCCCTCCTTCGTGTATCTTTTTTCACTATCATATAAGAAAATAGTAATAAACGTCAAGCGTTTTGTATAAAAACGTCCCATTTCCAGTTAAGTTTATCTGGAAATGGGACGTTTTCAATTTTTATAAACAAGAAGTTACCTTATCGTGTGCTCTTGTCGTAAGGGATACCCTCTGCCTTCGGCGCACGAGAGTTCTTCGACGTAAAGGCCAACACGATTAGTGTAATGAGATACGGCAGCATCCGGTAGAAGTGGGCGCTGATGCCCAGGTCGGCCAAGAGATAGACACCGTCCCCATTGATATCGATGCTGGAGTAACTAGCAGCCACACACTTGAACAGGCCAAATAGCAGGGAGGCTCCAGCAATATTCAAGGGTTTCCAGTTGCCGAAGATCATGACCGCTAAGGCCAAGAAACCGAAGCCGGCCACATCGCCGTTTGCCGTGCAGTTTGCCGTGGTCAGGGAGTAGACAAAGCCACCCATGCCTGCCAGCGCACCAGAAATAGTCGTGCCTGCGTAGCGCATTTTATAAACGTTGATCCCCAAAGAATCCGCTGCCTGCGGATTTTCGCCGCACGCCCGCAGACGCAAGCCGAAGCGCGTCTTATACAGCAGGATGGACAAAACGATGAAAAGCAGGATACAGATATACGTGGCCAGATAGGTCCGGTTGATAAATGTTTCGCCTAAAGGCCCCATACTCTCCATTCGGCCGTAACCAAACATGGTCTTTTTAATCATAAACCAGCTGGCGGAGTCGCCATCTGCCATCTGCAAGGTGTTCTGATTGGCGATCATGCGGATCAGGAAGAGAACCAGAGCCGGAGCCATCAGGTTCAGCGCTGTACCGCCGATGGTTTGGTCTGCCCGCAGGTTGATAGAGGCAAAGGAAAGCAGCAAGGAAAAAATGGCACCCATCATCGCTGCAATGACCATCGCCATCAGCTCCAAGCCCTGTAAGGTCGCATAGTCCCCGGCGGCTTTAGCCGCAGCAAAGACTTCAGAGCCTTGCATGGTCCGCACGAATAGCACACCGATAAATGCACCAAAGATCATGATACCTTCCAAAGCCAGGTTGATGATACCGCTTCGCTCAGCAAATACACCGGCCAGCGCAACGATCATCAGGGGAACGGCATAGATCAAAGTTTGCTGAATCAGAAATGTCATGCCTCATCCCCTCCTTTCTCCGGTTCCACAGCTGGTCCGCTGTCTACCGGCGGCAGGTTGGTCTGCTTACTGTCTGGGGCAACGGGAGCGTTCTTCTTTTTCCGGCCGCTGATCAATGCCTTAATGACCAGAGAGAATGCACTCAGATACACAATCACGGCAATGATCACATCTGTAATATACTCGTTGTATGCTGTCAGGTTGGTCAGCTGCAGACCGGAAATATCCAGCATGGACATAAAACAGCCCGTAAAGATAACGCCAATGGGGTTGTTGGCCGCCAGCAGAGCAACTGGGATGCCATTAAAGCCGGTATCCGGCAGAGACTGATACGTAGACCAATAAAACTCCGTGTTTCCGGACAAATAATACAGAGACGCACCGGCAGCCGACAAAGCACCGGCAATGGCCATTGACAGCACAATGTTTCGTTTATCTTGAATTCCCGCATAGCGAGCTGCATGACGGTTTGCACCACATGCCTTGAGCTGATAGCCCAAAGTCGTCTTGTTCATCAAAATAAACATAGCAACTGCAAACAAAATGGCAATGATGATCCCCATGTTTACCTGAGAGTTTGGGAAAATTTTATCCAGCCCCATCTTAGGGGTTGCAACACCGTTAAACGTAGTTTTGTAGATATAACCTGATTTGGTGTTCTCCACCATATTTTTGAAGTTACTAGCGTCAAACGCCCAAGTGACTAGGTTTGCAGCCAACCAGTTCGTCATAATACAGGCTAGAACTTCATTGATGTTCAAAAATGCCTTCAACAGGCCGGGAATTGCGCCCCAAATCGCACCAGCTAAACAGCCACCCACAAAGGCAATGATCCAGATCAAGCCAGCGGGAATAGATTCTGAGGGAATACCAAGCGCCAGCATCAGCGTAGCCATAGTACCCATTAAATACTGTCCCGGAGCACCGATGTTGAACAGGCCAGTCTTGAATGCCACCGCCACAGAAAGGCCCGTCATAATGAGCGGCGTCGCGCGGAATAGCATATTGCCTAGGTTCGTTGGATTAAAGCCAAAGGTCAGCGTACCTGCCGCGGTTCGTCCCGTGCTGAATAAGCCACCGAAAATCAAACGGATGCCTTCCCACGCACTTGCCATAGAGAGGTCTTTGCTGGTGGCAGCCACGATCAGCACTATGACACAGCCGACCGCCATACCAATAAGAATAGAGAGGATGGAAGCTAGGATGGAGCGGGCGGAATCTGTTTTTCTCCATTTGGAAAGCCAGGTTATCATATTGCATCTCCCCCTTCCTCATCTCGCTTTGCGCCGGACATGTACAAGCCCAGCTCTTGGATATTGGTTTGTTTGGGGTCTAGCTGGCCCACGATTTGTCCATCATAGAGGACTAGGATGCGGTCAGAAAGACTCATGACCTCATCCAACTCCAAGGAGACAAGAAGCACCGCTTTTCCCTTATCCCGCTCTGCAACCAGCTGCTTGTGGATATACTCAATGGCACCAACGTCCAGGCCGCGGGTCGGCTGGACGGCAATGATCAGAGGCTTGTCCCGGTCTAATTCACGGGCAATGATCGCCTTTTGCTGGTTGCCGCCGGACATGCTTCGTGCGATGGTCACTGGCCCTTGGCCGCTTCGGACATCGTATTGCTCAATAAGAACGTTGGCATATTCTCGAATGGCATCTTTTTTCAAAAATCCAGCTTTTTCAAAACGAGTCTCTCGGAAACGTTGAAGGACCATGTTCTGCTCCAAGGTAAAGTCCAGAACTAAACCGTGCTTGTGCCGATCCTCTGGAATATGACTCAAATGCTTGAGGCGCTTACGGATCGCACTGTGAGAAATCTCTTCCCCGCAAAGGTTGATCGAACCAGCAGAGCATTTTTCCAGGCCTGTCAGGCCAAAAATCAGCTCACTTTGACCATTCCCATCGATGCCTGCAATACAAACGATCTCCCCTGCCCGAACCTGGAAGCTAATGTCTTGCACCGCATCTTTTTTATGCGTCTTAGACGGTACACGCAACCCTTTTACGTCCAGGACCACTTCTCCCGGCTGTGCCGGTTCTTTGGAAACCTGCAACTGGACTGGGCGACCTACCATCATGTTGGACAGCGCTTGCTTATCCGTGTCCTTTGTTTCTACAGTGCCAACATACTTTCCCTTTCGCAGCACGGTGACACGATCGGAGACCGCCATGATCTCGTTGAGCTTATGCGAGATAAAGAGGATAGACTTTCCTTCTGCGGTCAGGTTTTTCATAATCTGCATCAACTCATCAATTTCCTGTGGCGTAAGCACAGCGGTAGGCTCGTCGAAAATTAGGATCTCATTATCCCGGTAGAGCATTTTCAGAATCTCTACTCGCTGCTGCATACCGACTGTGATGTCCTCCACCTTGGCATCCAAGTCAACTCTCAGGCCATAGCGGTCTGAAAGCTCAGAAACCTTCTGCCGGGCCTTCTTCTTCTGCAGAAAACCAAGCTTAGTGTCCTCTGCACCTAGGATGATGTTGTCTAGAACAGAGAAGACATCGATCAACTTAAAATGTTGGTGGACCATACCGATCCCAAGCGCAGTTGCGTCGTTTGGGTCTCGAATCGTAACAGGGGTTCCGTTTTTACGGATCTCCCCTTCTTCCGGCTGGTACATGCCAAACAAGACAGACATGAGCGTCGATTTACCCGCACCGTTCTCACCCAGCAGGGCATGGATCTCTCCCTTTTTTAATTGAAGGGTGATGTCATCATTGGCTTTGATGCCTGGAAACTCCTTGGTGATGTGAAGCATTTCAATCACATACTGAGAGGCGTTCTCCATTCCGTCACCTACTTTCACTCTTTTCTGACCAACACATGGCCATAACACAAGACAGTATTATACTGACTTCTTCCAAAACTTGCAAGGTTCCTGCTTAAAAATGCATAGAGAAAATTCTATCCGTTAACTTTCCCACGAATCCAGTATTTGATGCTTGCCCTATGATTTTCTAATAGGTACCCTGCGGTAATTGGGTGCGTTCTCTTCTTCGGCGCAAGAAAAGAAAATCATTATACTTTTTTAATCATTCTTTAATATCTGCTTTATTCCGACAAAAGATTTCATTGCTATACTAAGGCCATCAAAGAAATGATCCCGAATTTCCGGGATAACTTATTGTAATAGGAGGAGATACCATGCGAGTTCTGATCTTGACTGGACGTTTCGGCATGGGACATATCGCCGCAGCGCAAGCTTTACAACAGGAAATTTTGCGAGAAGATCCTACCACTGACGTTACTGTGTTGGACGTCATTGAAACCTGCCTGCCACAACTGCGCCACTTAATTTATGGCTGTTTTGACTTTACTGTGAACTATTGTTCCGGTGTTTATAATGTTCTCAACCGTGTTGCTGGCCGTTATCCCCGCGCTCCCATGCGGCGGTCGATGATCCAGAAGGTGACACAACTTCTAGCGGAACACCAATCTGATTTACTGATCTCTACCCTGCCCATGTGTTCCCAATACATTTCCGATTATAAGCAGGTCACCGGAGACCCAATTCCACTTTACACCTACATCACTGACTTGGACGCCCACAATGAATGGTTGGCTCCTGGCACAAACTGCTACTTCGTCGCCGCAGAATCGACCCGTCAGCAACTACTTCGTCTGGGAGTGCCTGGGGATTGCGTCGTTGTCAGCGGCATTCCCGTCCGAACGGCGTTTCAGCGCCGTCGCCACAAAACTTTGCGCAAACAGCGAGAAGTTTTGATCATGGGCGGTGGCCTTGGGCTCATTCCTCACGCAAAGTCTCTCTTTGATGCGTTACAGGCAGAGCCGGAGGTTCATGTAACCGTCATCACAGGTAAGAATGAAACAATGCGGCGGGAATTATCCGAAGAATACCCAGACTTTACGGTGCTTGGTTTTACTGACCAAGTGGCAGATCACATGCGGCGGGCGGATCTTCTACTCACCAAAGCCGGTGGCATGACAGCCTTTGAAGCCATCCACACAGGTACCCCACTTTGCCTGCTGGACCCCTTTTTGATGCAGGAGGAAGCCAATGCAGCGTATATAGAACGCGAGGGGTTCGGTATCGTTCTACGGGATAAGGAAACTGCCACCCAGCAGATGCTGGCACTGCTTCGTAACCGGGATATGCTCAACGACATGCGTCAGCGCATGGCAGTAACACTGCGGAGCTTGGATCAAATCTCTGCCCTGGACAAATTCTGGGAAAGAAGGCAAGCCGCATGTTGATCCCTTGGATCTTATTGGGTGCTGCCGTAGCGGCAGGGATATTTTTGCGCT
>OQWD01000642.1_pt1 | contig 13389 bp, 9 predicted proteins | sample 1691631 | NCBI WGS metagenome assembly OQWD01 (sample SAMN03418283, study PRJEB22391) | human gut metagenome | biome: human-gut; feature: organic feature; material: feces | host: Homo sapiens | place: Italy | collected 2013-04 | reverse complement strand
CCCCGCGGTCCCGTATCCCGGCGGCACGCAGGGGGGGAAGCCCGTTCTCTGCAGTCCCTTCATACGCAGCGTCCCCCCAGGGGCCGGAGCAATCGTACACGCGCACCGGGTCATTAGGATGGGAGGAGCCGTCGGGCAGCAAGGTATCGCTCAAAAGGATTTCCCTCATGGGAACCCGGACATCCGGGTACAGACGGCCCGGAACATAAATGCGGCGGGAACCGGGATAGGACAAATTGGAGGTATCGTTCATGGGATGAGTGCTGTTCTGTTCCGGCAGGGGAACAGCGGAAACGAAACCTCCCCGAAAAACGGGACAAGCCCGTTCCATCGAACTCCCTGCGGCGGAATTATTCGCATCAGGTTTGAAGGGTTCTGCGGAAACAGCATGCCGTTCCCGCAATCTCAGCCTTTATTTGGGCACCCCTGCCGAACTGGAAAAAGAATAACACGGACTTTCTTTTCATCCAAGCGTTTTCCAGCCCGGCGCGGTGAAACCGGAGCGCCAAAAAGACAGACTCCGTTCCCTCCCGGCAATCAACACGGGGAAGTTTCTCTACCCTCCAGGCAGATTCACGCGTTTTTCCTCCTCCATTTCAGCAGAAAAACGGAGTTGGCGATCACGACGACGGATCCCGCATTGTGAACCAGCGCGCCAGCCACGGGACTCAGGATGCCGCCCGCAGCCAGGATGATGGCGATGAAGTTCAGAGCCATGGAGAATGTCAGATTGCATTTGATTGTCCCCATCATGCGCCTTGACAGACGGAGCAGATGGGGCAGTTCCCGGATATCGTCATTGACCAGGACAATATCTGCGGCATCCACGGCAATGTCACTTCCTATACCGCCCATGGCAATTCCCGCATGAGAGGTTTTCAAAGCAAGGGCATCATTGATTCCGTCCCCAACCATGCACACACGGTTCCGCTCCTTCTGGCACGCGTCAATCCAGTTGAATTTGTCCTCCGGCAGGCATTCCGCGCAAACCAGGTCAATCCCCAGTTGTCCGGCGACACGCGCGGCGGCATTCCCATGGTCCCCGGTCAGCAATACGGGAACCACTCCGGCATCCCGTACTTCCCGGATGGTAGCTACGGCATTCTCCCGCAAGGTATCCGACAGGGCGATCAACCCTGCGGCCTGCCGGTCCATTCCTATGAAAATCACGGAGCACCCCTCCTCCTGATACCGTTCCGCCGCACGTCTGGCCTCATCGGACAGCTCCACCCCGTTTTCCCTGAACAATTCCAGGTTGCCGGCCAGAAGTTCCTTTCCCTGCGCCACAGCCCGTACTCCCCTGCCGGGAATCATGCGGAATTGTTCCGGTTGGGGAAGTTCCCGCACTGAATCTTTCCGGTAACAGCGGACAATCGCCTTGCCCAGAGGATGTTCAGAACGCAGTTCCGCACAGGCGGCATATCTGTAAAGTTCCTGTTCCGGGAGCTCCGGCAGGAAACTGCGCACGGCCGCCACGCGCGGAGCACCGCAGGTAAGCGTGCCCGTCTTGTCGAAAGTGAGATGGGACACGCAGGACAGGCGTTCCAGGGCATCCCCTTCCCGCACCAGAAAGCCATGCCTGGTGGCGTTCCCGATGGCGGCCATGACCGCCGTGGGAGTTGCCAGCACAAGCGCGCAGGGGCAGAATACGACCAGAATCGTGACCGCGCGGATAATCTCGCCCGTAATCAGCCACGTGAGCGCCGCGGCGGTCAGGGCGATCCCCACAATCCAGGTGGCCCAGCGGTCCGCCAGCCTCACGATTTTAGCCTTCCCCGCATCTGCGGATTGGACGAGGCGCACCATGCGCTGGATGGAACTGTCCTTCCCGGTCCTGGCCGCCTTCATGTCAAAGGTTCCGAACTGGTTGACCGTCCCGCTGGAAACCTCATCCCCGGCTTCCTTGTCTATCGGAAGAGGTTCCCCCGTCATTACGGACTGGTTGACGGAAGTGTGCCCGGAAAGAATAACGCCGTCCGCCGGAATCGTCTCTCCGGGCAATACGCGGAGAATATCCCCGATGCGAACCTCTTCCGCCGGAATAACCTCCTCCCTGGTTCCTTCCACTTTCCGGGCGGTCGCCGGGGTCAAACGGACCAGCCTTTCAATACCCTTCCGGGCCCGGGCCACGGTCAGCTCCTCAAGGAGTTCCCCAAGCTGCATGATAAATGCAACCTCCCCTGCGGCGAAGTCCTCCCCAATGATGACGGAGGCGATCAACGCGATGGAAACAAGCACTCCCGCCTTAATATCCCAGGCCGTCGCCAGGCCAAGAACGGCTTCCAGCACAACTGGAACGCCGCACAGCACAATGGCTATCCATGAAACTTCAAAGGGCAAAGGTTCCATGCCAAGCATGCTCATTAACAGAGCTAATCCGGAAACGGACAACAGTGCGACTTTCCGCCTTGTCCCTCCCCATTCCAGCAATTTTTCCAATCGGTCCAGCATATGATGATTTTTCTTTTTATACCCATACAGGTACGGGCATTTATATACCTATAGGGGTATAGGTTTTCTTCAAGAAAAAAAATATGAGAGCCACCCCCGAACCTGCCGGAAAAAGGCATTAACCCCTTGTCCCATTCAAATCATGTTGGCAAACCGCTCAACCGCCTTGGTGAAGCGCGCGATCGTCTCTTCCGGGTCTCCGTGTTCCAGCCCGTCCCGGACACAATGGCTGATGTGCCCCTCCAGTACGACCTGCCCCACCTTATGCAAGGCGGACTTGGCGGCATTGAGCTGCGCAAGAACATCTTCACAGGGAACGTCTTCGTCAATCATCCTGTCGATTGCCTGCACCTGTCCGATAATCTTCTTGAGGCGGCGATGCAAATTTTCGGAATTCATGCATTGTTTCATGGCGGCGTTTCCTGATGCTGCTGAGGGGTACTCGTATTATCAAGTTATCAGGCAGACAGGAAATGCTGTCAAGAACAGAGTCCTCCCCCGGCAGGCGGCTCCGTGCATCTTCCAACGAAAACACCGGACGGTTTTTCATTATTTTCCCCTCTTTTCCTTTTGCCGGGGAACTTTCTTCATTCCTTGCTCTTCTTTCCGCGCGGAGTGTGGTTGGGAGCCTGGGATATCCGAGAGAGGCCAAATCCTTCCTCACAAAATCCGGCACCACCCCGGCTATTCCCCTGACGCGTTTCCTTTCCTCTACAAAAAGATCACATAAATTGGGAGTTAAGTCCTTCCGGTCATGAAAATCGTTTTCAATTACTCCGGCTCCCGCAATGGTATTCCGCTGCCCGTCTACAATAACGTACCATTGAGGAATCCCTGTTTTCCGCTCCATGCATTCCTTCATGCTTTCTTCATAAACTTCTGAGGGAATACCCCATTTGGAACTGAACCAGGAAGAAGCCGAGAAAAGAAATTCGGAATGATTCCTTAAACAAATTAATTAGCCGATATTCCTTTCTTCCATTCTTCCCTGCCCTGACAAGCCCCTTCCGGCCCCTGTCAAATCGGCGGGCATGGAGGGAATCCATCGTGCACCGGGTTCTCTCCTGCAAAGGCGCGAATATTTCCCGGGCTTTGGAAAGAGTAAAACATTTTACTTCCATTCCCTGCGGAAAGAAAAGAAAGACCCGTTTTCATCTAGTCAGCCGTGTAAAAATGGGATAGACCTTTTTCCGGAATGCGCCCTGCCGGCTGCAACCTTTCACCGGAGACGGGGTTTATAAAAGGGAATTTCATGGATGAAGCACAAGACATGCCGCCTGCGGAACCAGACGAAGATGCCAAGCTGATGCTGAGGGTCAGGAATGGCGACGCTTCCGCCATGGAAATGCTGGTCCGCAAACACCAGAATTCCGTATATGCGACGGTGGCCCGTATGCTGAACAACGGTCCGGAGACAGAGGACATCGCCCAGCAGGTATTCATCCGCATCTGGAAGGGAGCCGGGAATTATGAACCTTCCGCACGGTTTACCACATGGATGTTCACCATCCTGCGCAATCTGGTGTTCAATGAAGTGCGCCGCCAGAAGCGCAAGCCCACCACCTCCGCAGACGCCATGGAGGAGGAAGGAGGCATGGCCGTGTTTCTGGAACCTTCCCAGACCCCGGACGAAGCACTGGAACATACGGAACTCCAGCACGCCGTGGACGCGGCAATCGCCGCTCTGCCGGAAAAGGCGCGGCTGGCCGTCCAACTGCGCCGTTTCGAAAACATGCCCTATGAGGAAATAGCCCGGGCGCTGGATATGACGGTTCCCGCTACCAAAAGCCTGCTGTTCCGCGCCAGAAACATGCTGAAGGAGGCTCTTGCTTCCTTTTTATCCTGACAATGGCGTCCTCAAAACAAGTTAAGAACACACCGCCGGCTTTCCCGCCAAAGGGTGGGGATCCGGTTCCTGGTACAGTTTCCCGTCTTTAGCGGCAAATAACCCGTAGCGCAGCGGCCAAGTCCTTTCACAAAAACACCCGGAAACAAAAAAACGGGCCGTTCTCCAACGAAAACGGCCCGTTGAACATGTTACCGGGAAACGGAATCAGCGCGCATTTTTTGCGTTAAGAACATCCTTATAGGGAATTTTCAGGAAGTTCAGCGCCCCCTGGGATTCGTACAGCACGCCCACATGGTTCTTATCTACCGGCGCCAGGCAGGAATATCCCCAGCCTTTGCGGGCATCATAAAGAAGCCATTTGTCTTCCGGCCATGACCCGGCATCATTCGTAGAAGCTTTCAACGTCATGTGGGAACGTCCGGATGTGGTATTGGGATTGGAAAACAGAACCACTCTGCCCGCGCCCGGAACGCCGTCCACGGCAAGCAGACTGCCCTGGCAGACCGGTTCCTTCAGCTGGGCAGTGCGGTTGGTGGGGTGTTTTTCCCACGTTTGGCCCAGGTCTTTCGTAACGCCCACGATGCGGGAACCGCCCCAGTTGCACCGGGCGTTGATCATGACGGAGCCGTCTTCCAGCTCAATCACCTGGGCTTCCGTCGTCTGCTGGTTGACGCCCGTGCCGCAGTGCCAGGTTTTTCCCCGGTCTTTGGAATAAACAATGGTGGACCACGGCACCCCTTTGCCGTCCCAGTACTGGGCGGCGAAGACCAGCGTGCCGTCTTTCATGCAAATGCCATTGCCGGGTCCATTAAATAAAATGCGCCAATCCTTGTTCTTGGTTTGTTCCGTGATATTGATCGGACTGGACCAGGTCAGGCCGTCGTCATCGCTGTAGGCCAGCACCAGCTGTCCACAGGCCTCCGGAGAATTGTCTCCGGACTTGCTGCCCCAGATGGAATGCCTGTGGCTCCATATGGCGGCCACCCAGATGCGCCCCGTCTTTTCATCCACCAGAATGGCCGGATCCCCTACGCCCCTGGTAGCCCCCAGAGAGGGGTCAATCTTGGAATCATCAATGGCGATTTTGACATCAGACCAGGTGCGGCCTCCGTCCGTAGAGCGGCTTACGCCCACATCAATGTTGGCCGGAAGGTCTCCGGAATGGTTGTACCGGATATCGTACACGGCCAGCAGGATTCCCTTCCTGGAACGGGCCAGACCGGGAATACGGTAGAATTTTGATTTGAAATCCCCATGCCTGACTACGGCCACGCCGATGCGCTGCGCCACGGGAGTCGCATTGGCAACCCTCACCGGTTTATTGCCCGCCACAACGCTGGCCGGACGCACCACCACCCTGCCGTCCAGGGAGGCTCCTTCTTTCATCGTCACGCAAGCCCACAGGTAATTGTCTCCGGGCTCCAGCTCCATTTTCCCCTTCACAGAAATCTGGGGTCTGGCGGAACCGGCAAGCTTTACTGTACCAAAAACTTGGGAAGAGTCTTTCGGGAACGGCTCTTCCCCATGATGGATGATAGGGGCCTCTTCCCCCCGTATTACAGCCACGGACTCAATGTCGGAAAGCTTCGTCGTACCCGTAAAATCCAGATTGACAGCTGTCAGGAACTGAGGATTAAGGCAGCCGTCCGTCCGGACATTCAGAGAAAGAACGGGGCTGCACGGGATACGCACCATCACCGGGTAAATGGAAGAGGCCATCTCCACCTGCGGATTCACTTTCATGGGAATACAGGGAACAAGAAACAGGTCGTCCAGCTTCATTCCCTTGTTTTCCGGAGAAGTAAGCCTGAACACCAGGGAACGCGTTCCGGAAGGAACACTGGCTTCTATCCTGGTACGAAACCCGCCCGTCCTGATATCCTTGCCGTCATAAATTTTCTTTTCTCCATTCGGCCCTATGGCCACAATGGAAAATTCAAAAGGGGCCTGCCCGGTCCATCGCTCCGCCCAGGCAGAAAGCCGGACTTCCCTGGAAGGCGTATCCTTCAAGTCCAGTTTCAATTCAGCATCCTGTCCGCCGAACATTCGCAGGGAGGCTTCTCCGGATTTTCCCCCTCCTCCGATTTCCGCCACACCGTTCCGGCAGGACATAAGGCCGTATTTGGTGGAAAGCGTTGTAAACTTGCCACGCCTGGCCTGCTCAAAGCTTTCCTTGCCGAGAACGGAGGGAATAGACAGGCCCAGTGCGCACAACAGGCCAAGCCCCATTAATTTATTCAAAGATAAACGCATCGTATTTATGGTGTGTTTCGCGGGATATATACGCCGCCCCCCGCGGCAATCTTGCCCGGAGCAGCGTTATTTGCCGGTCCGTTTCCTAACACACGGCTTTCCGTTGCGTCCAGCCCCGCTTGAACGGCCTGAGGAAAGACCAGTCCTTACTTTCCCGTTTTTCCTCCGGAAAGAGCCGCCGGCTCCACGGAAATCACGGGACGTTCCGGGAAAGAACTGGAATTCCGGTGCATATAATAATGAGCCCAGTGAAGAACCACCTTGTCCCCCGGTTTAAGGGCGGATATCTTCTTCAAAATATCCGCACTCTGCAGGATGGGCTTGTGCGCCGGATTAACGTCAACCATCAGCTGCTCCTGCTTTTCATCGCCGTACTTGCCTGGTTTCCGGTAATCCAGGTACTTGACGATCCGGAAAACGGCGAAATCCCTGGCATGGTCGCACTTGTCCGGGCACAGGGAAGTAAGGAACCTGCATTTCCGATGAATCATTCCCGTAAATTCCGCTTCCGCCACATGATCCGACAACAATTCCCCGGAAGGCAGTTCCGCATCCCCCTGTTCATTTACCCTTCCCGGGGCCGCAATGGGAGAATCTTCAGCCAGAACGCTCCAGAATCCGACCAGGCCCAGACAGACGGCTAGAATACTCTTCTTCATCTCTTCATTCCTATCCGCCGCGGAAACACAAGTCAAGAAGAAGAAAGAGCTTCTGCGGACACTGACGGAATATCACCATGGAAAAACATCATTTTATTTTTTTTATCAACAGGTTGGATAATTTCTGGACTCTTTTCGGTTTCCAGATTGACGCACCGCCGTCCTTGTGAGAAATTGACAAAAGCAATATGGATAACAACCGTACCTCTACCGTGCCGATCGTTCCCAAACAATACCGGCTGCCGTTCTTCATGCTGGTCTCCTGTTTTGCGCTGTGGGGCCTCCTGAACAACATGACGGACAACCTGGTTCCGGCATTCAGCAAAATATTCATGATCAATGCTTCGGAATCCGCCGGAGTTCAGATTTCCTTCTATGGGGCCTATGCGGTGCTTGCCATTTTCGCCTCCATCCTTCTGGAGGAATTTTCCTATAAGGCGGGCGTCCTCATCGGGCTGGGGCTCTACATGATCGGCGCGCTGTGCTACATTCCCGCCGCCATCGGGCAAAGTTTCGATATCTATCTGATGGCTATCTTCGTGCTGGCCGGAGGCCTCTCCATTTTGGAGACCACCTGCAACCCCTTCGTTCTCTCCATGGGGTCCCAGGAAACGAGCGTCCGCCGTCTGAACTTCGCCCAGGCCTTCAATCCCATAGGCTCCCTGACAGGTATTTTCCTGGCCAAATATTTCATTCTGGCACACTTGAACGATGCGGACATGGACACCCGCAAAGCCATGGACCCGGAACAACTGAACGCCATTGTCAGCGATGAACTTTTCTGGGTATGCGTTCCTTATGTGGGCCTGGTAGCCATCGCCGCCGTCATCTGGTTCTTTTTCTGCCGTTACAAATCCGACGATGAAAACGTACCCACCCGGGAAAACACACAGCCCCTTTCCTCTAAACTCGGCCGCCTGGGACTCTGCATCGCCCTGATTCTCATCCCCTTCCTGTTCCAGTACTATTCCGCTTTCGAATTCAGCATGGTGCAGCAAATCCTGATTATGATGATCGGGCCCATCGCCTTCCTGCTCATCATGCCGGACTACCGCTGCCAGCTTATGAAACTGGTGAAGCTTCCGCGCTACTTCTGCGGCGTGGCAGCCCAGTTTTTCTATGTAGGCGTGCAGATTGCCGTGTGGACGTGGACGATTAAATACATCATGTCCGTCTTCCCCGGAATGCAGGAAGCGGCGGCCTCCAACTACTATATCTTTTCCATCATCCTGTTCATCGCCTGCCGCGCCATCACTACGGCCCTGATGAAAAAATTTAACCCGGCCAACATGATGTCCCTTTTCGCCGTCGCCGGCATTCTCTGCTGCCTGGGCACCATCTATCTGCCCAGGGAAATCTCCGTCTGGACACTGGTCGGAATCTCCGGCTGCATGTCCCTGATGTTCCCCACTATTTACGGCATCGCCCTGCGCGGACTGGGGTCTGAAGTGAAACTGGGAGCTGCGGGCCTTATCATGGCCATTCTGGGCGGCGCAGTCATTACCCCGTACATGGGTTCCTGGATAGACAACACCACAGTAAAAAACCAGGTGGCCTATTTTGAATCCATCAACCGTCCTCTGATCGCGCAGGCGGAAGCTGCGGACGCTCGGAAATCCTTATCTGGAGCCATGCTGGCGCTGTACAGGATGTCAGAAGCCAGCCCTGCGGACGGAGAAGAACAAGCCAGGGCCGCCGGCAAATTCCAGAAAAACCTGGAAACCTTCTTTACCCTCCCCTCCCTGGAAGGGGACGCTTTTGAGCAGGCGGCCAAATCCCTGCCCGGCTGCTCCTCCCTCAAGCCTAGGGAACTGGCCGTTTTCAAAGCCAATCTGGAACGCCTCCCCGCTTCTGCCGGAAGAGAACAGCAAATTCAGCAATTCTCCCTGATTCCGGCGCTCTCCACGTTATCCGGAAACCAGGCGGAAGTGCTGGACAACCTCATCGCCCTGCCCCTGGACATGAAGCAATTCCAGACGGCCCAGGAAAACTTCGTGGAAAAAGCGGTGCGGTCATCCTTCTTTATTCCCATCATCTGCTTTGCCGTGGTATTAATTTACGGTTTCTTCTTCCGCAACACTCATCTGAAAAAGGAAGAGGAAGAAAAGCCTGCCCAGGCATGAACCAGCTTCACATCACCTACGCAAGATATGAAAACAGCATTACCAACCATCGGTATCCGCCCCACGATTGACGGTCGCCGCCTCGGCGTCCGGGAATCCCTGGAAGATCAAACCATGAACATGGCCAAGGCGGCCGCCGCCCTTATTGAGGCCAACATCCGCCACGCCTCCGGAGAACCCGTCAAATGCGTGATTGCGGACACCTGCATCGGCGGCCCGGCGGAAGCCGCCGCCTGCGCGGACAAATTCAAGGCCAACAACGTCGGCGTCTCCCTGGCCGTTACGCCCTGCTGGTGCTACGGCAGTGAAACATTTGACATGGATCCGTTCACTCCCAAGGCCATCTGGGGCTTCAACGGCACGGAACGCCCCGGTGCCGTGTATCTGGCCGCTGCGCTGGCCGGCCTGAACCAGAAAGGATTCCCGGCTTTCTCCATTTACGGAAAAGACGTGCAGGACGCCACGGATACTTCCATCCCGGAAGACGTAGCTGAAAAAATCCTGCGCTTCTGCCGCGCCGGCCTCACCGTAGCCACCCTCCGCGGAAAAGGCTATCTTTCCATCGGCGGCTGCTCCATGGGCATTGCCGGTTCCATTGTGGACCAGTCTTTCTGGGAAAATTACCTGGGCATCCGCGTACAGGCCGTGGACATGACGGAAGTGCGCCGCCGCATGGACCAAAAGATTTATGACGAAGCGGAATTTGACCTCGCCATGCAATGGGCGGATTCCGTCTTTAAATTCGCCGAGGACAAAAACCGTCCGGATCTGAAGCTGGATGAAGCCGGACGCCGCAAAACCTTCAAGGAAAGCGTGCTGATGGCCATGATCTTCCGCGACATGATGCAGGGCAATCCCAAGCTCAAGAAAATCGACCGTGAAGAAGAATCCCTGGGTTACCAGGCCATTGCCGGCGGCTTCCAGGGCCAGCGCCACTGGACGGACTTCTACCCGAACGGAGACATCGCGGAAACCCTGCTTAACTCCACCTTTGACTGGAACGGCCCGCGCGCCCCGCTTCCCTTCGCCACGGAAAATGATTCTCTCAACGGCGCCTGCCTCCTCTTCGGCTATCTGCTGACCGGACAGGCCAATGTCTTCGCGGACGGTCGCACCTACTGGGGCCCGGAAGCCGTAAAGCGCGTCACGGGTTATACACTGGAAGGCCATGCTAAGGACGGCATCATCCACCTCATCAATTCCGGCTCCGCCGCCCTGGACGGCTGCATGGCCTGCACGGGCAAGGACGGACAGCCCGTCATGAAAAAACACTGGGACGTCACTCCGGATGATGCGAAAACCATGATGGAACAAGCCGTCTGGTGCCCGGCCAACCGGGAATATTTCCGCGGCGGCGGCTACTCCGTCCACTACGTCACCAGGGGCGGCGCTCCCGTCACCACTTTTTCAAATGCCTGGACGAACGCACTGACCCGGGCTGGCCGACCACCTGGTTCGCCCCACGCCTGACCGGCAAGGGAGCCTTTACGGACGTGTACAGCGTCATGGCCAACATGGGAGCCAACCACGGAGCCTTTACTTACGGCCACATCGGTGCGGACATCCTGACGCTGGCCTCCATGCTGCGCATTCCCGTATACGCCCATAACATTCCGGATGACCAAATCTACCGCCCCTCTGCCTGGGGGCTCCACGGCACGGCGGACCCGGAAGGAGCTGATTTCCGGGCCTGCGCCAACTACGGGCCATTATACGGAAAATACTGAAAACGAAAGGTAACAGTTAATAGGTAATAGTTAACAGCTTCGGATAAAACATGGCAGAAAGACCCGTTTCCGCTAAAAGCTTTTCTTTCGCGGTCCGCATTATTCAATGATGCAGGCATTTGAAAAAGCAGGACGTCGAGCGGGAATTGCCCATCCAGATCATACGTTCCGGTGCGGGCATTTCCGCCAATTTATCCGAAGCTGTCTACGGTAGCCGCAGAAGGGACTTCTTTTCCAAAACCCGCATTGCCCTGAAGGAATATTTCGGGCCCCCATGCATGGCTTAAACTGCCGCATGCCACCGGAAGCCTAGCGGAAACGGAAGTATTCCTCTATCAACCAGGACTGCACAGAAATCCTTAACATGCTCATTTCTATTAACAAAACAACTCAACAAGCTCAGATGGATTCCTATCAACTTTTCACCATTAAATTTTAACTCATGTACTCCCTCTGCTTGGACTGCGGCGCGACTAATGTGCGCGCCATGGTTGTGGATGAACAAGGCGTCATTGTGGGGAAGGCCTCACAGCCGAACGCCACGCTACCCGGCGAGGAAAATCCGGAATTTCACATCTGGGATGCCGACCGGATTTTCAGACAGATATCCGAATGTGCCGTGAAGGCCCTGGAAGGACTAAATGCGGAACAGGTGACGGCCGCCACGATTACCACCTTCGGCGTGGACGGCGCGCTGGTGGATGAAGCCGGCAACCTGCTCTATCCAGTCATCTCCTGGAAATGCCCCCGCACGGCGGAGGTCATGAAAAACATCGGCAAATATATCTCCCAGGAGGAACTTAACCGTATCTCCGGCGTGGGAGCTTTTGCTTTCAACACCATTTACAAACTCGTCTGGCTCAAGGAAAACCACCCGGAACTTCTGGAAAAAGCCCATGCGTGGCTCTTCATCTCCAACCTGCTGGCCTACAAGCTCACCGGCATCATGGCGACAGACCGGACCATGGCAGGGACCTCCCAGCTCACGGATCTGGAAACGGGAGATTTTTCCGAATTCATTTTGAACCGCCTCAGTTTGAGCCGCAGCCTCTTCCCCCCCATCGTGGATGCAGGGGAAACCATTGGCCTCCTTACGCCGGAAGCGGCAGACGCGATGAATCTCCCGGCCCTGGCGGGCATTCCCGTTATCTCCGCCGGGCACGACACCCAGTTCGCCATTTTCGGTTCCGGTGCAGACAAAAACCAGCCCGTCCTTTCCTCCGGAACATGGGAAATCCTGATGGCGCGCTCCGCACAGGCCAGGCTGACCCGGGAAGATTATGAGGACGGAGCCACGGCAGAATTCGACGCGGAATCCGGCCTTCTTAACCCCGGGCTCCAATGGCTGGGCTCCGGCATTATCGAATGGGTGAAAGCAGCCTGCTTTCACGGGGAATCCTATGACACCATGGATGCGGAAGCGGACGCCGTCCCACCCGGCTGCGACGGCGTGACAATGGTTCCGGACTTCCTGGCTTCCGGAGACCGGAAAGGCTCCATCAACGGACTGGTGCTTGGAAGAACACGCGGCCATATCTACCGCGCCGCCATGGAGGCGCTCACCTGGCGGCTGAAATCCCGCCTGCGCCGTTTGGAATCCGTGGGCGGCTTCAAAAGCGAATTCCTCATCCTGGTGGGCGGAGGCGCCAGAAACAGCGTTTGGACCCAGATGAGGGCAGACATTCTCCGGATTCCCGTCAAAGTCTCTGAAGTGTCAGAAAGTACGGTATTGGGCGCATCCATGTTTGCCTTTGCAGGCGCCGGGGTGTACTCTACGCCGGAGCAGGCTCGGGACGCCTTCGGCATCACCTACCGGACATATATGCCGGGTTCCCAGGAAGCCGCCTACGAAAAGTTCAACCAATAACAAAATATGTCAGAAGACTGGTCAATCTCCCCTCCCCTGCCGGACAAAGTGTTCCCATGGAAAAAATACAACCCCGTCACGCGGGAGGAAGTGAATGAATTCTTCTATTCCCCGGAAATTCTGGTCATCAAGGAACGCATGTGCGACATAGGGCGCCGCCTGTGGAACCGGGAATATGTGGACGGCAACGGGGGCAACATCTCCGTGCGCGTGGCACAGAACCTGCTGCTCTGCTCCCCCACCCTGTGTTCCAAAGGTTTCATGACTGTGGAAGACATCTGCATGGTGGACATGGACGCGCGCCAGAAGGCGGGCATCCGCCCCTCCACCAGCGAGGTGAAAACGCACATTGCCATGATGAAATCCGTGGGCGTCAATGCCTGCATCCATGCCCACCCCCCGCACTGCAATGCCTTCCTGTTTGCCGGACAGGTTCCCCCCTCCGGCATCAATCCGGAAG
>OQWD01000640.1_pt1 | contig 13408 bp, 10 predicted proteins | sample 1691631 | NCBI WGS metagenome assembly OQWD01 (sample SAMN03418283, study PRJEB22391) | human gut metagenome | biome: human-gut; feature: organic feature; material: feces | host: Homo sapiens | place: Italy | collected 2013-04 | reverse complement strand
CGCCGGCGGCCAGCAGGATGGCCGCGGCCGAGGCGGCCTGGCCGAGGCATACGGTCTGCACGTCCGGCTTGATGTACTGCATGGTGTCGTAGATGGCGGTCATGGCCGTCATGGAACCGCCCGGCGAATTGATGTACATCATCACGTCACGGTTCGGATCCTGGCTTTCCAAAACCAGCAGCTGGGCCATGATGTCATCGGCGGAGGTGTCGTCCACCTGCACGCCCATGAAGATGATGCGATCCTCGAACAGGCGGGTGTACGGATCCTGCCTCTTGTATCCGTACGGGGTCTTTTCCTCGAACTGCGGCAGAACGTAACGGTTCTGCGGTGCGAACGCGGCCTCACGCGCCGCAGCCCTCTGGAAGCCGACCACACCGGTCGGTCCGGCCAGACGTTCGGCGCGGGCTACAAACTGTGCTTCTTCGCTTGCCATGGTCACTCTCCCTTGGTGGCGCTCATCGTGTCGTGGGTGGAAACGAGCTTGTCCACAAAGCCGTACTCCAACGCTTCTTGGGCGGTGAACCAGTGGTCGTACTCGTTGTCGCGGTAGATTTCCTCGACGGTGTGCCCAGTCTGCTCGGCGGTCAACTCGCTCATGGTCTTTTTCATGTCCATGATCAGCTCGGCGTTGATGCGCACGTCAGTGGCGGTGCCGCCGATGCCGCCGGACGGCTGATGCATCAGCACACGCGCATGCGAGGTCAGGAAGCGCTTGCCCTTGGTACCGGAGCTCAGCAGGAACTGGCCCATGGATGCGCACATGCCCAAGCCCACGGTGGCCACGTCCGGCTCGATGAGCTGCATGGTATCGTAGATGGCCATGCCCGCGGTGATGGAGCCGCCCGGGGAATTGATGTACAGCCAGATATCCTTTTTCGGATCCTCGGCGGCCAGCATCAGCATCTGCGCGCAAATGCGGTTGGCCATCTCGTCCTTGACTTCCTCACCCATCCAGATGATGCGGTCCTTGAGCAGGCGGTTGAAAATCGGATCGGTGGGTCCTGCCGGCATGTCTTCGCCAGCCATGACGGGCAGGGGTGCACTAAGGTTGCTCACCTTGTCTCCTTTTCCAGTGTTCTCTATAGTTTCACAGCCTACCGCTTCGAAGCGACGGGGAACAAAATTGCGCCCACAGTGGAGAAGCCGACGGCGAAAACACGGTTATTCGCGTTTCGCGCCGATGCGGAAGGCGGTAATCAGGCAGCAGATTGCAACGGCGACAATCACGATCATGACGGTGAACGTCCAACTGCCGCCAACCGCCGTGGCATGGCTGAATGCCTCGGTTCCTTCCTTGCCAGCGCCGGCCTGGGCCACGGACAGCACCGTGGAGAACAGCGCGGTTCCGGCTGCGCCACCGAACTGCAGGCAGGTGTTGAACACGGCGTTGCCATCCGGCATGAATTGCGGCGCAATGCTGCGCAACGCATTGGTCATGATGTTGGAGAAGCCAAGCGCATAGCCAAGTCCGAAGATGAAGTAGAAACCGGCAAGCGTGGCCGGCGTCAGCCGCATGGAGAAGACCAGCAGCAGGATCGGGCCGCAGATCGCCAGGAAGAACGCGCCCAGAATCGGGCGGACAGGGCCGAAACGGTCATACAGCGTGCCGCCGATCGGTGCGAAGAAAGCGCCGATCAACGCGCCCGGCAGCACCAGCGCGCCTGCCAGGAACGCGTCCGTTCCCAGGGAAAGCTGGGCAAGATTGGTGATCACATAGCCGAAGCCGATGCCGACGATTGGCAGCAGCATGTAGGCGATCAGATGCAGCAGCACCATCGGATCACGCAGCCATCCCAAGCGAATCAGCGGCGAGAAGGAACGACGGGACGACCATCCGAAGAAGAAAAGCGATCCCAAGCCGACGATCAGGCTGATCACTGCGAAAATCGCCGGCGCTGTAGCCACACCACCCGAAACGGCGGCCGGCTCCGGCGTGGCCACACCGCTGATGATGAAGGCAGCGAAATCAGCAGAATCACGGGAATGACGAAGACGAAAATCGCACGCCATGGCAGAATGCTCGACACCGCGCCACCCACGGTCGGGCCGATGGCGGGCGCCACGGTGATGACGAGCGAACCGACGCCCATCAGTCGTCCGACCTTGCTGCGTGGGGACTGTTCGAGAATGATGTTCATCATCAGCGGTGTGGCCACGCCGGAGCCGATGCCCTGGATGATGCGGGCTACTAGAATCACCGGGAACGCATGGCCGAAGATCATGGTCAGCGAGCCAAGCACCGCAAGCGCCACCGCGGCGAGGAACAGGACGCGATGCTTGAATTTGCGGTTAAGATACGACGACAGCGGCATGGTGGCTGCGACCGTCAGCAGGTAGATGGTGGTGATCCACTGCACAGTAGCAGTGTTCACGTTGAATTCCCGCATGAGCTGTGGGAACAGCACCGTCATCACGGTTTCGGTGAGGATGCCGATGAAGGCGAGCGAGCCGACCGCCACGATGGCGCCGATGAGTTTACCGCTGATCCTCTCATCATCAGAGTTCGGCGCCGAATGCGGCGCTCTCCTGCCCTGCGTCGCATTCTCCGCATTGTCCTCATTCACCGGATCCGTTGTCCCGCTTGCCTGCATGTTCCGACCAATGTTGCGTTCCATCGTGGACTCAACCCCATTATGATTCGTTGTTTTTCTATGCGCTTGGAATATAAGGTTTGCCAACCGGCATACACATACGCGCACTCGAACGCCGCCCATAAGGCGGACGTGCCGTATCAGTATCGAATAGCCAAATGCACAGTGTAGCCGATTCAACCGGACAAACCGCGCTTGTCAAGCGTGCCCATGGAAGTAGGCATAGGCTCGACCAATCAGACGGAGGTGCCGACGCGTCTTGAAGAACGGATGCGATTCCGTCGAAACGAACGCGCGCCTCGTGCAACCGATGGGGCGTTTGGCCCAACGTCCAAATCAGCCCCCACGTTTTGTGGCACAGAAAAAGAGACGGACGAGCCAGAAAGCTCGTCCGCCTCCAATCAGGGAAGGAAGATAAAAGGAATCAGGATGATTTTATTCGGACCACACCTCCTATTCTTTTCTGTTGACCGCGGTCACTGCACGCTGCAGCACGACGAAGATGAGAATCATCAGGCCAACCACGATGGTGGTCCATTCCGCCGGCACACCGAAGTCGGAAGTCAGCGGATCGATGGTGGAGCGAACCAGTGCGCCGACGACGGAGCCGAGCACATAGCCGAAGCCGCCGGTGACGATGGTACCGCCGATGACCACGGATGCGACTGCATCAAGTTCCCAGCCGACGCCCACGGTGTTGATGGCCGAGCGGATGTTGGCCGTGTACACGATGGAAGCGAGGGCGGCCAGCGTGGCGGAGGTCAGATAGATGATGTACTGCGTGCGCTTGACCGGAAGACCCATCAGCTCGGCAGAGGAACGGGAACCGCCGATCGCGTAGATAGTGCGTCCTGTACGGGTGTGGTGCAGCAGGATATAGCCGAAGATAACCACAAGAACCGCGATGATCACGCCCACATTGATGTAGAGATCATGGGAGATCTTCGGATTGTCGATGATGGTGATCTTCTGCGCTATGAAATCGAAGTTGTTGTTCTCGGGGAAGGTCTGCGCCTTGGTGGAGATGATGGATGCGATGCCACGCGCCAGGAACATCGATGCCAGAGAGGCGATGAACGGCTGCATGTTGAATTCCTCGATCAGCGTGCCGGTCAGCAAACCGAATGCGACGCCTATAAGAATCATGACGACCATCGCGATTGGAGCGGAGATGCCGGCATTCGTCATCTTGACGCCAACCACTGCAGTAATGGCCACAATGGCGCCGACAGACAAATCGATGCCACCTGTCAACACCGGCAATGTCATAGCAACTGCCAGAATGATCAGATACGCGTGATCAATGAACAGCGAGGAGACGAAACCAAGTCGCAGATAGGTACCGAATAGCGCCTGGCCCATGATGATCATCAGAATGAAGATCACCACCGCGGCAATGGTAGGAATCATCTGGGCATTAATGCGACGCCCACCGATTTTCTGGGTCTTCTTCTTGACCTGAGTAGCTGTTGCAGAAGTCATGCTGCCACCACCTTAGTCTGTGCCTTAAGTGTGCGTTTGCGTTTCATTTCCGCACTGAGATTGTGAATCTTCGGAGCCTGCATCACGCAGATCACGATCACCACTGCCGCGAAGAAGGCCGGGGTTGCGGCGGAATCGATGCCGAGGGTGATGATGGTCTTGCGGATCATGGCGATGATCACAGCGCCCAGGGCGCTGCCTGCCAGGGAGAACTTGCCACCGAGCAGCGAGGTTCCACCGATCACGACTGCGAGGATGGCGTACATTTCGAGATCCTGGCCGGTCTTGACCACGTCGATTCGCATCACGGACGCAGTGGCGAACAGACCTGCAACAGCTGCCAGCACGCCGGAGACCGCGTACACGAGGAAGAGGATCTTCTTCGGCTTGATGCCGGTCATGCGGGAGGCTTCCGGATTGATGCCCACGGATTCGATCATCATGCCCATGGCGGTCTTGCGGCACAGCAGGCCGACGAGCGCCACGATGACCAATGCAATGACGAAGTTGGCGGGAATACCAAGGATGAAGCCGTTCGCCATCCACTTAAGCGGCGCGCCGCCTGCAACGGAGCTGGCGTCGGTGTTCTGGCCGGAGGTGATCACCTTGGCGAGGCCGCGCCCGGCGAGCATCATAATCAATGTCGTGATGAACGGCTGGAGTCCCAGGATAGAGACCAGTGCACCGTTGATGCAGCCGATGGCAAGGCCGATGAGCAGCGAAAGGAGAATGACCATCCAGACGTTGACGCCCGCGGACAGCAGCTGCATAGCGGCTGCGCCTGCGACAGCCATGACGGAGCCGACGGACAGATCAATACCTGCGGTGGAGATCACCAGCGTCATGCCGGTTGCGATCATGAGATAACGCGCCGATTCCTGCAACATGGTGATCAGCGGGCCCGATAGGCCTCCGGTGTTCTTGTTCCAGCTCAGAGAAAGGAACTGGTGGTCGGAGATGGTGCAGATGATGATGAGCACAATCAGCGCGACCACAGACCATGTGAGGTTCGAAGACAGGAGCTTCTTGACGACGGAGTCCTTTTCCTGCTCTGCTTTCTTGTCGGTCATCATGCCTCCTTTCCTGTATTGACGTTCGTGTTTGCGATGGTTTGAACGATGGTTTCCTGAGAAACGGTGTCGTCATTGACGAGTTCGGCAATCTTGTGGCGATCCTTCAGCACTTCGATGTCGTCGGAAAGCCTGACCACCTCTTCCATTTCGGACGAGATGAAGACAACGCCCATGCCCTGCTCGGCCAAATCGAGCACTACCTGCTGAATTTCGGCCTTGGCACCGATATCGATGCCTCTCGTCGGTTCGTCCAGGATGAGCAGATCCGGATGCGTTGCCAGCCAGCGGGCGATAAGCACCTTCTGCTGGTTTCCACCGGACAGGTTCTTGATGAGCTTGTTCGGATCGTTCGGACGAACGTTGAGTTCCTTCATGTACTTGTCGACGATCTCGTCGGCTTCCTTCTTCGGAATCGGCTTGAACATGCCTCGCGTCGCCTGCAGGGCGATCAGCATGTTCTCACGTACTGTCAGATCGCCTATGATGCCTTCGTCTCGACGGTTCTCGGTGGAGTACGCGATCTTGTTGCACAATGCCGTGTATGGATCGGAGATGCTGACCTTCTTGCCCTTGAGCTCATAGGTGCCGGAATCCGGCTTGTCCGCGCCGTAAAGCAGACGACCAAGCTCCGTTCGTCCAGATCCAAGCAGACCGGCGAAGCCAACGACCTGTCCCGGATACACATCCAAATCGGTCGGATTGATAGTGCCCTTGAGACCAAGCTGCTTGACGGAGACGATGGGCCTCTCTCCGGAAATATCCTTATGCGCCTTCTTGGCTCCAATCTGGCTCAGCTCAGCCGCGCTCTTGCCGATCATCATGCCGATGAGCTCATCACGCGGAGTGTCCTTGGTCATGACTTCCTTGATGAACTTGCCGTTACGCAGAATCGTCAATCGGTCGGTAATCTCATAGATCTGATCAAGGAAGTGGGAGACGAAGAGGATGGCGACGCCCGAGTCGCGAATCTTGCGCATAATCTTGAACAAATCCTGCACTTCGTTGGCATCCAATGAAGAGGTCGGCTCATCAAGAATCAGCACCTTGGCATCAATCACCATGGCACGGGCTATGGCGACCAGCTGCTGCATCGCGATGGAGATGGAACTCAATGGGGCCTTCGGGTCGAGATGTTCTAATCCCATCTGGGCAAGGAACTTCTTAGACTTCTCATAGGTCTTCTTCCAATTGATGCCCAGCGGCCCCCGCACTTCATGACCGAGCATGACGTTTTCGCCGATGGTCAGATTGGTGCACAAGTTGACTTCCTGGTACACCGTGGCGATGCCCGCGTTCTGCGCATCGCCAGTGCCGGTGAAGGTCTGCGGCTTGCCGTCCACTTCAATGGATCCGGCATTGATCTTGTACACGCCGGTGAGCGCCTTGATCATCGTCGATTTGCCGGCGCCGTTCTCTCCCATAAGAGCGTGAACCTCACCGGGGAATAGACGTAGATTGACGCCGTCCAAGGCTTTGACGCCCGGGAATTCGATCGTGATGCCCTTCATCACGACGATTGGTTTTTTGTCTGCCATGTCTTCGCCTTACGAAAATTGTTATCGTTCTGTGATATTTGCCCAAGATGTAGTGAACGGTGCGCCATCATCGCGACGCACCGTTCGTGGGTTATGAGAAGAAAAGACGTTCCGTATCAGAACCGTCGCCCATCACAATCAGTATGCACGGGTTCCGGCATCCAGAGCTTCCTTGGCGCTGGCTGCGTCGAAAGTCTTGGATTCGATCTCGATGTCTTTCTCGACGGACTTGCCGCCCAGATAGTCCTTGACTGCGTTGGCGGTTTCCTTGCCGAAGATCGGGTTGTATTCGATAACGTAGGAGAGGTCACCGTCAACAAGAGACTGCAAAGCCGCCTTGGTGCCATCGATGGTGATGATCTTGACCTTGCCCTTGAGACCGGCCGCGTCAACAGCCTGTGCCGCTCCGAGGCCCATCTCATCGTTTTCGGCGAAGATGAACTGCGGATTGTCGGACTTGTACTTGTCAAGCAAGCCGGCGGTCACGGTCTTGGCTTCATCAGTGGACCAGTTCGCGGACTGGGATTCGAGAACCTTGATGTTGTCCGCGGCCTTGTTCTTCCAGCCCTGGCCACGATCAGTCACAACGGACAGGCCTGCCGGGCCTTCCAGAATGAAGCCGTTGGCTCCAGTCGAGAAGCTCTTATTGACGAATTCCGCAGCCTGCTCACCTGCCCACACATTGGACGGGCCGATATGGGACACAACTGCCTTCTTGGCTTCCGCGCTCTTGATATTGATATTACGATCGACGGTGAAAACTGGGATTTCGGCCTCTGCCGCATTCTCCAGGCAGTCATCCCAACCGGAATCGTTGGTGGCGGACAGCACGATGGCATCGACTTCATCGTTGACGAACTTGTTGAATGCCTGAATCTGCTTCTGCTGATCATTGTTCTGCGTCGGAGAATACACCAAGTTGAAGCCCGCATCCTTGAACGCCTTCTTCAAATCGTTCTCGTTAGCGGTACGGAACCCGCCTTCCGGGCCGACGGCCACGAAGCCAATCGTCTTCTTGCCGCCGTCATCGGATTTCGATCCGGCATTTGAGCTGCCGCATGCCGCCATGCTGACCAGAGCTGCGGCCGAAGCGCAGACTGCAATGGCTTTCTTCCAATTCTTCATGAACTCCTCCTCGAGCTGTTACTGGTTGTGATGGCCTTCCTTGCCATCGGTGATTCCAGTATCGTGTCGAAAGCCTCAACGCTCAACCTCATACGATAACTTTTCGGTAACAACTTGGCATCGCGCCGTCAGAGTTCTCACCGCGACAATCCAATATCCCTCATGGAGCCATAACCAGATTCATGTGTACCGAAGGTGTTTATCGCATATGCATTCGTCACTGTGCGGACAGAGCCATAACCTGCGAATCCGCACTGGACCATGTGCCCCCCAACGAGCCATCGACGGTTCTGACTATACCCAAACGGTCAAGTACGGCGAAGCGCCGATACATATTGACCTCACCGGTAGCCATGGCGATGGCTCCGGCATCGGGAAGAGACTGATTGTTTTCAGGACCCGGCACAAGCTGACGTCGTGCGATCTGTGTATGGTCGTTCTGCTCATATTGCGCGGCATAGATAAAAGTGATGTCGTTGTAGAAGGTCATCATGGACACTCCGGATTGATCGGAGATCCGCAGGAACGACCTTGCCAACGACTCCACCTCTCCATCCGAACCACGCCGGATTCCGATGATGCCTATTCCGGATTTCGCACGTTTGCTGGATTCCAGAGAGAAAGCCAGACGATCGCCTTCCGGCGAAACGCTTATCGCACGGACATGTTGTGTATCGTCAAGTCCGGGAATCGTCAACGCGCGCGTCCTGCCGTCGGCGTCGACGGCAATCTCCTCCGTCGATTCGTCAACGGCCCAAATCTCTTTCCCTCTGCCTTTGCATATGGTCCGTATCTTATGACCGGAGAACATGGTATCCCGCAAGGCGCCATCCGCTCCGAGACGTTTCACACGCCCGCTGTGGTCAAGCACGGCACCACCTTCAGATGAAAAGATGAATCCGTCTGCGTCATCGATGCCGGCCTGCGCTACACGTACCGCATTGGACGATTTCAGCGAAACGATGTTGCCCGCGCTCAATGTGTATATTGGGTCCACTGTCGATCGCGTATCCAGCGATGAACCGTCATCGGCATGCGAGTAATTTCGCCCGCCGGCCACTACATCGATGCTTGTTTCCTTGCTGCCGTCCCCCAATGACAGCCGCAGTTGCCGGACCAATACCGAGCGCTCCGCATCGGTCATTCGATTCATCACGGATGAAAGCCATATCCGAATCGTCGAATCATGGACGGTCACGCCATTCGACCGCAAGGTCACCTGCTCCGTATTGGTGTCGACCACCGCATCCCGCAGCCACGCCGCACTTCCATTAAGCAATTCCTCCACGGCACGAGCACGCCAATCACGCCAGCATAGCCAACGCACATCGGGGATCAATTCCTTACGCGATGTCCCCAGCTGGTACAGCGAAACCTGCCGATACGCCTGTTTGAAATCGTCGGCACCGACCATAACACCTGACGGCAGCTTTCCGATACGCCACTGCCCCTGTACCTTGGAAAGGGTGAAATCGAAAGTTTCCGTCTCTTCGGGAACCGCTAGGTACACGCCGTGGGAATCCAGCATGCCTTGGACTTGCAGACGCACCGACACCGTAATCTCATCATTCACTGCCGAAGAATCGGCAAAACTGGCTTTACGGGCAATCTGCGGAGCACCTGAGTACACCATCGTTTTCGCATCGGAATTCCACCAATTCGAAGCCGCACTGGTAAGGAACCGACGAGCTGTTTTAAAACCGTCGCTTTGCACGCCGGCCGGCAGGGCCTCGAAGAACCCCTTGACAATGGCTTCCGGCTGCGCGTCCTTCACAGGTCCCGACGGATTCGTGAATATTCTCCGCGTATCCTGTTCGGTAGGTTTCATGACCTGCACTGCCCCGCTTTTCGGCAGTCCCAATACATTCGAGCATCCGCTCAATACCGGCAACAGACAGCCGAACAGCAGCGCCACCAGCATCGTTACCAGCGCTCGTGCCACACGATACGTCCTCACTGCTTCCGCCCCTTCCCGACATTGGGCTCACCGGTCAGATAGTCGGAAAATCCATTGTCGGCGATACCGAATCCTCCGACAGTACAGAATCCGTTATTCTCGGCACTGAAGCGAATCGGAGCTTGGGCTACATTCACCGGGCCGTTTTCAGGATTGCGCGGCAATGTCACCAGAAACCAAGTGCCCTTGCCCATCTGGGAACGAACCGAAATATCACCACCATGGAGTCTCACATCGGCGAGCACAATGGCCATGCCCAAGCCCGTGCCGCCCGTAGTACGGGCACGAGACGGATCGCCTCTCCAAAATCGGTCGAATATTCTTTCGCACTGGCTCGCGGTCATGCCCACGCCATAATCTCGCACACTGATGACGACCATGGCGCGATTGACCGCAAGACGCACCTCCACAGGTCGCCCTTCTGCGAAATCGATCGCATTGGCAAGCAGATTACGTACAATACGGCAGATGCGTCTTGCATCGACGCAGGCCAATACTTCCATATTGGGAAGGTGGACATTCAGCGGCACTTGTTTGGTTTCCGCGATGCTCGCAATTTGTTCAACCGCTTGGCTGATTGGTTCACGAACATCGCCTTCAGTCAGATCCAATGCCGCGTATCCGGCATCGAACCGCGAAATCTCCAACAAATCAGCGAGCATCTCCTGAAATCTGCGAATCTGCCCGTCCAGCAATTCCACCGTGCGCCTGGTCGTGGCATCATACCCGTCCTTATGCATCGACAACATGTCCGCCGCCATGCGCATGGTCGTCACCGGCGTACGCAGCTCATGGCTGACGTCAGAGACGAATTCACGTTGCATATCGCCGGCTTTTTCAAGTTCATCGATTTTCTGCACCAACGAGTCCGCCATCTCATTGAAGGAACGCTGCAGCACACCGATCTCATCCTGTCTGTTCACCTGTACACGGATATCCAAATTCCCCGATGCCATGGTTTCGGCTGAAGCCGCGACATCCTGTACCGGTTTGACCACGGAACGCATGACTGAAAATATGATGACGACGATTGCGATGCTCAACAATACGTCTGAGACCAGCATGTTGAACTGAATCTGCAATAGAGCTTGCTGCTGCGTTTGATAGGAGTACAGCGCGAATATCTTCACCGTGCCAATGCCATTTGATGAAATCGTCGAACCAAGAATGGCCCCAGGTGTGCCCTTCTCCGATTTCGCTATATTCACGGCCTGGTAATAAATCGAATCGTCGGAATCCGATTGCAGATCATTCTGCATCTCCGTGGATATCAGGTTCGTGTATTCCGGCTCGGTGGATACTGGCACGAAGGTCTTCTCATCAATGTTCGAGTCATCACCGCTCATCAGATACACGCCAATCATATTGCCGGATCCATTGTTTTGCAGTTCGGATGCCAGATTGCCGATCAACTGCTGATATTGGCTGGAATCGGCAAGGTTCGCGGAACTCAGCTGTTTTTGGGCCAGACTGATCTGCGAGGAGAAATCCCTACGGGACTCATCCATAACCTGCGCCTGTATCGTTCCTTTGATGGTGCCCATGGAGAAAAGGCACAACAAAGCCGCCGTCAGAGAAAACACCAGCATTGACAATACGACCATCCTGGTCTGCAATGACTTGTGAGCGCGTTGCCTTCCGCGGCGCCATGCCTTCCTTACCCGCCGTAGTGTCATCATGGCCGCTTATTCGGTAGGCGCAACGAACTTATAGCCGATGCCGCGCACAGTTTGTACGATCTGCGGCTTCTCCGGGTTCGATTCCACTTTCATGCGAAGCCGTTGCACGTGCACATTGACCAACTTGGCGTCTCCGCCGTCGTCATAACCCCATACCTGCTTGAGCAGGCTTGTACGACTCAGGGACTCATCCTCATGCACGGCCAATACGTAGAGCAATTCGAATTCCATCGGAGTCAAGTGCAAGTCGATACCGTTTTTCTTGGCAGTATGCCGCACACGGTTCATCTCGAGTATCCCACAATGCAGGAATTCCGGCAGTTCGGCTGCCGCTCCATCCGATGAAGCGCCCATCCCCAGTGTGCGCAGTCGCGCTTTGATACGGGCCATCAGCTCCACCACTTCAAACGGCTTGACCACATAATCATCGGCTCCTGCTTCCAGACCCTTCACCACGTCAGTGGTATCGGATTTGGCGGTAAGCATGATAATCGGCGTATTGGCGGTCTGCCGTATGCGTTGTGCCACTTGCACCCCGTCCAATCCCGGAAGCATGATATCCAGCAGTACAAGATCCGGATGAAGGGTCGGGAACATCTCCACTGCACGCAATCCGTCCTGGCATGTCACCGTTTCAAAACCGCTGCTATTCAGAACGATGGACAGCATTTCCCCCAAGGCCGCATCGTCATCGACAATCATGATCAGCGTCTGCTTGGACCCGTCATGCACATTTTGCATCGTCGCCGTCCCCCTTCCGACATTGCACTGTCACCTAGGCATTCCCACATTGGATGCAAGACATGTTGTTTGCCGCATCCATATTATACACGTAGGAGAAAGAGCACGGCAGAAGCCAAGGCCGGCAGGATCAGCGTCCACCCTTATCGTCCTCGCCGTGCAGGATCGGCCGGATCTTGGCGAGGCGCGCGCTCACCTCATGCTCATAGCCGCGATCGTTCGGATGATAGTATTCCCGCCCTTTGAGCTCATCCGGCATATATTGCTGCGGTGCCACCGCGCCCGGCCAATCATGAGCGTATCGATAGCCCTCGTGGTTGCCCCAGCTTTTCATCAATGCGGTCGGCGCGTTGCGCAGATGCAACGGCACATGACCAATGAGTCCGGCATCCACATCGGCGAGCGCCGCGTTGATGGCATTATAGCTGGCGTTGGATTTGGGCGCGGTGGCGACGGCGAGCGCCGCTTCGGCAAGAATGATGCGCGCTTCGGGCATGCCGATCATGGCCACTGCCTGCGCCGCGGCTACGGTGACTTGCAGGACCTGCGGGGCGGCCATGCCGACTTCCTCGGATGCGGCGATCATGATGCGTCGTGCGATGAAGCGCGGGTCTTCCCCCGCGCGCAGCATGCGGGCCAGATAATGCATGGTGGCGTCCGGATCGGAGCCTCGCATGGATTTGATGAACGCCGAGATGACGTCGTAGTGGTCGTCTCCGTCCTTGTCGTAACGCACGGTGGCCACGTCCATGACCTTCGACACCACATCAGGCGTGATGATGGGCCGTTTCGCGCTTTTTTTGCGCTCTTTGTCACCAGTGAGCGCGCCGGCCGCGGCTTCGAGGATGGTCAGTGTCTTACGTGCGTCGCCGCCGGCCATGCGGATGATCTCATCCACAGCCTCGTCGGTGATTCTGATTTCGTTGTCAAGGCCGTGTTCGCTTGCGATGGCGCGATTGATCAGCGTTTTCAGATCGTCCGGTTCCAGCGATTCGAGTTTGACGACCACGGATCGGCTGAGCAGCGGCTTGATGACGGAGAAGCTTGGGTTTTCCGTGGTGGCCGCGATGAAGGTGACGTCGCGGTTTTCCACACTGGGCAGCAACGCATCCTGCTGCGATTTGGAGAAGCGGTGCACCTCGTCGATGAACAACACCGTTTCCTTGCCTTCGGAGACGAGACGTTCGTGCGCGCGTTTGAGCACGTCACGCACGTCCTTGAC
>OQWD01000629.1_pt1 | contig 13521 bp, 6 predicted proteins | sample 1691631 | NCBI WGS metagenome assembly OQWD01 (sample SAMN03418283, study PRJEB22391) | human gut metagenome | biome: human-gut; feature: organic feature; material: feces | host: Homo sapiens | place: Italy | collected 2013-04 | reverse complement strand
CGGTGACGGCCCTGGCTCTCCGCTACCTGGGGGTGAACCTGAATTTTGCCCCGGTGCTGGATATCTGCCATGATCCGTCCGCGGCCAACGCGCTTCCCGGCCGCTGCTGGGGAGATAATGCCCAGGACGTCATTTCACGCGGCGGCGTTTATGCCTCCAACCTGCGCCGGGGCGGCGTGCAGAGCTGCGGCAAACATTTTCCCGGCATGGGCCGTGCCCTGGCGGATCCCCATTTCAGCCTTCCCGTGGTTGACCTGGATGAACGGGAGCTGTTCAAGACGGATTTGCTGCCTTTTCTGGCTCTGTGTCCGGCATTGTCCTCCATTATGTCCGCCCATATCATGCTGCCTCAGATTGATCCCGATTATCCCGCCACCTTGTCCGAACGGGTGATCAGGGGGCTTCTGCGCGACCGCCTCGGTTTCCGGGGCGTGGTGTTTACGGATGATTTGTGCATGGGGGCGATTACGGCGCAGTATTCACCGGATGACGCCGCTTTCCTGTCCCTGCGGGCCGGATGCGATCTTCCCCTGATTTGCCATGACCCTCTTCCCTGGCTGGATGGGCTGGCTTCCCGTCTGGAAGGTTTGAACGCCTATGACCGGGAGGATTCTTTCAAACGGGTGGAAAAGCTGAGCGACTCCCTGTGTTTCCCGTTTCCGGAAAAGGCTTCCCTATGGGATTCCTGCCTCCGCCGTGCGGAGGCCCTGTGCCGTCTGGAAGAAAAGGGCGGAGGTGGAGAACATCTGCCTTCATCTCCAGTTCTGGAGTATTGATGTGAACGTCAAGGATGATATCATCCCAGAAAGAAAGTCAATCAATGAAAATTTATGACAATATACGGGAGATTGTAAGAGATGATATGCTCACTACCATTTCCAGGGGCAGCAGGGTTTCTGTAGCGGCCGCCTGCTTCTCTATGTATGCCTATAAAGAACTGAAAAAGCAGCTTGATTCTGTTGATGAGTTCCGCTTCATTTTTACCTCTCCGACTTTTACTACAGAGAAGGCTTCCAGGGCAAAGCGTGAATTCTATATCCCAAGGCTCTCCCGTGAGACCAGTTTGTACGGTACGGAATTCGAAATCAAGCTCCGCAACGAAATGACACAGAAAGCCATCGCAAGAGAATGTGCTGATTGGATTCGTAAGAAGGCAACCTTCAAATCCAATATCACAGGCGAAAACATGGGTGGCTTTATGACGATTAACGCTCCTGCGGAGCAGGTTGCCTATATGCCGTTGGGCGGTTTCACTACCGTTGACATTGGCTGTGAGCGTGGTAACAACAGCTACAACATGGTAAACCGCATGGAGGCGCCGTTCTCCACACAGTATATGCAGTTGTTTGAGTCCTTGTGGAACGACAAGTCCAAGATGCAGGATGTTACCGAGGAAATCATCGAAAACATCAGTAGTGCCTATAACGAGAACGCTCCGGAATTCATCTACTTCATGACTCTGTACCATGTATTCAGTGAATTCCTGGATGATATTTCCGAGGATGAACTGCCGAATGAGGCTACCGGATTCAAGGAGAGCAAGATTTGGTCCATGCTGTATGACTTCCAGCGTGATGCCGTTCTCGCCATCATCAACAAACTGGAAAAATACAACGGCTGCATTTTGGCAGACAGCGTTGGTCTTGGCAAAACATTCACAGCGTTGGCTGTTGTGAAATACTATGAAAATAGAAACAGGTCCGTTCTTGTTCTTTGCCCGAAAAAACTGGCCGAGAACTGGAATACATATAAAGATAACTATGTGAATAACCCCATTGCCTCTGACCGCTTGAATTACGATGTTCTGTTCCACACAGACCTTTCTCGTAGTCACGGCACTTCCAACGGTCTTGACCTGGACCGCCTGAATTGGGGTAACTATGACCTGGTTGTTATTGATGAAAGCCACAACTTCCGAAACGGCATCGGCACACACAGCAACACTGTGGAGAACCGCTATGTAAAGTTGATGGACAAGGTTATCCGCTCCGGCGTAAAAACCAAAGTACTGATGCTTTCCGCTACTCCGGTCAACAACCGCTTTGTGGACTTAAAAAATCAGCTTGCCATTGCCTATGAGGGCGACTCCGAGAATATCAATTCCAAGCTGAACACCAGGAAATCTATTGAGGATATTTTCAAGCAGGCGCAAAAGGCGTTCAATGCCTGGGGTAAACTCCCCGCAGAGGAACGCTCCACAGACGCGCTGCTCCGCACCCTTGATTTTGACTTCTTTGAAGTTCTGGACAGCGTTACCATCGCCAGATCCAGAAAGCACATTGAAAAATATTACAACTCCGCAGAAATCGGAAAGTTCCCGGAAAGGCTGCCGCCAGTTTCCAGGCGGCCATGCCTCACCGATTTGAAGCGTGCTATCAACTATGATGAAATTTATGCCCAACTGATGCTGTTGTGTCTGTCTATCTACACTCCATCCCATTACATCTTTCCAAGTAAGATTCAAAAATATGCGGAATTGACTCACAACAAGGGGGAAAACCTCACCCAGGACGGACGTGAACAAGGTATTCGCCGTTTGATGAGCATCAACCTTTTGAAACGGCTGGAAAGTTCCGTTTATTCTTTCCAACTGACACTTACCCGTATCAAAGGACTCATCGACAGCACCATTGAGGCAATCAACCGCTTTGAGAAATACGGCACCGCTGACATCGCCATGTACGAAGCTCAGGAGTCTGAGTTCGACATGGACGATGGCAACACCGATTACTTCTCCGTGGGCAGGAAGGTAAAAATCGACCTTGCCGATATGGACTACAAAACCTGGCGCACCGAACTTCAGCAGGACGCAGAAGTGTTGGAACTGCTGACCCTTATGGTGGCAGACATTACGCCGGAGCATGACGGCAAGCTGCAGGATCTCCTATCTCTGCTGTCCCACAAGATTGAGAATCCGATTAACCCCGATAATAAGAAGGTGATCATTTTCTCCGCATTCTCCGACACGGCAGAATACCTCTATGAGAATGTCAGCGCCTATGTAAAGAAGAAATACGGACTGAATACTGCCGTTATCACGGGCAGCATTGATGGCAAGACAACCATCAAAGGCTTTAAGGCAACCCTCAACAATGTTCTGACCTGCTTCTCCCCGGTTTCCAAGGGACGGAATGTTCTGATGCCCGGCAGCAAGGCGGAAATCGATATCCTGATTGCTACCGACTGTATCTCCGAAGGTCAGAACCTGCAGGACTGCGATTATCTGATAAACTACGACATTCACTGGAACCCTGTACGCATCATCCAGCGTTTCGGGCGTATCGACCGTATCGGCAGCCGCAACAATTACATTCAGCTTGTAAACTTCTGGCCCGACCTCACGCTTGATGATTACATCAATCTGAGATCGAGAGTCGAAACCCGCATGAAAATTACGGTGATGACCTCCACAGGTGACGATGACCTCATCAACGAGGAGGAAAAGGGCGACCTGGAATACAGAAAACAGCAGCTTAAACGACTCCAGGAGGAAGTGGTCGATATTGAGGACATGTCCGAGGGCATCTCCATTATGGACTTGGGATTGAATGAATTCCGCCTTGACCTGCTTGAGTATGTGAAGACCCACGGCAATATGGATAACAAGCCTCGTGGTCTTCACGCTGTTGTTCCTGCTGCTGAGGAATTGCCGAAAGGCGTCATCTTCGTACTGAAGAATATCAATAAGAGCGTCAATATCGACAATCAGAACCGCATCCATCCGTTCTACATGGTTTATATCGGTATGGACGGTGAAATCATCGGTGATTATCTGAACCCGAAGAAACTGCTGGACGATGTGCGCCTCCTTTGCCGTGGCAAGAACGAACCCGTCCATGACCTCTGCCGTCAATTCAATGCGGAAACCGATGACGGCAGGAACATGGCAGAACTCTCTGAACTGTTAAGCGAAGCCATCCGCTCCATTATTGACGCCAAGGAAGAAAGCGATATCGACAGCCTGTTCTCCGCAGGCGGCACTTCCGCCCTGATGTCTGCCGTGTCTGGACTGGACGACTTTGAACTGATATGCTTTCTGGCGGTGAAGTAAAGGAGATCAGGCGATGCTCGGATTACCAAAAACAACGGAGTTCAATAAACGAATCCCGAAACAGAAATTCTATGACAACCTTGCCGTAACCCCGGCTCTGAAAAAGGTATTCACAGACCAAATAAAAACAATCTGCTGGCGCAATAAAATCGCAGACTCCACCACCAACCTCGCTTCCGGCACCGCCGTAACGGAGCTGGAGGTTTTTGAGGTCAAGCTGAACAGTCAGATACTGGATGACAGCTTCTTGCGGCAGATGGACAAAGAAATACCCTACCACATTCTCTTCATCCTGGAATACGAAGGCAAGTATAAAGCCGTTATCGGCTATAAGGAGGAATCCTACGGCAACACTGCCTTCAAGGTTAACCGCTACTATTCCACTGAATGGATGGACGAGGACGCACTTCCGTTGAAATTGGAAGGTTTGTCCGTTGACAGCGTGTATGAAAACTTTGTCCGTCAGATTGCCGGAGACGCCCTCGCTGCCTCCGAAGCCGGGGAAAGCCTCAAGGAGTCCATAGCGAGGGATGAGAAACGCCAGGCTCTTCAGACGCAGATTGCGAAATTGCAAAAGAAAATCAAAAGAGAAAAACAGCTCAACAAGCAGATGGAACTGAATGCCCTGCTCAAGAAACTCAGCAAAGAATGGGAGGAAATTCTGTAATGGAAAAAATGAGAATGGAGTCCGTTGATATGACGGCTCAAAACATTGAAAAGATAGGTGCGTTGTTCCCCAACTGCATCACGGAAACTGTAGGCGAAGATGGCAAGATGAAGAAAGCCGTCAACTTTGACCTGCTCCGTCAGATGCTTTCCGGCGATGTCCTGGAGGGTGACGAGGCTTACGAATTCACCTGGGTCGGCAAAAAGGCGGCTATTGTGGAAGCCAACAAGCCTATCCGCAAAACCCTGCGTCCTTGCAAAGAGGACAGCGTGAATTGGGATACCACTGAGAACCTCTACATTGAGGGCGACAACCTGGAAGTTCTAAAACTTCTGCAGGAAAGCTACCTCGGTGCTATCAAAGTCATCTACATTGACCCTCCGTATAATACAGGCAGTGACACATTTATGTATCCCGATAATTACAGAATGGATAAGGATGAGTACAGCATTGAATCCGGCAGCGTTGATGAGGAAGGAAATCATCTCTTTAAGGAAAACAACGCTTCCAATCCTCGTTTCCACTCAACTTGGTGTAGTATGATGTACTCACGCCTGCTGTTGGCTCGCAATCTTTTGTCCGATGATGGTGTAATCTTCATTTCCATTGACGAAAGAGAGTATGCTAACATACGTGATATCTGCGATGAAGTTTTTGGAGAAAAAAATTATTTTGGTGACCTCGTTTGGGAGGCCACTACCCAACCAATCAATGCAGGTTCCGCAAGATTTGGTTTGCAGAAAAAAACAGAGCCAATTCTTGTCTATGGTAAATGCAAAAACAAAGTTGCAGGATTTACGCTTGAAGAGATAGAGGGAAACCTTTCATATCCGCATCGTGGAAAGTTTGGTCCTTGCCGATTCGAAATCATCGAAAAATCTGATTCTGGAGATTATAGCAGACCGTCCATGAAATTCCAGATTCTTGGACAGTACCCTCGTGACGGAAAAAGGTGGCAAATTGGAGAGGATACGGCTCGTCAGCTTGAAAAAGAAGGAAAAGTCGAGATTGTTGATGGTATTGTAAAAAAAGCTGTTTATCCTGAAGATGAGTTAGACAAACGTCAGTATAAGCCATTTTGGTCTTTACTCCTTGCCGATGCTGTAGGCACAGCACAAACGGGCAAAGACGAGTTTAATTCTATTATGGAAACACCTATGGGATTTGATACCGTAAAGCCGACAGCCCTTATGAAGAAACTTCTTTCCTACATGGGTGATAATTACACGGTATTGGACTTTTTCTCTGGAACAGCAACGACAGCAGATGCTTGCCTTCAGCTTAACGCGTCTACCCAGGGTAAGAGAAAATTTATTATGGTACAAATCGATGAAAAGTGCAAAGTGGGAACAGATGCGTACTCTGCTGGATATTCCAACATCTGCGAAATTGGTAAAGAACGCATCCGTAGAGCTGCTAAAAAAGCAGCAACAGAAAATTCAGGTGCAAGTTTTGATACTGGTTTCCGCGTGCTCAAGCTGGATTCCAGCAATATGAAGGATGTGTACTATGCCCCTGCCGAGTATGAGCAAGGGATGCTCTCCGGCTTGGAATCCAACATTAAGGAAGACCGTACTGACCTTGATTTGCTGTTCGGCTGCCTGCTGGAATGGGGGTTGCCGCTTTCAGAAAGAATGACGGTGTTCCAGATAGATGGGGTGGAGGTGTATGCCTACGGAATGGACGCTGAAGAATATCGCGGCTGCAAAGACGGCATGGTTTTTTATGAGAATGATATTGATATCAGTCACATACACACGCGCGTCCCGCTGCTTGCTTGCTTTGCGGACAGAGTGCCGGAGTCTGTTATGCGCGGCATAGCCGGGATGAAGCCCCTCTGCGCCGTGTTTCGTGATTCCTGTTTTCAGTCCAGCCCCGCCAAAATCAATGTAACTGAGGTATTTAAGCTGTTAGCGCCGGATACAAGAGTAAAAGTTATTTAAGGAGGGACAGAAATGGAAAATAAATTGGCTAAACAGTATTTGGCGAATCTATCGCATTTTTCCACTGCTGTTTTACGCACGATACCGGAGGTGAACAGGAATGAAGCTGCAATTTAAGCACCAAAAATTCCAGGCGGAGGCAGCAAAGGCTGTAGTGGATGTTTTTGCAGGTCAGCCGTATTTGACTGCTACCTACATGATGGACAGAGGTAACGGTACTTATCAGCTTGGCATTGATGGGGACAAAAACTTTACAGGTTGGAGCAACCAGAAACTGGTGCCGGAACTTTCCGACCCGGTTATCCTGAAACATATACAGGAAATCCAAAAAAACAATCAGATTGCGCCCTCTCCTAAGTTGGAGGGCAGATTCAATCTGACAATCGAGATGGAAACAGGTGTCGGCAAGACTTACACCTATATCAAGACCATGTACGAACTGAACAAGCACTACGGCTGGAGCAAATTCATTGTGGTTGTCCCCAGCGTGGCTATCCGCGAGGGTGTCTATAAATCTTTCCAGATGACCCAGGAGCATTTTGCTGAGGAATACGGCAAGAAAGTACGATTTTTCGTTTATAACTCCGCCCTGCTGACGGAGATAGACCGCTTCGCCTCCGACAGTTCCATTAATGTCATGATTATCAACTCCCAGGCATTCAACGCCAGGGGCAAGGATGTCAGAAGAATTTACATGAAACTGGACGAGTTCCGTTCCCGTCGTCCGATTGATATGATTGCCAAGACTAACCCGATTCTGATTATTGACGAACCGCAGTCCGTTGAAGGCAAGCAGACCAGGGAGCGTTTGAAGGAATTTTGCCCGCTGTTTACCCTCCGCTACTCCGCGACCCACAAATCAGACAGCATTTACAACATGATTTACCGTCTGGACGCGATGGAGGCGTATAACAAGCGCCTGGTTAAGAAGATAGCCGTCAAGGGTATTACGGAAACGGGCAGCACCGCCACCGAAAGCTATGTTTATCTGGAAAGCATCAACCTTTCCAAGAAGGACCCTACCGCTACCATTCAGTTCGATATGAAGGGCGCAAGCGATATCCGTAAAGTCAGCCGCACCGTGGGCATCGGATTTAATCTTTACGATCATTCAGGTCACATGGAGGAATACAAGAATAACTTTGTCGTTAAGCACATTGACGGCAGAGACGACTCCATTGAGTTCCTCAACGGCATCAAGCTGTACGCGGGCGATGTTATCGGCAAGGTGGATGAAAACCAGCTTCGCCGTATTCAGATTCGTGAAACGATCCTCTCTCACATTCAGCGTGAGCGCCAGTTGTTCTATAAGGGCATCAAGGTGCTGTCCCTGTTCTTCATTGACGAGGTTGCCAAGTACAAGGTGTACGATGCAGCCGGACAGCCCGGTAACGGTATCTACGCAGAAATGTTTGAAGAGGAATACGCGGACATTATCGAAAACCTCCAGCTCGCCATCGGCGAGGACGAATACATTAAGTATCTGAAATCCATCAAGCCTTCCGCAACCCACGCAGGTTACTTCTCCGTGGACAAGAAAGGCAAGATGATAGACTGTAAGTTGGCAAAGAAGGAAACCACCTCGGACGATATTGACGCTTACGATTTGATTATGAAAAACAAGGAACTGCTCCTTGACCGCAATCCGGAGCGTTCGCCTGTGCGTTTCATCTTCTCCCACTCCGCTCTGCGTGAAGGTTGGGATAACCCGAATGTATTCCAGATCTGTACGCTGAAACAGTCCGGCTCTGATGTGAGAAAACGCCAGGAAGTTGGTCGTGGTCTGCGTCTGTGCGTAAACCAGGACGGTGAGCGTATGGATTCCGGCGTTCTCGGAAACGATGTTCACAACATCAATGTGTTGACCGTTATCGCCAGCGAAAGCTATGACAGTTTCGCAAAGGGACTTCAGTCCGAACTTGCTGATGCCGTTGCAAACCGTCCAAAGGCAGTTACGCCTGAACTCTTTATGGGCAGGACTATTACCGATGCCCAGGGCAGCACCGATGTTATCACTGAGGATGTTGCCAGAGAAATTTGGCTGGGTATGCGTATGGAAGGCTACATTGACAAGCAAGGCTCGCTGACCGACAAGTATTACGAAGATAAGGCAAATGGCGAAATCAAGCTGACGGATGAGGTTGCAGGTTCTGCCGAAAGCGTTATCGGTATCATCGACTCCATCTATGACGCCAAGGCAATGCAACCCGAAAACGCTCGCAGCAATAATGTGGAACTCACCGTGGACGAGGACAAACTCGCAATGCCGGAGTTCAAGGCATTGTGGAACAGAATCAATGCCAAGAGCGTTTATGTGGTTGATTTCGATACAGATGAACTGGTGCGTAAGTCCATTGATGCGTTGGATAGAAAACTTCGTGTATCTAAGATTTACTTTAAGGTAGAAACGGGCGCTATGGAGCAGATTAAGTCCAAGGCTGAGCTGGAAAGCGGTGCATCCTTTGTGAAAGAGGAATCCGGAACTTACGGTGCAACCATTCACGCAAGCAGTAATGTGAAGTATGACCTGGTCGGCAAATTGGTAGATGAAACTGGACTCACCCGCAAGGCTGTCATTGCCATTCTAAAGGGTATTCAGCCGTCTGTGTTCAATCAGTTCAAGGACAACCCGGAAGAATTCATCATCAAGGCTGCTGCCCTTATCAATGACGAAAAAGCAACCGCCGTCATTGAGCATATTACCTACGATGTTCTGGATGAGCGTTATGGCACAGACATCTTCACCGAGCCTACCATCAAGGGCAAGCTGGGCTTGAACGCAATGAAGGCGAACCGCCACCTGTATGACCATATCGTTTACGACTCTACCAACGAGCGTGACTTTGCAACCGACCTCGACACCAATAAGGATGTCGCAGTATATGTGAAGTTGCCGGATGGATTCTACATTTCCACTCCTGTTGGTAAGTATAATCCGGACTGGGCGATTGCATTCTACGAAGGCACTGTGAAGCACATTTACTTCGTGGCGGAAACCAAAGGCTCTATGTCCTCTATGCAGCTCCGTCTGATTGAGCAGTCCAAGATTCACTGCGCGCGGGAGCATTTCAGGGCTATCAGCAATGGAAATGTGGTCTATGACGTAGTGGACAGTTACAAGAAACTGATGGACATCGTCATTAAGTGACGCTTTTATATATAGAGAAGATTCGAATGATGCGAAATACGCGTGGCATGAGGCGGCTTTGCTTTTCATACTCCGCCCGATGATGAAACTTTACGGAAGCAGCCCGGAAGCAACCGGAGACGGCGCGGAAGATTTATTCCCGCGGCAGGGAGGAACAAAAGGAAAAGGTGTGTGGGCGATCAGATTCTTTTGCGGCGAGCCGCCAGCAAGGCTGCTCCAAACAGGCCCAGAGAAGCCACAGCGGGTTCCGGAACGAGGTGGTTGTAGATGCTTGAGGAATAGACTTTGACATAATCGATGTCGAATGCGGCTCCGGAATTGGCCAGCGTATTCTGGTCGATTCCCTTATTAACTCCTGCATTTTCCACCCAGTTGCCTCCAATCTGCTGGTCGATGATCAGGTAGAATTCGTTTCCGTCCTTGTCAAAGGGCCAGTTTGCGTTATTGGGCTTTTTGAATGAACCGGTTGCTTTTCCATCCACATAAAAGGTGATGCCTTCTTCCGTCCATTCCATCCCGTAGGTATGCCAGTTTGCTTTTTCAGCACCATCGTTCCAACCGGGGGTGACCCCCTGGGATTTATCCTGATTGGGAACGCCGTTTTGCGACCAGTGGATTGTCTGGTAAACACGGCCTTCGTAATTCAGGTGTTCCATGATGTCAATTTCCCCTCCGACAGGCCAGCCGATGCTGTCGGATTTGGGCATCATCCAGATGGCCGGCCAGACGCCCTGCACGCAATCGAATCTGGCGCGGACTTCTACGTAGCCATATTGGAAGGAGAAGGTTTTCAGGGAATATACCCCTCCGCAGGCGTATGTTTTGGCCGGTGCGGTCTGGTTGGTTTGAGTAGTGTAGTCCCCGTATTTTCCCCACAAGGTCATGGCGGAGTTGCCGTCCTTTTCCCGGAATTCCACAAGGCTTTCGTCCCGGGATTGGTACTTGCGCCAGTCCGGGGCGTTATAGCCTACGTAATCAATGCGGCTCCAGTTATGTTCGTTCAGAGATGAGCCGTCAAAGTCGTCTTCAAAAACGAGTTCCCAGTTCCTGTCGGATGCCCAGGGAGTCGCTGCCATGACGGAAGATGCTGAAAGTGAGAGAAAGAGAAGAGGAAAAAGGAGTGCCGTTCTGATGAACATCATGAGAAAATATAGGGCGGGCGCCGCTGAGTGTCAATAGACAAAAAATTGGCAGGCGGCCTCGGCATGGAGAAGGAAATTCCCTCCGTCCCTAAAAGGGATTGCTCTGTTTTCCCGGCAGGGGCGCTGCGATTGGCGCTCCTGCCGGGATTCTCTTATCACAAAGGCTTTTTGTCATTTCCAGCTGCGGGCGGCCGCAGCTTAAGAGCGGAGAGCCATATTTTTGGCGGCGTTCGCTTTGTACACGTGCAGTTCCGCAAGGCGGACTTTTCCGCCCTTCTGGAAGAGTTTGACGCGCAGCCTGTTGGTGGTGACGGGGTCAAATGTTCGCATGCATTTGATGAATCCGTTGCCCGGAAGCTGGAGCATGCGCAGCACTTCCGGTTCATTGGCGTACATGGCTTTCTGCGCATCGCTGACGCCGGCGGTGGAGGCTCCCAGGGAACCCCAGTGGATGGGGATCCACTTGCCTCCCTTGTAGGCCTCAATGATGAGGCGGTTGTGGCCCTTTTCAATCTTGATGTCCACGGCGCGCAGGGCGGCAGGGGATTTCAGGGTGAGTTCCAGCACCAGGGGCTCGTCTTCCGTGGGGGAAGCGTCCAGTTCCTCAACGGTAGTGGCGTCCCGGTCCGTCAGTTTGGCCGTGTCCACACGGCCTCCTGTGGAGGCTTTCAGCTTGTAGTCCTCCACTTCCTCCGTGGAACTTCCCAGCAGTTTCAGTTCACGCACGCGGCATTCCAGGCCGTGCCAGTCCGTGGAAACGCGGAACAGGCAGCGGGAACCCTGAGTCAGGCAGGAGTCATTCGGGGAAACCCAGGTTTTTTCCTTCTTTTTATCCGTTTTGTCGTACACCTCTATCTGGTTGCCCTGAGAGGCCGCGGAAATGTAGGTTCCGTCCGGCAGATGGAAGGAGCAGCCCCAGTTGCCGTGATCCCGGATCAGGATGCCCGGCACCCACAGATGGTTGCAGTTGGTGACTGAGAGGGCCTTTTCTGCACATCCCACTTCAAAGCCGCCCACGGCAATGGGGCGGTCGTATTCCACCTCCAGGTCATTGACGCGCCATTTGATTTTGGCGTTCATTTTTTGCACGCCCGGCTGGGTTGGGCCGCTGAGTTCCTTCTTGTAGGAGTAGACGTTCCATTGGCCGCCGAATTTGGAATTGGGCGTCCAGGAAATGGTTTCCATGGGGGAGAAGGTGGTCGTGTCGCTGAATTGCACCGTGCCGGCAAAATCATATTTGTAGGCGGAGTTGGCTTTCCCTTCCAGCTCCTTGTCGCGGTGAAGCCCCAGGGCGCGGCCGCCCAGAGGCTGCTGGACGTCCACGTTCAGAGAATATTCCCCGGGCTGGGGGTTACCGTCGTTGAGCTTGGGTTCAAAGAAAATGCGCACATCCATGCCCAGAATCATTTCCGCGCAGGTAGCCCTGGTGAGCTGGTCCACCCCGGGAATTTCCATGATGGCCTTGGCGATGGGGAGGGCTCGGTTGTTGACGACATTGATAAGCTTAAAGCGGCAGCCCTGTTCCACCGGAATATTTTTCAATTCCCGGATGGCGGATTTCAGGGAGGCGGGGGCCTTGGTTCCAAGCGCAGCGTTTACCATGGACCAGTTGCGCACGTAGGTGTTCAGGAAGCGGGATTCCGTGTCAATGATGGGGGGCACCTTCCGGAACGTTTTGGCCTGGAATTCAGGCTTGCCCGTAATTGCCAGATTCTGGCGTTCCGCGCAGAGGGCCGTGATCCAGATGCTGGTGCGGATGTAGGTGCCGATGACGGAGTCCGCCGTCATTAGTTCCAGGCGGTTGGGGTTCTGCATCATGCCGCCGTCAAAGGGGCGCAGCAGCGTCAGTTTCCACCGGAAAGCCTCCATGTTTTTGTAATATGCTTCCGGATTGGTTCGCCAGTAGGCGGGGAGAGCCCACATGATGGAGAGCGTCTCGGAGGAGTGGCCCTGGTCACAGCCGCCGATGGGGCCTTCCCCATACATGATGCGGCTGTTTTTTGTGTACAGCTCCGGTCCGCCGCAGATGAGGGAGGCGATGTAGTACGGGCCGTGACGGCCGGAGTAGGTTCCCCCGCATTCACGGTCGGGTTCAAAGGTGAAGGTTTCCGTCATGCGGCCATAGGGCCCCATGCCGGTGGGGCAGATGGACTGGGCATGGTCCATCATTTTGTCCAGCACGCCGTCTTCCGTGCGCGCCGGAGTTTTGCTGGCCAGCGCCAGGAACAGGCACATGTGGGAACCTCCGATGCTGACGCCTGTTCCCCGGTAGCCCGGGTGAATGCCGTGGCCGGTGACGAAGTCCCCATAAAGAACTTCGTTTTTCATGCGCTGCACGCTGTTGCGGATGGCCGGAAGCACGGAGTTGTCCCGGACGGCTCTTGGGAACGCCCGGGCGGCTACTGCGGCAACCATTATGATACAGGCTGGGCCGGCCTGGCCCTGATGGCCACGGGCAACCCTAAGTATGACCCCGCCATTAAAAAAGCGGCTCAGTACATCGCCTTCTCCGGCTCCCAATGCTGGTGGGCCGTCCCCCAGGCTTCCGCTGGCATCGTCCTGTGCGAATA
>OQWD01000624.1_pt1 | contig 13641 bp, 17 predicted proteins | sample 1691631 | NCBI WGS metagenome assembly OQWD01 (sample SAMN03418283, study PRJEB22391) | human gut metagenome | biome: human-gut; feature: organic feature; material: feces | host: Homo sapiens | place: Italy | collected 2013-04 | reverse complement strand
CGTCGTACACGGCGGAGGGCCCGCGGGCGAACGAGAAGGGCGCGACGGTGCTCGTGCATACGGATAATCTCGCCGCGCGCATCGATAACGCCGTGCGCGACACGCTCGCCAAGGCGTTGGGAGGCGGCTGATGAACGCGGAGAAGCTGGTCATGGACTGGCTCAACGCGGCACCCGAACTCAAGGATTATCCCGCGAGCTTCGAGGTGCCTGCCAAATCGAGCGCCACGAACCGTATCCCGTTCGTCACTGTGGAACGCACGGGAGGTCCGGAAGGCCGGTTCGTGTCGAGACCATTGATCGCTGTGCAGGTGTGGGCCGCTTCACGCTGGGAGGCTTCGGACGTGGCACAGCGTCTCGTGCTGCCACGGTTGAAACGCATCGTTGAACTGCCCGAGGTGGCCGATTGGGACATCACCGGCCTGACCGACTTCCCCATGCCGGACGGACGGCCACGCTACCAGATACTCATCCAGCTCACCGTCAAGACCGACGAATGAGCATCATTTCCAGAAAGGGCCTAATCATGGCTAATGAAACAACAACGAAGAACGATTCCACAAACGTGTCGTTCGGCAAGTTCAAGGTCGGCGGCTACGCGTACGTGGCACCCGTCGGCACCGCATTGCCCACCGATTCGGAAAGCGAGCTCGACCCCGCTTTCCAGCTCATCGGCTACCTTAGCGAGGACGGCATCACGAACACGACCGACACCGACACCGCCGAAGTCAAGGACGCGAACGGTACGACCGTGATGAAAGTCGTCTCCAGCTATGCCGAAAGCTACCAGTTCGTGCTCATCGAGTTCCTGCGCAAGGCAGCGGCGCAGATGCGCTACGGCAACGACGCGGTGGCCGGCAAGGACAAGAGCATGGTCATCAAGCATCAGATGCCCGACGATACACCGGTCTCGCTCGTGTTCGAGATCGTTGCAACCGGCAACGTGAAGGACCGTGCCGTCATCGGTTCCGCAACCCGTTCCGAATTCGGCGACCGCCAGATGCATTCGAGCGACGTGCTCGGCTATGACATCACTGTGGCCGCGAACGACATGGGCGATGGTGTCACCTCCATCGAATATATCGGCATCCCAAAAGGCCAGAGTCTCTGACCGTGACCGCAACGGCTCGACTAGCCAACGCTTCCCCTCGCGGATTCCTTTCTTCTCTCCTTGCCGCGAGGGGAACCCTTTTTTAACCGTCAAGGAGAGAACCGCTTTTTTATCAAGGAGAATCAGAATGTCACGCAACCGAAGCCACCGTAATACAAACGCCAACCAGATTGCCAGCCATCCACAGGACCACAAGCAGTCCAAGAATACGGTTCGACGTGTCAACGTCCGTGGAATCGATATCGGTATCGACCCGAAGGTTTTGGACGATTGGGAGTTCATGGAATCGCTCTACGACCTTCAAGCCGACCCGAAGGGCAACGCCTTGCAAATCATCCCGTTCCTACGCCGACTTCTCGGCGACTCATACGGCAAGGTCAAGAACGGATTACGAGGCGCTGACGGGCGCATCGACGGCGAAACCATGGGCACCTTCCTGACCGAGCTGTTCGAGGAGCTAGGCAAGGCTTTCCCAAACTCATGACGCTCGTGCTCCTTCTCCACCGCTGCCCCGACCAGTTGGCGGCGGACATGAGAAGAGAGTACGGGCTTGCCGTCCGAGACCTTCCGCCCATGCAGGCCGCGCTGCTGGCCGTGAATCTGCCGGATGGATCGCGTGTCTGGCAAGAACTGAACACGGCGCGCGCGTGGACGTTCGACCAGTATCTCGCCGTGCTGCGCATCGAACAGATGAACCTGTGGATGTGGGGCAACGAGGACCCGAAGAAACGAGGTCCTCGGCCCAATCCGTTGCCGCGTCCAGGCAATCCACTGCCAAAATCATCCCACGAATCCGGCCAGCAGCCCGAAAACCCCGATGGGAATACCGTACGCCGCACGCGCACCATCAAGGCCGTGGGCATGACCGTCGAACAACTCGACCGATTCATGAACCAACGGTTCACGACCGTGAACAGCGTGAGGAACCGACCGCAGACCGGACAACCATAACCGAACAGAGGAAGGCGAAACAATGGCCTATAATCTCGCGACCGCCTACGTGCCCATCGTCCCCTCGATGGATGGCGTCGGCAAGGCCATCGAAAAGGCGTTCGGCGACGCATCCCAGAACGCGGGAAGCAAGGGCGGCGGTCAGGCCGGCAAGGGCTTCGCGTCCGGCCTGCTCGCCAAGGGAGGCATCATCGGCGCGGCTGCGGCGGTCACGACCAAGGCTATGGGCGTCATCTCGAACAGCATCGGCAGCGCGGTCGGCCGCGCCGATCAGATGAACAATTTCCCGAAGGTCATGAAAAACCTCGGCTACAGTTCGCAGGACGCGGCCGCATCCATCAAGAAGATTTCGAACGCCTTGGACGGCCTGCCGACCACAAGTTCGGCAATGACCGGCATGGTGCAGCAGCTCGCCCCACTGACCTCGAACCTCGACGAGGCCACCGACATCGCTTTGGCGTTCAACAACGCCATGCTTGCAGGCGGTGCAAGCACGATGGAGCAGGAGAACGCGCTCACCCAGTACACGCAAATGCTGAGTGCGGGCAAAGTGGACATGCAGGCATGGCGTTCGATTCAGGCCGCCATGCCGGGCCAGCTCAACCAAGTGGCCGAGGCCATGCTGGGCGCAGGGAAGAACTCAAACGACCTGTATGAGGCCATGAAAAACGGGTCGATCAGTTTCGATGATTTCAACAAGAAGGTCATGGAACTGAACCAGAACGGTTTCGGCAAATACGCCTCGTTCGCCCAGCAGGCGAAGGACGCGACTCAGGGCATCGGCACGGCCATGGAGAACGTGAAGAACCGCGTCGCCAAGGCCGTGCAGAAGGTCATCGATGCCGTCGGAGTGGAGAACATCGCCGGCGCGATCAACAGGTTCAGCTCCCAGTTCGGCAAGGTGGGCGACGCGGCCGCCGGCATGGTCACGGACGTGAAGAAGAAGTTCTCCGAAGCGGGCAAGTGGATCACGGGCCTGTACGACAAGCTCGACAAGACCGGCGCGATAACCCGGTTCAAGGACACCATCTCCACGGCGTTCGAATCCGCGCGCAGCCGCGTCACCGAGGCGGTAGACCGCATCGCCGGGTCGTTCAAGGGCCTCGTGCCGGACGGCGCGATAGTCTCCGCCATCGAGGACGTGCTCAAATACGTGGGCACGGTGTTCTCCGACTTCGCGGACTGGGTGGCCGACACCGTCGAATGGTGGAGCAAGTTCATCGCCGCACTGAAAGACACCGGGGCCGTGCAGCAGCTTGCCGGCGCGTTGGGCAGCCTGTTCGACGCTATCGGCGACGTCGCTGACGCCTTCCGTGGTGCCGGCGACATGGCCGAATCAGCGGCCGGCCGCTTCGACTCGGCCAAGGGCTCCGCGGAACTGCTGGGTGCGGTTATCAAGGTCGCGGCCGACCTCGTGCAGAAGATGGCCGACCAGCTCAAACGCGTGGCCGAATGGGTGAAAAAATTCACCGACACTCTCTCCGACAGCGGCGCATTGGACACGTGGATGGACGCGCTCGAACGCATATTCTCCGCGCTCGGCGACGCCCTCGGCTCATTGAAACGGCTCGGCAAGGCGTTGGACGGCGGCAAGAAGTCCGCCGAAGGGGCGGGTGACGGGCTCGACACGGCCGCCGCCGCCGCGAAAGGATTCGCCGCGTACATCGGGGCGGTCGCCAATGTGGTCGAGACCGTCGCCGGAGTGTTGGACGGCATCGCGTCGGCGGCCGGCAAACTCGCCGACGGCATCGACTGGCTCAACGAGAAGTTCCCCATCCTCGGCCAGGTGATCGGCTTCCTGCTCGACCCGATGGGCTCGCTGGCCGACATGGCCGGCAGCCTGTTCAGCTTCTTCTCCGGCGACGCCGGAGCCACCGCCGTCAACGACTTCACGGCCACGTTCGTGGAACCGGTGAAGGCCAAGCTCGACGAAATCGGACAATGGTTCCAATCATTGCCGCAGAAGGCCATGGACGCGGGAAGCCAGTTCCTGACCGGGCTTGGCCAATGGCTCCAGTCGCTGCCCGGACGAATCTGGCAATGGCTGACCGGCGCGATAAGCAGCGTGCAGGCATGGGGCGGACAGATGGGGGCGGGCGCACGCAACGCCGGCAACCAGTTCCTGCAAGGTATCACCGGCACATTGCAGAGCCTGCCCGGACGCATACAAAGCCTGTTCTCCAACGCGGGCTCGTGGCTCCTCTCATCCGGCCGCAGCATCATGGACGGTCTCGCCCAAGGCATCAGGAACGGCATCAGCGCCGCCGTTGACGCCGCATCCAACGCGATGGAGGCCATCTCGAAACTGTTCCCGCACTCCCCGGCGAAGGAAGGCCCGTTCAGCGGCCACGGCTGGACCCTCTACTCCGGCCAAAGCATCATCGACGGTCTGGCCGAGGGTATGCTCCAACGCCGGGCCGGCCTCGTGGACGCCACCCGCGCCGCGATCAGCCCGGCCAGCATGGAACTCATGCATGGCATGGACACGCCACGCCCTAGCGTCGGCACAGGCACCGCGAACGGCACATACCAGAACCAGTCCGGCGAACTACTCGGCGAACTCCTATCGGAGCTGCGCGCACTGCACGCGGATATGCCGCTGATTATGGAGAAGCTTGGCATCGAGGTGGATGGTCGTGAACTCGGAAGGGTGATACGCAATGCGATCGCTTAGTTATGTGTGCGCCTCGACCGGTGAGACGATTCCGCTGGAAGGGCCCGGTATCTGGGCTCAGACGGCGGATGGGCTGCGCGGCCGCGAATGGTCGTACACCCTCGGATACCGGAGTCTGACCGGAGTAAGTCGTACGGCGCGCGAGGCCGAGCTTGACCTAACCTATGTCCGCTGCCCGGAGAAGGTGGACTGGACGCGCCGCCTGTTCGATGCCGACGTTGCCGCAGGAACGCCGGGCATGTTTGATGCTGACGGCTGGACGACTCGCGCCTACGTGGTCAAGGCGGAGCCGCAGACCATCACGCCGGTGATAATCCAGCAGAAGCTCACCGTGGTCATGCTTGACGGCATCTGGCGTAAGGCCGGGGAATCGCAGCACTTCTGGAGCGACGCGCTCACGCCCGGACTGGACCTCGACTATCCGCATGATTATCCGCATGATTATCTGGCGACCACGAGGAACGCGGTGGCCTCGAATCCCATGCCCACTGCCATGCCGTTCCAGATGGTGATATTCGGGCCGGTGTCGAACCCGCAACTCACGTTGGGCGGCAACACGTACGCGCTCGACATGGACATACCCTCGGGCTCCTACGTGACCGTCACCTCGATTGCAGGCCGTCGCACCATCGTCATGACCGCCGAGAACGGCGACGAAACCAACGTGTTCGACAAGGGCCGGCGCGGAACCGGTCTCAACGGGGGCGAATACATCTTCCAGCCGATACCGGCTGGCGATTCCATCGTGCAGTGGAGCGGCTTCGGCGTCGATTTGACCGTCTATCAGGAGGAAAGCGAGCCACCATGGTGGAACTGATCGTCACCGATGCGAGCCACGTGGACCAAGCCAGCCTTGAGGGCTTCACGCTCGACGCCGCGTGGGGCGCGGACGAGAACGATTTCGAACTGACCGTGGACCGGCTCATCGATGCCGGTAGCTACGTGTATTTCGACGGCGGCGAGTGCGGTGGCGTCGTGGACTCCCTGAAGGACTCGCTGAAGGACGGCCGCAGCACCCTCACCTACGGCGGTCGCACGTGGCACGGCATGTTGGCGAACAAGATTTTGGAGCCTGATAGGGGCAAGGATTATCTCACCGTGAGCGGCACGGCCAGCACGGTCATCGGCTCGCTCATCAGTCGCGTCGGCCTTGACGGCGTGTTCGACGCGGTGGACTCGCCCACTGCCGGCGCGCAGACCATCAAGCAATACCAGTTCGACCGGTACACGGACTGCTATACGGGTTTGAGGAAGATGTGCGAGGCCAACGGACTGAAACTCAGGCTCGCCTATGCGTCCGGCCGGGTCAACATTTGGGCTGAGCCGGTTGCGCATTACGGCGATTCGATTGACAGTGACCTCATCGATTTCGACGCATCGCGCACGTGGCGCAAGCCGAACCACATGATCGGCTTGGGCAAGGGCGAGTTGAGGAACCGCATCGTCAGCCACTGGTATGCGGACTCGAAAGGCAACGTCACCCAAACCCAGACGTTCAAGGGTTTGGACGAGATTGCCCAAGTGTACGACTATTCGTCGGCCGAGGCGGACGAGTTGGCGAAGAACACGAAGAAGAAACTTCAGGACTTGCAGTCCGAGGGTGAGGTGAAGGTCACCGTGCATGAGGATTCGGGCATCGCGTTCGACGTTGGCGACACCGTGACCGCAAGGGATAATCTCACCGGCATCACCGTCAACGCGACTATCAGCAAGAAAATCGTCAAGGTCTCCGACGGCGTGCTGAGCGTCGATTACGAGGCCGAATAAGGAAGGGAGCCATTATGGCGCGTATCGACAATGCGATTGTCATGCAATGCGACCGGTGCGGCAAGACCGGCTGGTACACGAGCGAGGAAGACCCTGCCGGCATGAAGGACTGGTGGAACACCCGCCGTCTCAACGCGCAGAACGAGTTCGAAAACCATTTGCTCTGCGCGAACTGCTTCGGCGAGTGGACGAACAAAATGAAGGACTTCGACAACGCGATGGACTCGTGGATGCAGAACGGAGGCAAGCAGAATGGCTGAACTCGTCACCGGACATGCGAACAAGGCTCACGCCACCGCCGAACAGGCCGCAGGATTGAACGCCGGAATCCTCGGCTTGGACGATTATGTCCTGAACGTGCACGACAAGTTCAAAATCACGGTAGTCAGCGCGAACAAGGTGACCGTCGGTACGGGCGAGCTGGTCATGCAGGGGCGTCACGTCAGCCAGGGCACGCCCGAGGACCTGATCGTCACCAACGGCAGTCAGGGGCAGAAACGCAACGATCTGATCGTATGCCGGTACACGAAGGGCTCGCAGTCGGTTGAGAGCGCGAAACTGGTGGTGGTCAGGGGCACGCCAACCACGGGCACGCCCACCGACCCAACGTTGAACACCACCAGCCCGTTGGACGGGGGCACCACCTACGACATGGCGCTGTACCGTGTCCCGTTGGACGGCATCACCATCGGGGACCCGGTTCCCCTGTTCAACGTTTTGAAGCCGATGAGCGACGTGTGGGATTCCCTAACCCAAATGCCGTATATTCTGTGCGGAGGCCATACCGTCACCACGAATGATGACGGCACATTCTACATCAACGTCCAATCCCCAAACGGGAAGAAAGCCGATTACGCGGCCTACACGATCGGCCCGTTCGGCACTGGTTTCGACCAGACCGGTGAGTTCACCGCACAACGTTGGGATACCAGCGACACAAACCGGATTCGCTTCCGCTTGTGGAACACCAAAGACAACCGCTGGTGCGGCAGAGTCGCGATATTCGGCAGCTGGGTCGCAATCTGGAACAGGCAATAGCATTCCCTAACCCAGCGTTCCACGACATGGCGAGTACCCTACAGCAGCAACAGCATTACACTGACCCGCGTGGGCGATATCTGCTTCGCCGGCGGCAACGTGAAGTTCAACCAGAGCGGCGAGAACAACTACACGCAGGCGCAGGAGACCATACCCGAGGGGTATCGTCCAGCGGAAAAATCGAACACTCCGATAGCCGTGTTCGGCGGCAACACCACGCTCATCCTTTACGGCGAGCATACGGGCCGTGTGACCATGCTCGGCAACCCGAACAGCGCGTATGCGGGATGCACCGGCGTATGGCGCACCGGCGACCCGATGCCCGCGTAGCTTTCCCTAACCCCGTTGCATCTCTACACGGGGAGCAGCGTGCTCTATGATGCTGGCTCAGGCGGTTATGCGACCCTGTGGACGTTCAGCCAGTTCCGGCAACAGTTCGGCCGTGATTGGGGCGATGACGTTTGCGTTTCCGCCATGAACGGGGATTGGGACGCGAACGGCCGTCAAGTCACCTCGGTGCGTGTCACGAGAAGCGGAAACCGTATCGATGTCATGTTCGACGGCAAGAACACGGCACCTATCCGCGTCAACTGGGCCGTCATGTGGCGCGGGTAGAAAAATTCCTTAACCCGCCTGACCCGCGGCCATGTAGCAGAAGGAAACTACGCCGCCACGGTTGCTCTGAGCGCCACCCTGATTCTCGTAATTGAGTTTCCCGTCCGTGTAGAGGGCGACGTTCGTCTGATTCTGGCCGTCTCGCCCCGACATGGCGGTGATGACGTCTGTCTTCGGCCGCCATTCGACCGGAAGCGTGGCCAGCGTCTCCTTGCCCCATGATGCAGTGACCTTCGACCCGAGGCTGACGGTGAGCATACGCATCACGCCCCAGCGTACGCCGGTGATCTTCTTGTCACCTCCCGGCCCGCCGTTCAGGAATGTTGTCGGCCCTGACTGGGTTAGGGAATCCCGTTCAGGCCACTAGAGCTCGTTCCCAGAGGCGTTGCGCGTCTCTCAAAGCCGTGATATCCGGTTTGAGATAGTACTTTGCGGTGGTTTTGATGTCGCTGTGTCCGAGCATTTTGCTCACGATGGCGATGTCAGCCCCGGCGGCCAGAGTGTTCGTCGCCCACGAGTGGCGCAGGTTGCGTGCGGGCACATGCGGCAGATCATGCCGTTTGCACCAGCTTGCGTATTGGCGTGCGGTTTGCGGCGGGGTGAGGGTGCCGATGAGTCGGCCTCCCTCGCGTGGTTTGATTTCGCGCAGTCGTTTGACGGCGAAGCGTGGCAACGGAAGTGTGCGGCGGGACAGTTCGGTTTTCGGTGGTACGACGGCCTCATGCCCGTTGACCCATTGCAGTCCGCGTTCCACGCGCAGAACACCTGAGCGCAGGTCAATATCCGACCATTCGAGCCCGTACCCCTCTTCGGTGCGCAGGCCGCATGAGACGGCGCAGATAAGCCACGCCTCAAGCGGATGGTCGTAAAAGCCCTGCAACAGCGATCGCTGCTGACGGATGCCCAATATCACCGGCTCGTAATGCGGCTTGGCCGGCAACTGGATATCGCGTCTCGTGATATCCACGTCCAAGAGATTCCAGCGGATAGCCCGCCTCAGTATCGCGCGTAGTACGGCCCATGCCTTGCGCGCCGCGCCCGAACTGGCGAAACCGGCGAGCCACTTGTCCACAAGCTCCACGCTGATCGCGTCCATCTGCATTCCGCCGAATGCGGAACTGATATGCAGCCGCCAAGCGCTCTCGTACCCCACGCGCGTGCTTTCACGCAGATTCCGCGTGCAATACGGCCAAAACCGGCCGTTCCAAAACTCTCGTAACAGCATTTTCAACCTCCGAAAACCCACACGTCGCACGGCCAATCCGCGCGGGTGAAACGTGTGGGTTTTCCCACCGTAAAGGAGCTTTCCCATGTCTTTGCTCGCTCACGTCGTCGATTGGCTCGTGCCTTTTATCTGTGGCGGCGTGGCCACGGTTTTGGGCCTGATGTGGCGATGGGGCAAAGCCATGGTCAACGGCCTGCGCGAGCTCCTGCTGTGCCAGTTGGAGGACCTGCGCCGCGAAATGGTCATCGAGCACGACGGAGTGGCGGACGAGGACCTCAAAGCACGCTCCCAACGCCTCTACGACTCCTATCACTCGCTGGGCGGCAACGGCCACGGGACAGCACTCAACAATGACATCCAATCCGCGCCGATAGCGCCCCGACAATCCTGACCCACGACCGTGGGCCACAAAACAATATTCATCCCGAGAAAGGGGACATATGGTCAATAACAAGGACAAGCCGAAGCCGTGGCATAAGCGCCTGTTCGCCAAGGTCACGGCACTGGCCGCCGCCGTGTGCATGATGCTGCTCCCGGCCACCGCGCACGCGGACATGCAGGGCATCGACGTATCCAACTGGCAGTGCGGCATCGACATCGCCAACACGCAGGCGGACTTCGTGGTCGTCGGCACCACATGGGGCACGGGACAGGTATACAACAACTGTCTCGTGTCCGGCGTCAACACGGACGCCAACCGCATGATCGCCCAGGCGCAGGCCAGCGGCAAGAAATTCGGATTGTATCACTACGCGATGGGCGGCAACCCCGAGGCCGAAGCCCAGTTCTTCTACCGGAACACGTCGAACTATTGGCGTCACGGCATCGTGGCGCTCGACTGGGAAATGGATGATAACCCCGCGTGGGGCAATTGGAATTGGGTACGCCGCTTCATGAATGAGTGCGAACGGCTTTCGGGTGGTGTGCGCCCATTGCTGTACACCGGCCCGGTCGCCGGCACCATCCCGCAAGACATCCGCAACCGGTACGGTTTGTGGATTGCCCAGTACGCCAACATGAATCCGACCGGCTATCAGGCATCCCCGTGGATGCTGGGCGCTTACGGCGAGGCCATGCGCCAGTACTCGGGTACGGGCGTGGTCAACACGTGGAGTCCCATCGACCTCAACCTGTTCCGCGGCGAGGCATGGCAGTGGGACCTGTACGCCAACCCCACCGGCGACTCCACGCCACCGGCCACACCGGCCGCGCCCGCACAGCCGAACAACCCCCAGCCCACTCCCAGCACTGGAGGCATCACCCACACCATGCGGTGGGGCGAGACCATCTGGGGACTCGCCGTCGCCTACAACGCATGGCCCTTGTCCGCGTGGCATACGCCCAGCGGTGACATCAACCGCTACTACGTGGGCGACGTCGTACCCTACGGCGGCGGCTCCACAACCGCGCCGTCCCACGGAGTCTCCAAGGTTCTTCAATGGGGCGACACCGTATGGGAGTTCGCCACAGCGCACGGCTACAACGTCTCCCAGTGCACCGTCCCCTCCGGCAACATCAACGTCTACTACCCCGGTGACGTGGTGACCTGCCGCTAAAACCAACCGATGCCGCCGTCACTCCCCTAATGGCGGCATCACCCCATCAATGATCGGAGCAAAAACATGACCGACAATCCAACCGAAACACCGGCATCCACCGACACCGTGCCCGACTGGCTCATCCCCAACCGCGTCTATGACGTGCTCAAATGGCTCGCGCTGATCGTGCTGCCGGCCATCGGCGTGCTCGTGCAGACCCTCGGCCCCGTATGGGGCTGGACATGGGCCGATCCGGTCGCGACGACCATCAACGCCGTTGCCCTGACCATCGGCATCGTCATCGGCGCAAGCGCCCTCAAGGCCAAGGCATCCAAAACCGAATAACCATAAAAACACCACCGCCCCTCCCCCAGCAGCAACGCTGGACGGAGGGGCGGTTTTCGCGTTTATTATTGACAATGTAAATAGATTACGTTATTGTTTACATCGTAAATAGAATAAATCGCTATTTACAAATATTTCCCGACCAGGAAGGGACGGTGCAATCAGAGACAAACGAACCAAACCGCTTCTTGAGAAGCTCGAAAACCAAGGATGGCGCATCACTGAAAAAACTAAAGGCTGGATGTGCTACCCGCCCGACAAAACCAAACAAGCAGTGATGATACACAAAACGCCATCGGACGCACGATGGTACGCCAACTGCATGTCACACCTAAAGCGTAGCGGATACATCGAGTAGGCGGCATATTCTGCGGGTACCGGAAGCGGCAACTCCCGGTACCCGCAGAATATCAAACTCTCAAGACCACCCCCAAAAAAACAGCAAGGGAAGACCGCGAACCGCGACGGACGTGTGGGGGAACGTAAACTGCGGAAGGAGAAAACACATGACGAGCAACGACCGCACTTGGCAGGTGTCGGTAGATATACGAACTCCGATATCAGCCAATGAAGACGACATCTTTGATCTTATGGACAGACTGGGATCATACGGCGCATCCATCGCCATCGACGCAGACGGCAGAGGCATGGGCATCACCCTTGCCATAGACGCCAGCGACACCGCCTCGGCTCTTTCCAAGGCGATTGCGGCGATACGAGAGGAAGGCCGCATCGATGGTTTTGATGTCATAGGGGTGTCCATACGAGACTGGGCCGAAGCCGAACGCGAATCCGCCTCCCCGACATTCCCGAAGGTCGTGGGCTTCGCGGAGATCGCGAAAATGGCCGGCGTGACCAGACAGCGCGCCCATGCATTCCCCAAAATAGAATCGTTCCCCAAACCCGTTATAGAGACGGCACAGGGCCCTCTCTACTCCGAAAACGCAGTCAAGGCATGGACTGAGACACGGGACGTCAAGCCCGGCCGACCAAAAGTAAACGCCTAGGACTGCACCACTACCCCATTAGTTCTTGCCTGAAGGGCAAAAGCGCCGCCACCACACCGTGACGGCGCTTAATTTTTGCCCACATTTTGCCCACATTATCTCGGGAAAACGTGAGAATACGCGGGAAACCGTGGGAATAAGAAAAGCCGCTCAGCCCTACTCCCGTAAGGCAAAGCGGCTATTTTCCACAGTCTAGCGAAGGTGCCTCCGGTGGGACTCGAACCCTACGGAGAAAAGCCGCTTAGACCTACTCCCGTCTCGATTATGCGGCTCTCGAAACCTCATTTGCCCACATTTTGCCCACATTCTCGCGCGCCAGCATCTCACCCATGCGCTCCGACAGCTCGTCCAGATCATCATCGAAAAGGTCGGCGTACACGTCCAACGTCATGGCCGCGCTCTTGTGCCCCAACTGCCGTTGCACGGCCTTCACGTTCGCGCCCGCTCTGACCATGAGACTCGCGGCCGTGTGCCTCAGGTCATGGATTGTGAGGTGGCCGGGTATGCCGGCACGCCGCAGGCCGACCGACAGCCAACCGTCATCGCGGCTCGCATTACCCCACTCGCGTATCATCATGCCCTCGCGTCCCGGCTGTTCGAATAACAGGTCGCCGGGTTTCCGGTCTGCGCACAGTCTGCGCATGATCGGGTCCAGCACGACCGGGTACATGATGGCGCGGGCCTTGTAGGTCTTGGTGTCATCGGGGATGATGACGCCGCCCACCATCGGCGCGCTCACTCCTATATATATACGATGCTTTTCAAGATCGACGTCCATCACTCTCAGGGGTATGAGTTCTCCCCATCGCATGCCGCATAGTCCAAGCACGAGGACGAGGTCTCGTCTCCATGGGGTGACACTGCCTGCCAGCCGGTCAAGCTGTTCGGCGGTGAGATACACGTGCTTCTTCCTGCGCTTGCGTGGCAGTTCGATGCCCCTCGCGGGATTATCGGGGATTCGTCTGTCTCTCTTCGCATCGTCCAATATTCCGGCAAGCACGCCATGGGCGCGAAGGACGACGCTGGCGCTTCGGGGTTTGGCGAGCACAATCTCGTTGCCCCGCTCGTCCTTGACGGTCTTACCCTGGCTGATTCCGGTGACCCATTGTTGCACCGTCTCGCGGGTGACGGCGGATACCGGGGTGTTGCCCCATTCCGGTTTCACCCACTTCTCCCATGCGCCTTCGAGGTTCCGGTAATGGCTGGGCTTGGTGCTTAGCTTCTTTTTGGCCAGCCATGCGGGCCCCAACTCCCCCACTGTTGTCTTCCCCGCTGCGGGATCGATGTACGTGCCTTCGGCCTTGGCGATGGTGACATGCTCCGCCGCCCACGTCTCCGCGTCGATTTTGCGCTTGAATCCGCGCTTGTCGG
>OQWD01000622.1_pt1 | contig 13646 bp, 9 predicted proteins | sample 1691631 | NCBI WGS metagenome assembly OQWD01 (sample SAMN03418283, study PRJEB22391) | human gut metagenome | biome: human-gut; feature: organic feature; material: feces | host: Homo sapiens | place: Italy | collected 2013-04 | reverse complement strand
GCTGATGTCCCTGGCCATTCTGTTCACGGAATGTTTTCCGCGCACGGCCAGATGGGTGGCGGGGTTGGCTCCGGCGTGTTTTTTCATTTTCGGGACGCATTACATCGTCATCATCCTGTTGCGTGAAAGCGGCTGGATTACATGGAAGGGGGAAGCGTGGGACATGCTCTGGCTTTGTCTGGTTCCGGTCATTTTCGCCGTGCTGGCGGGGCTTTTTTTCTGCATGAAAAGATTTGCCCCGCGGCTGGTTCCCCTGCTGGGGGCCTATGGGAAATAGCCGTCTTGAAGAGCCGTTCCGCCGGGACGGGAAGGGAGCCGCGCTTATCTCTTGCCGTCAAAAGGCAAATCCCTTATTCTTTCCTTTGCTGGAAGGGGTGGAAGCGGCTTTTTTGTCACGTTGCCGTTCTTGCTCCACGGCCGGGAAACAATACATGGTATGGCAATGATTCAAGGCGAGCAGGTTCAGGATTCGGAATTATCAACTCAGGCGGTGATCTATCTGGGCCCGAGCTCCATGAGCCTGATGGTGGCTGAGGCTGTCCGGGACAGGATTCGCCTGCTGGATTTCCTTCAGCAGCCCGTCCCGATGGCGCGTGATATTTTCCGGTTCCACCGCATTTCCCGGCATACCATGGACCGCTGCGTGCAAATTATCGGCGACTATCTGGAAATTCTCAAGGAATACGGAGCCGGCAGCAAGCTTTCCGTCCGGTTCATGATTTCCAACATCATTTCCGAGGCGGATAATGTGGACGTGTTCGTGAACCGCATGCACGTGGCACACGGCCTGCGGGGGCGCCGCATTGACGACGGCAAGATGACGCGCCTCATCTACGTGAAGGTGCAGGAGGCTCTGGCCCAGTATCCGGGATTCAGCAAGAAAAAGGTGCTTGTGGTCCATACGGGGCCGGGCAATACCCGCGTGCTTCTGTTCCAGAAGGGGCGCATCGTGCGTTATTCCTGCTACAGGCTGGGAACGCACCGCACGGGGGAGGCCGTCGGGGAAATCGAGTACGGAGACGATGTGGCGGAGCTTTCCATTCTGCGGGAGCACATGCGCGGACAGGTGGACCAGATTTGCCTGGATTACGGGGGCGTGAAGGGCCTGGCGGGCCTTATCGTCATCGGCCAGGAAATGCAGCAGCTCCGGGACCGCCTTTCCCCTACGCCGGAAGGCAAGGTGGCGTGCTCCTCCCTGGCGGCGGAGGCGGAGCGGATGTCCCGCACCACTCTGGAACAGCGCATGAACGTTTACGGGGCGGATTTCGCCGGGGTGGATTCCCTGCTGCCCGCCGTCTTGATGACGGAAATGATTGCCCGCAGCCTGAACCTGGATGACGTCATTATTCCCGCGAGCGGTTATGACGAGGAGTTTTCAAGCAGCCTGATACGCGCGGAACAGCATCCGGGGGATCTGGAGGCGGAGGTTCTCCATTTCGCCGGGATTCTGGCGGACAGGTACAAGGCGGACAAAGGGCACCGCGAGCATGTGGCGCGCCTGTGCATGGAAATGTTTGACCAGCTTCAGGACCTGCACCGCCTTTCCGAGCATGACCGGCTGCTGCTGGAAGTGGCCTCCATCCTGCATGAGGTTGGGTCTTTCATCAACCAGCAGAACCACCAGCTCCATTCCCAGTATATCATTCTCAACAGTGAAATTTTCGGCCTTTCCCGGGATGATGTGGAAACGATCGCCCTGCTGGCCCGCTACCACCGGCATGAGGTTCCCGCCAATTCCGATCCCATGTACGGGGAGCTGGAGCTGAGGGACCGCATGCGCGTAGCCAAGATGGCCGCCATCCTGCGCGTGGCGGACGCCCTGGAACGCGGCCATGCCCAGCGCGTGAACGGCGTCCGGGCGCATATCCGCGGGCGCATGCTGGAGCTGGAGCTTCAGGGCGTGCGGGAAACCGCCGTGGAAGACTTGGCCCTGCGGCTGAAGGGCGACCTGTTTGCGGATATTTTCGGGTATGACGTCGTGCTGGCGCCCCAGCGGTAGGCTGATTTAAAAAACTTCCATTTTCCATTTTTCCCATGTCTGACGAATATATCAACAGAGAACTTTCCTGGCTGGAATTCAACCAGCGTGTGCTGGACCAGGCCGTAAGGACGGATCTTCCCCTTCTGGAACGCCTGAAGTTTCTGGCTATTACCGCCTCCAACCTGGATGAGTTTTTCATGGTGCGCGTGGGCGGCCTTCAGATGCTGCGGCATTCCGGTTCCCGCGTGAAGGACATTTCCGGGCTGACGCCCACCCGCCAGCTGAAAGCCATCCGCTCCCGCGTGGGCCGCATGATTGAGGACCAATACCGCCTGTTCCATGAGGAAATTCTTCCGTGGATGGAAATCAACGGGATCAACCCCCTGGCGATGGAGGATCTCAGCACTTCCCAGAAACTGACGCTGGAGCAGTATTTCAACAACCAGATATTCCCGCTTCTGACGCCGCTGGACATGGATGCTCCGGAGGCTCCCGCGCTGCCGTCCCTCAAGCTGCTGATGGGCGTGGAACTGCGCGACAATGAGACCGGGGAGGTGCGCTCCGCCGTGGTGGCCCTTCCGGACGGCCTGCCGCGGCGCGTTCCCGTCCCTTCCGCGGAGGCGGAACGCTACGTGATGCTGGAGGACCTGGTCCGTGAGTGCATCGGCACCGTTTTTCCCGGTGAAACCGTTCTTTCCGCAGCGGTGTTCCGCGTCACGCGCAATGGGGATATTGCCGTGCAGGAGGAAGACGCCCTGGACCTGGCGGATGAGATGGAGGAAGTGCTCGTAGCCCGGAAATTTTCCGAATGCGTGAGGCTGGAAGTAGAGTCCTCCGCGCCCGCTCCCCTGCATGACAAAATCATGCGGATCGTAGGCGCCGGGAAGGAAGAGACTTATGACCTCAAGGGGCCCCTGATGCTTTCCGATTTTATGGAAATGGCCTTTGCACCCGGCAATGACCAGTTGAAGGTGGAGCAGTGGTCCCCGCAGCCGTCCCCTTCCGTGGACCCGGCCGTCAGCATTTTTGAAAACATTGCCGGCGGGGACATTCTGCTCAACCATCCCTATGAAAGTTTTGAACCCGTCCTGCGCCTGGTGGAGGAAGCCGCGGAAGATCCGGACGTCATCGCCATCAAGCAGGTGCTGTACCGCACCGCCAGGAACTCCCGCATCGTGGCCGCCCTGAAAAAGGCGGCGGAGAGCGGCAAGCAGGTGACGGCGTTGGTGGAGCTGAAAGCCCGTTTTGACGAAGCCCGCAATCTGGAGAAGGCGGAAGAGCTTCAGCGTTCCGGCGTGCAGGTTGTTTACGGCGTCAAGGGGTTGAAGACCCATGCCAAGATTTGCCTGGTGGTGCGCCGGGAACAGGGCATGCTGCGGCGTTACTGCCATTTCGGCACGGGCAATTACAATGAGACCACCGCCAAGATTTACACGGATATTTCCTACCTTACGTGCGACGACCAGCTGGGAGCGGACGCTTCCCAGTTCTTCAATTCCGTGACGGGGCGCACCAAGCTCATGCGCTTCCGCAAGCTGTATCCCTCCCCGGTGTTGATGAAGGCGCGCCTTATTGAACTTATTGAGGGGGAGGCGGAACGCGCGCGGCAGGGGGAACCCGCCCGCATTTCCGCCAAGATGAACAGCCTTCAGGACGTGGAAATTATTGACGCCCTGTACAGGGCCGCGGACGCCGGGGTGGACATTGAACTGAACGTGCGCGGCATTTGCTGCCTGAAAACGGGCCCCCGGCCCAACGGCAAGGTAATCCGCGTGGTCAGTATTGTGGACAGGTATCTGGAGCACGCGCGCATTTTCTTTTTCCACCACGGCGGCAACCACCAGCTTTTCATCGCCAGCGCGGACTGGATGACCCGGAATCTGGATAAAAGGGTGGAGCTTATGGTGCCCGTCACCAACGGAAAGCTGGCGCGCCGCCTGAAATCCATTCTGGACGCCTGCTTCAGGGACAATGTCCAGGCCTGCAATATTCTGCCGGACGGCACTTCCGAACATGTCGTCCGGAAAAAAGGCCAGAAAGCCTTCCGTTTGCAGCAGTACCTGACCAAGGAGGCGCGCCGCCTGGCCAAGGACAAGGAACGGGAACGCCAGCAGATGCTGGAACCGCACACACCGCATTAAAGGCGCTCGTCATGGGCGTCTGAAGGTCAGCCGGGAACAGTCTCCGGAGTACGCCGGTTTTCCGGAGAGGGAGGAGGAAGCCGGTTACGGTTTTCTGCCGTCAAGAATGGACAGCAATTTTTTCAGCCACCTGATTTTGTCCCGGCGTTTCCGGAAAATATGGCCCCGGGAGAAGAACAGTTTCCATTGCTGGCCGCGGATATGGCGCCGGAGTAGCGGGGCCAGCCCCTGGGAAATCGCATCCAGTTCCTTCCGGAACGCGGGAAGTTTCTTTGCTTCCGGCCACCAGAAAAAGGAGTACAGGATCCAGTGGAACTGCCCCATGGTTCCGGGGGCGTCAGGAAGCCGCCATGGTTTTTCCGGGCCTACCATGTGCAGCAGTTTCCATGAACGTCCGCAGGATATGGACGGAACGTTTTCAAATTCGGTCCCGCGCAGGAGCCGTGTTTTTTCTTCATCCCAGGTCCAGGACAGGAATTGGAAGTTCCATTCCGGAGGCAACGGCGTTATGTCTCCGTGCAGGGCGATATTTAAGATGTCCTGGTCCGGATAGGGGAAGGGTTCCGGGCGGCTCCGGAGCCATTGGAGCAGGCGGTGTTCCAGGTTGCGGCGGCGCATCTGGTCCAGATCCAGCACCAGGACGCCGGAATTGCAGTAGGAAAGGGGGGAGGAAAGGTAGTTGCCCATATATTCCAGATGGGGGTGCATCGTTCCTTTTTCAATACTCCAGAGGGCCAGGCCGTCTCCGGCCGCCGCTACGGAAGCTCCCCGCAAATCGGAAAAATACAGTTCGGCTACGTCTCCGGCCAGCAGGACATCCGCGTCCAGATAAACGATTCTGCCGTACTGCGGGAACAGGCTGCCGGCCATCAGGCGGGCATACACAAGGGGGGAGTAGCGGTCCTTGTTGCCGTTTTGAAAGAGCTGGCGGAATTCTTCCGGAAGTTGCAGGAAAGAAAGGGAAACCTGCGTAAAGGGGGCGGCGACCCGGTTCAGCCCCTGTATTATTCGCGCGTCCATTCCGTCGTGAACGATGTGAATGTCATAAAAGCGTCCGGAACCGGCGTGAAGGCAAAGGGTGTGAATGGCTACGCCCAGGGGCAGGCCCCAGCCGCCGGTGGCGGAAAACATGACGGGGATGCGTGATTTCTCCGGGGATGCGGGAACGGGCGGGGTTGTCATGGCATCGGGGAATTTCATGGGAAGGGTCTTGAAGAAGGGGCTGCGGGAAGAAATAGGCCGGGGAGGGAAAGAGCATGGAGGCTCCGTTCAGGCCGGAAAAGGGATGTCTGTAATTTGAAGAAGGGGGGGAATTTGAAGTCTTTAAATGCCGGGGCCGGGATTTTTGCGGGGGGTAACCGTTTCTCCCCGTATGGAAAATAATTTGGCGGTTTTCGTTCATTTGTCCATTTCATGGTTCGGGGCGGGTTTTCGGACATTCCTGTTCCTTTGGCGGTTCCTGCCGGGCGGAGAGAAGGGGCAGGAGCAGTCCGGCTGTTTTCCCGGCCTGGTACGCGCGGTCCGGAGGGGAGAAATGGAAGGGATCTATATATCTGCGCCCCTGCATGAAGCCATGGTGGTCTGAAAGAACCGCGCCGGGCAGGGAAGATGCCGCCTCGCGGACAATGGCATTAAAGGCGGCGAGGGTTTTCTCTTTTTCTTCATTCAGCGTGCCGTCCGGCCCATCCATGATGGACGTACTGGTTGCCAGGATGAGGAAACGGCAGCGCTTGCTGAGCTGGGAGACGAATGCCATGTAATTTTTGCGGAAGTCATCCACGGAAATGGCGGAGACTTTATTGGTGACGTGGGAACCGAAGGAAACAATGACGGCTTCGTATCCGGCGGAGGGAAAATATCCTGCAAGAGTGGGGAGATAGTCCGGATCTCCGGGAATCAGCGTGGAGGAGAACAAGTCAATGTCTTCCTGAAGTTCTGAGGCAAGGGGCCGCCACAAATGCCGCATGACGGAATCGCCAATGAGCAGTATGCGCGCCTGCCCTTTTTCTGAATGAATGGCCGTAATCCAGTCGGTTTCCTCACGGTAATGGGGAGGGGCCGCCAATGTCCTCCAGCGGGCAAGCATGCGTTCCTTCCGGCGTTTTCTTCTTTTCTCCAGCAGGCGGTGTATTTTCCCGGAACGCCTTCTCACCCACGTTTGGCCGAAAGGCAGCCGGTGGAGAACCTGTTTTCCCAGATTCCGGTAAGCTTCCGGGAAATCTTCTTCCCCGGAGCCGGGCAGGGGGCGGTATTGCAGCATATCGCCGCAAAAGTCAATGAATGGAAGGTTCAGCTTGCCTGCCAGCGTGCGAAGAAGGGCGTTCCAGGCTTCAAGGACGCCCGGTTCTTCCGCGTAGGGGTGCCGGGCGCTGCCGTAGTCGGAGGGCGGGGATGACAGGAGGATCAGGCGGCGCGTCTGTTTCCGCAGAAAGGCGAAAAGCCTGCAAAGCATATCTTCGGCGCTTTCCATGGGCCCGCCCCCTTCCGGGTGCTTTTCCATGAGCCTGCCGTTGGCCGGGGAAAGATGCAGGGGCGGCCACATGAAAAGAATGATGCTGTAGCGGGCGCCGGAAAGGCTGTGCTCCATTTGCCGCCACAGGCGGGGATGGTTGAGCGGGAAATTGAAGATGAGCGTGTCGGCGGCCAGTCGGGACGATTTCAGATGGCCATGGTTTTTTGCCAGAGCGGAACTGCCGATCACCAGCATTCTGTCATTGCCGGGCAGGAGGTGGTCGTGTTGCTGGTAGGAATAGATGAACACGGGAAAAACAGCAGTTACAGGGATGATCGGGGGAGCTTCTTTGCAGAATAAAGAGTGTATCCGAGGATTTGGAGCGTGTCTATTCCGTTTTTGGAAAACCTCAGCCGGAACATGTGCCTTCTGGCGGTCTTGAACTTCCAGAAGCATTGAAGGAGGCGCAGGTAAATCCACCGTCCGGCCAGGGCGGCCTCAAGATAAGACCTCTGTTCCCTGGGCATCCCGCAAACGTGTTCGGAAGTGATGTCCGCCTCCCGCCAGAGTTCCGCCCAATGCCTGAGCCGCCCGGCCGGCATTTCATTGTCCGGAAAAAGCAGGGGGACAATAAATTCATGTAGGCCGTGCGGTTGCTGCCCAGAACCCCCTCCCGGAGTTTTTCCCTGGTGAGCATCTCGAATACGGCGTAATAACTTGCGGGCCGGGTTTCCGCTTTCCGGTTGCGAGAAGAAACGGATTGGGGGCCGCCCAGCCCGTAGTGGTAGAGTTTTTCAGAGGTGAGGGCGACGCTGCGGCAGCGGGCGATGGCCCGGGAAACGTAAAGGGTGTCTTCTCCGCTGGTGAAGGAAGAAGGCAGGCGGACTTCCAGGGGGGCGGAACAGCCGGGGAGGAGCCGCCTGAACAATTTGCTCCAGACGACGCCGGTGATCCTGTCTTCCAGAAAGAGCCTGAATATTTCTCCTTTCTCCGTAAAGACGCCGTCGCAGGCGGTGTTTTCAATATGAAGGAGTTTTTCCTCAGCCATTCCGCGCGATTCTCCGCTTTCAGCCGGAAGGAAGGGGGAATAGGAACATTGGACCATGTCCGCCCCGCTTTCTTCCGCGAGCCGGTAGAGCCGTTCGTACATGTCCGGCTCAACGTAGTCATCCGGATCCGCAAAACCCAGGTAAGGCGCCGCAGCAGCCCTGATTCCCGCATTACGGGCTTCCGCCCTGCCGGAATTTTCCTGTGTAATCAGGCGGAAACGACTGTCTCCGGAAGCATATTTCCGGACGATGCCTCCGGACCCGTCGGTTGAACCGTCGTCCACGCAGATGATTTCCAGGTCGCGGAGGGTTTGTGCCGCCAGGCTGTCCAGACAGCGCGGAAGAAGGGACTCCATGTTGTAGATGGGGACGATGACGGAAATGAGGGGAGAGGGCATGGTCTGCTGTATAGGAAACAGGGTTATATCCGGAGCCATGAGCCGGGGATGAGTGCGTCATCCGTATGGTACCGGTCGCCTTCCTCCCTGTTGAACCAGATGCGCGGCGCGATGACGATTTTCTCCGCGTGTTCGTTGAGCCACGCCGCCCACCAGGAGAAAGTGCTGTTGGCGATGATGTGGTGGCGGCAGTTTCGCATCAGCTCCAAATCGAAGTAGCCGGTGCCGCCGTCATTGATATCCACATGGACATGGGGCAGGGCGGGCCTCAGGTTTTGCCGGGCCCATTCTATGTCGTCCGAAAAGATGAAGTAACGCAGGGATTCCTGCGGAGCGCCTGCCGCCCGCAGCCTTCCTTCCATTTCAGCCATGCTCCGGAGGTAGTATTCCAGAGGCGGCGGAGAAAGGTAGGGGTTGGAGAGGTAATCCGTTCTGCGGATGTACAGGGAAATGGAGCAGCATGAACGGATATCTTCAAGAATGCGGGCGTTTTCCGGAGTCAGGGGAGTTTTCAGACGGAATTCCCTGCAAAGCTGTTCCCGGCAGTGGAGGAAGTATTGTTCCGTCTGAAAATATCCCTTGAAATAGGTATGGCGGCGGGGAGGAGCCGCGAGACCGGGATCGAACCCGTGCCGTTTTTCCTCCCGGAAATGAGGATATTTGGGAGCGGCGAACAGGGAACGCAGGCAGGCGGGAATACGGGACTTGCGGAAAGCCCAGGGGGGAGGGCCTCCTTCAATGGGAAGGGAAACCCGGAAGTGATGGAGTTCGCAGACCCTCTTATCATCATGTTCATATGATGAGGCTTCCAGTCTTGCTTTTCCCCCTTGCCGGGAGAGCGCGAAGAGGAAGGCGTATTGGAACAGCTGGTTTCCCAGCCCTCCGAAAAGACGCATGACTATTATTTTTCCTTTTGCCATGTTCAAGCAGGGGAAGGGGTTAAAACGTGATATTCCTGCGTATTTCCTCCAGCTGTTCGCGTACTTGCCGCAGCTGTGCCCTGCCATTCCTCCTCCATGAGGGGACAGGGCAGAAATGGAGGAGCTTCCGGCGGATTCCGGTGTTTTTGCCGGCCCTCCGGAGCCTTCTTCCGAAGTCTGAAAAGCCGGAGGATTGCAACAACAGGCGGAAAGGAAGATGCAGGGAGGCCCTCCGGCACTCGGCGGCCGTGCAATGGGCGGTCAGGAAGTCCCGGATGATGCTGTAAAGTATTTCCTGCTCCGGCGGGGAGAAAGGCATGCCAAGCAGCCTCAGTTCAAATGGTTCATGCTCAATAAAGCGGACGAGATGGCCGGCTTTTCTTTTCCAGAGATGGCGTTGTTCATAAAACTCTTCAATCAGGGAAAGCCACCGGGGGATCATGGGCAGGATGTCGGCGGTTCTTTTCCGTATCTGGTGGTGGTTGCCCTGTTCATGCTGGCGGTAATGGTAAACGGCCTCCGGACAGAAGGAAATTTTTTCTGTCAGCGCGAGCACGAAATGCGAGAAGAGGCCGTCTTCACAGGGGTGAATGCCTTCCGGGAATTCCAGATTGTTTTTCAAGGGGAACTCCCGGCGCAGAAATATGCCGCAGGTGGGCAGGGCGGGGATTTTATCCGGCGGAAACCTGTCGCAGAACAGCTTTCCCGCTACGGTCAAATCGCTTGCTCCGCGGTCCGAGGCGTCCAGAAGATGTTTGAGAAAGGCCGCGTCGATGAAATCGTCGCCGTCAACGAAACACAAATAGCGCCCGGAAGCGCGCCGCATGCCCAGATTTCGGGCGGAGGAAACGCCTCTGTTTTTCTGTTCAAAATAACGGATTCTTGAGTCCGCCTCTGAAAAACGCCGGGCGATTTCCCCCGACGAGTCGGAGGAACCGTCGTTAATGATGAGGCATTCCCACTCCGCAAGGGTTTGCCGGCGTATGCTGCTGATGCACTCTTCAAGATATCGTTCCTGGTTGTAAACGGGAACAATGACGGAAACCTGGGGCTGTGGCGGGCAGGATTGGGTCATTGGCGGGACTGTTGAGGTTCGGAGGGGGAGCATGCGGCAAGAGCCCGCTTCAGGTTGGAGCGGGATTCCCTGTCAATATCCCTGCCCAATTGGAGAAGCGCCTGCTGCATTTCCGCGTATTCCTCCTCCGTTTGCCTGATGGCGCGGAGCATGGCGCCGCCAAGCGTTTCTTCCCTGTAAAGGAGTGCGTTCCTGTCGTTGAAGCCGTAGAAGGAAGCGAATTTCTCATGGATGACCGGGATTTTCGCGAATCCGTAAACAAGCTGGGCGGAACCGGTGACGCCGGTGGTAATGTAGCGGTTATGCGCCGGATTGCCGGGATCAAGCAGGGGCAGGAAATAGTCCGCCCGCCTCATGGCCTCGTACATGGCGGGGAAGTCGAGCTTTCCGGCCACATGCAGGAAGGGGCGCAGATGGCCGGGGATTTTTCCCAGCTCTCCTTCCCCCACGATGATGACGGAAAAGTTCCTGTACCCTTCATTGCAGACGGTTTCCAGCGCCTCAACCAGGAGTTCGTGGTTTTTCCGCTGTGCGGAGAGGGACCCTACGGTGATGAACACGGGTTCGCGGTTCCGGGGCGCAGGCGGGATTTCCCCGAAAAAGTGCGGATTAACCATCATGCCCCTGGGAAAGGAGCCCAGCGTCAGCAACCGTCCCTGGCGGTCAAGTTCTTCTTCCCCGAACCGGGGGATATCCTTTAATTCATGTTCGACGGCCAGAAGATTGGTGAATCTGTCAAGCCCCGTCATGTGAAGGAAACCTGCCCATCCCGGAGTGTCATAAAAGGCGGATGTTGATACTAAAATGGCTTCGTACCGGTTGAGGACGGGAGCTTTGGCCAGGCGCTTCCATGAAGTGCACATGGCTGTGAAGATCTGGATCTCGTTTTCCTTGAAACAACACAGGGGCGATTGTCTGGCCAGGCTGTGATGCATCAGGACATCAACGCGGTATCCCATGTCGAGCAGGTGGCGGCAGAAACCGGGGATGACTTCCCCGTGGCAATAGTTGGGTTCCAGAATAAGGATGGTACGGCCGGCCACTGGATGCCTGCGCCATGCGCGCATGCTTCGGCGGGCGTCCCGGTCATAGTCGGACAGGAAATCGCGCAGGAAAGTGCGCCATTTTTTACGCAGGTTCCGAAACGGAATACACATGGTCAGCAATCGGAGCATGACTGTCTGCGTATGTGTCATTGGTTTCATGGTGAAAAATTGCAGGAAATATAATGAATATCGCCTGACGCGGATGATGAATGGCCCTTGTTACCGTTCCGGGCGGTTTTTCCCCCGCCGGGTAAAAAAGAATACGTTGTGTGACGAGGGCTGAATACTTAATAAATTCATACTGAAAAGCAATATCAAAAAAACTCCTTGGCGCATGATGCCGGAGTATTCCTGACGGTTTGAATTTTCCGCCGTATTGCAGCCGTACCACAGCCCTCCGTTTCCGTTATTCCCGGGAACTTCCTTCGGGAGGCAGCCTTTGCATTTCTTTCCGGAAACAGTTTCCCTCTTCCGGTTGTTCCGTTTTTCAACAGATGGCGTTGCTGTTTTTTCTTGATGTGAATTTTCAATCCGGATAAAAAAGGATGCTTCCGCCATGAGCGTATCCGTTTCCATCATTGTTCCCTGTTATAATGTTGCCGCCTATTTGGACCAATGTATGGAAAGCCTGGCCGGTCAGAGCATGGAAGATATCGAAATCATTTGCGTCAATGACGGTTCTTCCGACCGTACGGCGGAGATATTGCGCGAATGGCGGGACAGGGACGGCCGCGTCCGGGTGATTGACCGGAAAAACAGCGGTGTTTCCGCGGCGAGGAACAGCGGCATGGAAGAGGCTGCGGGAAAGTATATCGGTTTTGTGGACCCGGACGACGTGGTGGAGCGGAATATGTTCCGGCGCCTGTTTGATGCGGCCGTGGAAAAAGATGCGGACGTAGCGGTGTGCGGATACCATGAGTTCTGCGACCGCGGAGGCATGGATATGCCTGAAAGCGGCTGGGCGCCGTCAGCCGGATTTTTCCCGGAGGAAAAAGCGGAACGGTTCCGGCGGGGGACGCCGTGGAGCCGGTGCGCGGGAACGGTGTGGAACAAGTTAATCCGCAGGAAGCTGCTGGAAGAAAACGGTGTGCGTTTCGTTCCCGGATTGCGCCAGGGGGAGGATTTGTATTTCTGTTTGATGCTGTTGACTGTTGCTCCGCGGCTCCTGATCCTTCCCGACCGTTTGTACCATTACCGGAGGGAACGCCCCGGTTCCGCCTCCTGCGGGCGGGATCCCCGCCTGGGGGATTTCCGCATGGATTTGATGGGCATGGAATCTCTGGCGCGTTTCTGGGGGGAGCGGGGGCTCCTTGATTCACCCGCCGCCTTCGGTCTGGTGGACTACTGCATGGAGTTGATGCGCAGGCATTTCATCATGAAAGAGGGAGCTTTTTTCAAAGCGTCTCCGGAAGACCGGGAAGTTCTGCTTTCCGGCTGGAAAAAGTGGCTGGAACTGGTGGGCGCGGAGAACGTCCTTCCCAGTCTGGACCGGTGGGACCGGGCTTTTTGCCGCCTTCTGCTGGATTGCCCCCTCCGGAGCAATTTTTTCTCTGCCCTGCATTCCCGCCTGATGTCGTCCCGCAAGGGGCGCCGGGGGGCTTACTATACCCTGAAAAGGCACCTGATGAAGTGAAAAGGGGAAGATTCCCCCCCCTTTCCCTGCTGTTCCGGCGCCGCATGGGGTTGCGGAAAGGCGGAATCCTGCCGGCATCCTACAGGCCCGTGTAGCACATCTGCTCTTTGAGCTGGGCCACCTGGAGGTCTTCCCCCAGATATTCCCCGATGGAGTAGCCGAAGAGCATGGCGGCGCCGGGGCCGTTGGCGGTGAGCATGTTGCCGTCCAGCACCACATTTTCATCTTTCACAATATGGGCGCCGGCTTCGTTGAGTTCCCGGTAAACGTCCTGGGCCGGGTAGGCCGTGACGTTCCTGTCCTTCACCAGGCCCGCTTTGGCCAGCACGATGGGGGCGGCGCAGATGGCGGCCACCAGCTTGCCCGCTTCATGCATTTTTTTGACCAGATGGATAACTTCCGGCGTGTCGCGGAGTACCCAGGAGCCAGCGCCGCCGGGCAGGATTAAAGCGTCCAGCTTGTCGGCATGGAGTTTATCCAGCATGGTGTCCGTGCTGACGGTTACTTCATGGGTGCTGACCACCTTGTCGGACTGGACGCCGGCAAGCACTACGTCCATGTTCAGGCGCCGCAGGATGTCCAGCGGAGCCATGAGTTCGATTTCTTCAAATCCGGGGGCGGCAAGTATGGCGACTTTTTTCATGGTTGGTAAGACAGGGGGAGGAAGCGGAACGTTCAAGGAAAAGAGCAATATGTTCCGGTAGCCCTACAGGAGGAGAAGAACCGGGTTTTCCAGCAGGGTTTTGAATTCGGCGGCAATGTTGGAAGCCTTGCATTCCGGCAGAATGCTGGCGTTCACGTACAGGGTGACGGGCAGGATGAGTTTGGACACGGGACGCCCCGCTTCAATGCCCGTTTTCGGCGTAGTGCCTCCTATGCTGATGATGCTGTGGGGCATTTCCGGAAGCACGGCGCGCTGGGCTGCCACGTTCACGCCGCTGTCGCAAAGAA
>OQWD01000619.1_pt1 | contig 13689 bp, 7 predicted proteins | sample 1691631 | NCBI WGS metagenome assembly OQWD01 (sample SAMN03418283, study PRJEB22391) | human gut metagenome | biome: human-gut; feature: organic feature; material: feces | host: Homo sapiens | place: Italy | collected 2013-04 | reverse complement strand
CCCTCACCACCAGCAGATGGACAGTGTTTCGAGGATTGCTTATTTGCACAATACCTGGAGCCGCAATTGGCATCGCGGCCGGATATGCGGTATTCGGTCTTAGTTACAGGACCATAGGCAACATATTCGCCCAATATTGGGAATGGCAACCATCCGCAACTTCCATGCTGTCCATCTTTTTTGTCGCAGCGATTTTGCTGTGCTCGCTATGCTTGACATGGTTGGTTTTGTTCTTCCGCATGTCCTTTAAGCATGACATCACAACCAGAAACGCATTATGGTACATCATTCCTTCCTCGGCCGTTCTGCTGTTTTCTTGTGTGGCGATAGAACGTTATCATGCAGCCGCATGGCCGTTTGGCGGATCAGTGGGATCGGTCATGGGGGCTTGCGCTCTGGGTCCTATGCTCCTTTCACTACCTTGGCTTTTCCGCACGCCAGCACAATGCAGTGCGGTAGAACGTACACGAAGTTTGTCTGCCCCAGTATGCGCATTGGCACTCTTATTGTTAGGTGCCAGCTCATTGTTTAGCGGGCAAATGATGATAGCGACAGGCAATTCGGATAATGGGCTGTTCATCGCTGATTATTTGACTCAGGATGACTTGAACCATCTTGCCGGCAAATATCCCGAGACTCTAGACAAAGCCATCGTGCTCACGGCACCGGATGAATCCCGGTATCTGGTCCGCGCCGCGACTTCCCATGCTTACGATTGCGTCATTCAACATGGTTCCGACGATGCGGATTGCTACTCAGATTCCGATAATGAAACCACTGTCATGCTTGTCGATAGCAACTCGTCTTTAGCCGGTAAAACCAACGACGTTCATATTACTGAAAGCGGCAACACTGGCATCATTCTCATCGATCCCGCAACCCAAAAAATAACTCAAGCAGCACAAATATCCACCGAGGGCACCGACTCGCTGCTCAATGATTACACCATGCCCGGCGTGGTTCTTGGAATCGACTCACCACAGGCAAAAACGCTTGGCCTTACGCCAAGCAACCGGCATACTCTCATCATGACCGATTTCCCGTCAATCGCTTCCGGCGTTCGCGATTCAATCCGATCCGACATCATTAACCGTTGCGGGTATGCATTCATTACCGAACACGACACCACCTCTTACCGCTCCTACGTGGCACGCGCCATTGCCATACCAGCTTTGGCTACAATTATCAGCGGCCTGACATTCGCCGCAGTGGCCATATCAACACGTCAAACGCAGTCAACATTACGCTGGACGCTTCAAGAATTCGGTGCATCACGATTTCAGCTCATGCGTTTGTTCAGACCTTTAGGAATAACCATGTCGTTGGGATCAACCATAGCCGTATTCCTGGGATGGCTGGGCTCGCATCCTTGGATTACTGCGCCCGCGAACGAATTCGGCACCACAGGCTGGTGGTGGCTCATACCATTACCTGTCATTTTTATTGAAACGGCATTGTTCTGTTGGTGGTTTTCGCTGCCTGAGCGCCGCAATCAGTGACCCTCGGATTCGCCTTCACACATAACCGGACCATAATTGGACTTGGGCGAATCACGCAATGAAAAATCCCGAGGAGCGGCGCTCAACTCGGGATTCAAAAAAAGTTTAAGTGCGGCGACGTGCTACTCTCCCACACCCTCTCGAGTGCAGTACCATCGCCGTGCTAGGCCTTAGCTTCCGGGTTCGGAATGGGACCGGGCGTCTCACCTAGGCTCTGACCACCGCAAGATGAAATAATACGCACACATGCCTCAATCACCAAATCACGGCGTGTCGCAGATTGCAATCGCCTATCGCAGCCGCACGGCATGGCGCACGGGCCCTTCCGGCGCGCGCTTACGCCGACGAACCACCGCAATGCCGCCCCAACCACACAGAAGCACCGCCCCGCACACCCATGCGCCGGCGGTCCGGCCGTCATGCAGATCGGTCGGATCGGGGGCGGGAACGGGAATGCTCACACGATGGCCGGAGACCAGGAGCCGGTGGGAATTGATGCCGTATGGCGTACAGGTCATCAACGTCAGCCGATCCTGCCCGGGAACAATGCGCAGCTGCGAGGTATCGGTTGGTTCAATCACGGTGATGCGATCGACTTCGTAGGCCAGGGTCCTGTTCATCGTTGAGATGTAGATGAAGTCGCCTTCGCGCATTTCATCCAATCTGGTGAACATCTGCGCCTGCACCATGCCGCGATGGCCGGTGATGACCGCATGGGTATTGTTGCCGCCGACCGGTAGGCTCGTGCCATACAGATGCCCGGAGCCAAGGGACAGTTGCTTGTCTCCGGTGCCGTGATAGATGGGAAGATCCACCGAGATCTTCGGTATGGACACGCGGCCCATGATGCCGTGACCTTCGTTGAGCAGCCTGCCGTAGCGTTGATCCTGCGCTGACTGGGAGGACAGGCGTTCCCCGTTACTGAACGGGTCGACCTGGGCTCCCAGCACCGGCTGTCCGGATCGGACGAGATCGCGGTTGTAGGCACGCGCCGCCCGCAGTTCGTCGTCGATCCGGCTTTCCGGCCACAGTCGCACCTGCTGTTCGACGGAAGACGCCGACGCGGACATGGACGTCTGCGACGCATACTGCATCAGCAGCGGAACCACCGTGCATACCACCGCCACAGCGATCAGAATCCCCGCGACGGCGTACATCACGCACAATCGCCGCCGCATACGGGCATACGCCCGGTATTCCTTGGCAACGTCGACCAGCTGCTCGAACGAAGGTGCCACCAGCGTCATTCGGCCCTATGTTCAGGCCGCGAAGCTACGCTTCGTTTTGCGGGCCCGAACGATGATGATCGAGGCACCGCCGATGCACAACACCGCCACGACGCCGAGGATGGCCATGCCCATGGCACCGGTCAACGGCAGCTGGGTGATGCTTTTGACGTTGCGGTACGCGTAACCGTTCGTACCATTGCTGAGCAGTCCGCTGGCGGGAATGCTCATGTCGGTGATCGACTCCAACTGGATCGTCCCCTGGACGTTCTTCATCGTGACCTTCAGTTTGGCTGCGGAACCGGACCAATAGCCATTCGGCACCTTGGTCTCCTTGAGGTAATAGGTGCCGTCATTCAGCTTGAAGTTGCGGAAATCGACAAGACCGCCGTTTTCACTGGACGTGGCCTTGACCTCCTCGCCCATGGCGTCGTGCAGAACCTGCGTGAAGTGCTCGTCGGAGTACACGGTGAATTCGGCACCCGCCAAACCAGCCTTGTTGCTTCCCACACCGACCTTGGTGAACTTGAAGCCACCGCGATTGGTTGTCGTGGAAGTGGTCTTGGCATTCAAGTCGGAAGTCAGATCCACGACGCCATTGTTGTTCGACACGTTGCAGCCATCGGGAAGTGAGGTGCCGACGAGCATATTGTTGAAGCCGTCATAAGCAATGGTTTTGTCTCCCGTGTCCTTGATCTGCTGCTTGGGCGTCGTGGCATCGAAGATCACATACAGGCCGGGACCGGGCATGGTGAGCGTCATGGTATTGCTCGTGTCGTCGACACTCACACTATTCGATTCAAGCGTGCTACCGGTGACGCCCGGTTTATCCGCGTACTTACGGATAAGTATATCGTTCTGGGTGTTGGCAAGCCAGTTCATCGGGTCGCCATCATTTTCCTCACCTTCATACAACGGTTGGCCCGTATTGGTGGGCAGATCTTTCACCGCCTGAAGAATGGCCGCCTTCGATTCCCTCACCGTCTCAAGATGCAACGAACCACCGGACGCGCCATTACCGATCTTGTAGTCGGCGACCTTCGCCACCTTGAACGTACGATTGCCCAAAGGGGTCTTGTCACTCCACGTCTTGAACGCGTCCGCATCCTTGCCCTTCACCGTGATGGTCTTGCTCGTGGCCGTGCAAGACGCGGAAGACTGCGCAGCACCTGGCGCACCCGACTCTTCGGCCATGGCGCTGGCCGGTGCGGTCATGGCCGCGAACAGTGTGGCCACTGCCGCGATTCCCGCCATCCATGATTTTGTTTTCATTGTTCTTCTCCTTATGGAATATGGATGAATCCATGTTTGTCATACGGAATGGTTCCCGTATGAACGTTTTCTAATCTGCGCGGCGACCATCAACACCGCCAGCGCCCCTCCGGACGCCACCATGCCGACGATCGTCACCTTCCACGCGGCACGACGTCCCGCGGAGGGCAGCGCGGAAACCGGTTGCGGCCGATTGGTCAGACGATTGTCTGTAACGCCGGCCCAATCACCCCGTCCTTGCAGCACGGCTTTCGCCTTGGGATCCTCCCGGCGAATCGTGAATTCGGCCCAGGTATGGTTGCCGTCGGGCAACCGGTATCCGCCGGGCGCGGTGATCTCCGTCAGCCGGTAGGTACCCCAGTCGAGATTGTCGATGGTCAGTTTGCCAACGGCTGGATCCTTGTCTCCGGTGCCGGCACAGGCGGCATTACCGTCACCCACGCAATCGGCGAAGTTATAGAGGGAATCGTTGACCTTGTTCCACGTACCGTCATCGTTGCGTCGTTCAAGCCGCCACGTGGTGCCGGACAGATATTCCTCGTGATGATCGGCGTCCACCTTGCTCCACGACACCGAGCCAGTGATCTTCTTGTCTCGAATTGTCACCGTATAGCCGCCGGTCCATTGATGCACCGACGCATGCGGACTGCCATCCGCGTTCGTCGGACCGAAGTACGCGCCTCCGCCGCAATTCGTCAGATAGAAATCGGTCTGCTCGTCGTTGATCTCATAGCCGAGCGGCGCTTGGAGCTCTTTGATCCGATACGCCGTGCCGCACTGCAACCCTTGGGTTTTGCCGACAACGATCATGCCTTTCTCGTCCGTCACCGCTGTAATGGGCGTGGGCTTGTTCGATAAATAGTCATGGCCGTCCCATTCGAGCAGTTCGAATTTGGCGCCGGCCAGATCCCGGTAGCCGGATGCATCATCATCGGTTTTATGCAACAGCATCGTCGACGTCTGCACGATGACGCCGCTACTGCTGATGGCCGCGCCGTTCGCATTGGATGCACCGGCATCGGACCATGGCGAGTTGGTGAATTGCGCGGTGTTCTTCACGTCGAATCCGGCGGAGCCTTTGAACCCGTACTGGTAGCTGATGGTTACAGGCGTGGAATCGGGAACGTACACCGTCAATACGCCACCGAGTTTGGCATCGTTTTCCTGATATACGATCGCATCCGAGGATGGTTGGTACATTTTGTCGGCCGGGCAGGACTGTCCGTTGCCTATCCAGGCGAGGCACACGGTCACGTTTCCCAGGAACGTGACCTGCGGATTGCTGCCTTCCGGTATGGCGGGCACGGTCAGCTTGTCTTTGATGGGCAGCATATCGGTATCGGGGACGCCATCCTGTTTCGCATGCGTGGCATCGATATTCAGTCCATACCGGTTGGCGCGCACATAATAGGTTCGGGTGAAGCTTTTGCCGTCGGAGGACCAGCCGCTGTCGACGTTCTGCTTGTCCTCGACGCCGGTATTGATTTTCTGGAAGTTATCGATGAAGGTTTCCGATGTGGACACGGAAGGTATGCTGCCGGAGCCCATGGAAACCGTATTACGATACTTGGCCGTCAGGCAATCGCCGGCACCGTTTCTCAACGTGGGATCGGCGATGCAGCCTCGTTTGCCGTCGTATTTGCCTTCCGCCCAGTACTTGCCGTCGTTGATGTCGGGAGTGCGTGCGGCCACATACAGATACACGTTGCCGTCGTTCATGAGATCGGTCGCCTGTTGGGGGATGGTGATCTGGTACGTGCGGTCGCCGGTCTGCTTGACGGTAACGACATATTGCACACCCTGGGTATTAGTGAACCGCGTCTCCCCCACGGTAAGCCACTGTTTGCGGTCGCCATGATCGGAGAACGCGAACTTCACGTCGTGCAGGCCCTCCGGCAGGGTTTCCGTGAAGACGAGCGGCGCGCGACGCCAATTGTCGGTCACGTGCGCGCTGATACGCCATCCCACTTGCCTCACGGACACCGGATCGGGGGTGGCGGTACGTGTGTAGTCGGCACCGTTGGCCGAGCAGGAGGTGAATTTGGGGTTCCCCTGTCCGTCGACCGGATCGCCGCAACCGTCTTTAACCAAAGAGGCGACTTGCACACTGGAGGTGACGGGTGCGACGAACGCTCCACCGACGCCGGTTCCCGCGGTGGCTGAATTCTTGCGTACGATCGTTTCGCTGGAATCGAACAGGCTTTGATAGGTGATCGCCGCGGTTGTGCCGGGGGCAAGCGCGTTGTCGGCCACGAACCGGAAGGACGTGTATCGCTGTGATTCCTGCGCTTTGTTAAGGTCTATCCAAGTCTTGCCATTGTCGGAGGACACTTGCGTCGCTCCAGTCAGCTGCTTACCATCGACGGTCACGCGCAGACTGTCCTGCAGCAGTTGCTTCGTGTACCAGACGCCGCTGCCGGTATCTTGCATAACCCATCCCGCCGGCAATTGACCGTCGCCGGCATTGCGCACCGAGACATTCCACGACGCAAGGCCGCAATGGCCTTCCGCCACGCCCATGGTCTGGCACTGCTCCGCCGAGGGGGTCTGCTGCCCGCCCGCCGTTTTGGTGAGTGAGATCCTTGGCCGCAGCGGATTCCAAGCGACTGCGTTGTTGGTGAAATAGTCGCCTCCGTTATTGGAACGGACGAACCGCGAAATGTTTTTCGAAGCGGGATACAGCACATCATTGGCGAACGTCGAATTGTATTGCAACGTCAACGCTTGCCCTACGGGAATCGAATACGAATCCGGCTGGAAAACCCATTTCCAATAGGTTCCCGTGGCCAATCCGCCGGCCGGCCATGTGACGGCGGGTCCGCCCTTGTAGTTCGGCAGCGTGACCTTATATACCGTCAACGTGCCGTGCCCCATCGTTGTGGTCAACGTTTGGTACAGATCGTTGATGTTATCTGCCGTGTACCATCCTCGGCTTAACGAGATGGAACCGGCGTTCGGTTTATCAACGTTCTCATAGGCAATCCAATCCTCGATCCTGACGATCGGCTGGTCGATGGTTCCTGTGTTGACGTATTGCGCCTGCCATCTGGTGCTGAGCGTTCCGTCTGATTGCAACGTCGGCGTGCCGACGACCTGCTTGGAGGTGTTGCCGCTTCTGCGGTACATGGTGATGGTGGTGGTATGGCCGTTGCCGAAATCCAATACGGTCTGCCCTGGATTATTGCCGGTCACCTTGCTGCGATCGGCTTCGATGTACAATCGGCCATTGTCCAGTGGGGCGACGGCGTTCTTGCTGATGGCGTGCTCGCTGAAGACGATGGTCACCAATCCGTCGGGAGCGATCGTGTACGTGCCGAGATCGTCGTTGAGCGTGCCCGACATGGTGGTACCGGTGCCGTTGAATCCCGCGATATGGTATCGGAACACGTGGTTGTCTTCAGTGATGCTTCCTTGGGGTATGACGAATTGCGCATCAAAACGGAATTGCGCTATCTTCGTGCTGTAATCGAATAAGACATTACCGTGTTCATCCGCGGGAACGTCCTGCCATTGCGTCGAATTCTGCAATCGATACTGCACTGCGGCATTGCTGATGCAACCGACCAATCGGCCGGAAGGCTGGCTAGAATCAACGATGGCGCCCTGTTCGTCCTGGTTCCAGGGACGACCGCACGCCGGCGTCTGTTGTGTGGCATCGACAGCCCCCCCCATTAACAGCTTCAGCCGTAGCAATCGGTACAACCATGCCGACGATAGACGCAACCACCGTCACCAGCCGTATCAATCGCGCAATCATGCTTAGACCCCCAGTATCGAACGTTCATCGCGTCGCACGTATCACCATGGCAATACATAAGGGGCATGTTCACCACGGCAGTCCCGTTTCGGATATACCCCCACGCACGGACTATAGACCCCCGTCGCGGGTAACGGTAACCTCACATTCCCAAAAAGCGCATTCTTTTGCTCAAAATATGGAAAGTGTTCGTCTCCAAATGGAAGCCTGCCGGCGAGGCCACATTAGACGTTTCAGACCCGGCGGTCGATTCCTCCGACCTCCAACGAGTCCAAGAAAACGTCACCACCTCGGTTGTTGGAGGAATTGCAGCAGACGGAAGGCTGAAATCTGCCGCCAAAAATGCAGGTGCCCATCCTCAGAAAATGGAGGATGGGCACTATTCATTGCAATACGAATCGCAATACAAACGACGATTGCAGCAGCACGAAAAACGCGAAGCAGGAACCGCTCAACCGTGCAGTTTGGTTACGAAATCGCCAAGCCGCTTCAAGCCCTCACGCAACGCCTCGCGCGAGGCCGCATACGACAGTCGCACATGCGTGTCAGCGGTCGCCTCACCGAAATCACGGCCCGGAGTCAGCGCGATATGCGCTTCCTTCAGAGCACGCTCACAGAACGTCCACGCATCCAAACCAGTGCTGGAAATGTTGAAATACGCGTAGAACGCGCCATTCGGCTCAACCTCCAACGGCAGACCGATTTCAGCCAATCCGTCGACCACAATACGGCGACGTTCCAGCAGCTCCTGACGGCGTTCCTCGCACACGGCCAACGTTTCCGGAGTGAAGCACGCGAGCGCCGCATGCTGAGTGGGTGTATGCGCACACAGGAAGAAGTTGGTGGCGAGGTCGTCCATGGCTTCGAGCGCGTATTCAGGCACGACCATCCAGCCGAGGCGCCAGCCGGTCATGCCGAAGAACTTGGAGAAGCTGGAGCATACGATGGCGTCCGGATCGCAGGCAAGCACGGATTTCACGTCGGAGCCGTCCGGTTCACGGTCGGCCAGGTCAAGGTAGGTTTCGTCGACGATGCGCCATGCGCCGCGCTCTTTCGCTAGGTCGCACACGGATTTCAGGGTATCGAAGGCGATGGTGGTACCGGTCGGATTCGACGGCGAGGTAATCATCACCGCTTTGGTGCGATCCGACCAGTATTCGCGGCACAGTTCCGGCGTGAGATGGAATCGGGTGGCCGCGTTCGTCGGTACGTCCACGACTTTGCCGCCGAACGCGCGGACCAGTTCGCGATTGCATGGGTACGACGGGTCGGCGATCAGCACTTCGTCACCCTCGTTCACCGTCAATGCGGCGGCAAGCAGCAGTGCCGTGGAACCTCCGGCCGTGATTGCAATACGTTTCGGATCGACGCTCACATGGTGGCGTTCCTTGTAGAAATCGGAAATCGCCTGACGTAATTCCGGCAAGCCCATTGCAGCGGTATATGGCAATGGACGGCCATCATACTGTTCGCGCATTGCATCACGCACTGCGGGCGGAGCACCGAAATCCGGCTCCCCCAAGCTCAACTTGACCACATCGATGCCTGCGGCGATCATCTCGTCGGCCATCGCACCAAACACCATGGCACGGAACGGATTAGCAATCTGGGCGCGGTGCGACATCTGTGGCAGCGCGCTGTTCTCAGCATTTCCCATAGTTCGTTTGTATTCTTCAGACGCGACAAATCGCAAACACCATCTCGCCGCCGTTACACATCGTTTCGAACAACAGAAAATCACATGTTACGTAAAGCTGTAACCACAAGCATCATGCACCAGCGGCAAAATCACGCTTCGACTATTTCCCGGTACAGTCTCTCCAACCGTTCCTCACGCACTTTTTTGGCGAGCTCGCATTCCCACACCACGATCACTTTCCAGCCCATCGTTTCAAGTTCGGCATGCTGCCTGACATCTCGTTCGTGGTTGCGCAGCAGTTTCGCACTCCAGAATTCCACATTCGATTTCGGTACGCGTGTGGCTTTCTGGCAGTTTTCATGCATATGCCAGAAACAGCCGTTGATGAACACCATCGTACGGTATTTCGGCAACACCACGTCGGGATGCCCCGGATACCGCTTGTCGTTTTTACGGAATCGTAGGCCTTTCGAAAAAAGAAAACTGCGTACCATCATTTCGATGGAGGTGTCTTTGCCTCGGATATGCGACATGATGTAGCTTCTCGTGCCACGCTCGTATTTCTCTATTTTTGCGGATTTCCGAGATATTCCGGTCTTCTTAATTTGTTCCTGCGCTACCACAGCACACCATTATGGCAAGATCCGGCAAAATACGGCAAATCAGAAAAACATCCGAACAAACGCAATGCAAGTGCGATGCGGATCAACGCGCGTTGCGATCACACATGGCGTACGCTGGAACCTGCAACGCAGCAATATAAATGAATCAACACTATTCAAACAGTTTACGAAAGATGGGGGTTAATATGGCTCGTATTCATGTCGCGATTCTCGGCGCAGGCCGAATCGCACAGCATATGGCCGACACATTGGTGAAGATGGCCGAAGACGGTCGTTATGCGGATTTGGTTGAACCGTACGCCGTTGCCGCACGAAATGCGGGACGTGCAGCTGATTTCGCCACGAAATACGGTTTCCCAGTTTCATACGGTTCATATAAGGAACTTGTGGCCGATCCAAACGTGGACTTGGTGTACATCGCTACGCCGCACAATCTTCATGCGAAACAGGCGATATTGTGCATGAAAGCCGGCAAGGGCGTGCTGGTGGAGAAAGCATTCGGCGCGAATGCGGCACAGACCCGTGAGATGTTAGCCGTCGCAAAAGAAACCGGCATGCTGTGCGCGGAAGCGATTTGGACGCGATACATGCCATCTCGCGCCATTATCGATAAGATTCTCGCCTCCGGTGCGATTGGTGAAATACAGGCGATCGATGCGAACCTGTGTTACCCCACCACCACGAAGGCGCGAATCACTGATCCTGCGCTTGCCGGTGGCGCATTGTTGGATGTTGGCGTATATCCAATCAATTTCATCGACATGATTATGCATAATGCGCCGATTGTTCGCATTGAATCGTCGATGCGAGCGTACGAAACCGGCGTGGATGCGCATAATTCCATGACGTTCTATTACGAGAACGGCGTGATGGCGACCGCGCAAAGTTCGATTCTATGCCATTCGGACCGCATGGGATCCGTGTGGGGAACCGATGGCTATATGGTGTGCCAGAACATTAATAACGTTGAGGCGATTGACGTGTATGACGGCAATCATACGGTTGTTGCACATTATGATGTTCCCTCCCAACTCACCGGCTATGAGTACGAGGTGGCGGCCGCCGCGCAGGCTGTAATCGACGGTCGCATCGAATGCGAGGAAATGCCCCACGCCGACACCCTGCGCATTATGGAACTCATGGATTCCCTGCGCCGCGACTGGAGCCTCACCTACCCCTTCGAACGTTGAGTTCCAATGAGCTCCGATATTAGTTTCAGCGTCGGCGGATTGCGATTCCTTTCAAACAGCCGACGCTGAAGCATTCATTGGCAGCACATATAATTTCTCCTTGCACTGGTTGAGGAGGAGCATTATGGGATTGCTGAGCAAGTTCATGAACGCACTTGGTGGAGAACCGCCTGTCTCCAAACCGGCGACTCAGCCCGTCCTCAGGACCGCGCAGCAAAACGTTCCCAAGCCCACGCAACAGCAGACGACGCAACACAAGTCCACCGCACAATCACGTCAAGCGCAACAGCCTACGCAGCCATCCCAATCATCACAATTGGCGCGATCGTCATACCGCACGCAAACACAAACCACAGCTCGCAATACTTCCGTCACAACGAATCGTTCGCGAGCGCAATCTCATGCCAATTCACAACCGGCGCAGAAGCTTATGCCGCAACCGTTGCTTCCCGCCGATCAGATTGAGCGGATGCAGAATATCATCGGCAAAATCGAAAAGCATGATTTGAGCGACGAGCAAATCAGTGCAATCGCAGGAGCGGGCCACAATACCCTCGTGCTCGCGGGCGCGGGAACAGGCAAAACCACCACCATTATCGGATATATCGCATGGCTGCTCGCCACGAAGCGCGCCGCCCCTGAAGAAATTCTCGTACTGTCGTTCACCAAGGCGTCCGCGGGCGACATGTCGCAACGTATCATGGCAAGCACCGGCAAAACGATCCGCGCATGCACGTTCCACAGTCTCGGCTTGGAAATCTGCCGCGCGGCCACCATCGCCAACCGTCCCATCATCGACGGGCACACGTCGAACACGGTGGTCCGCAACACATTCGAGCAACTGCTTTCGAAAAACATCGGCTACCGTCTGCTGGCATTCAAACTCATGTCGAAGGAACTGCTCGGCAAATACGGCAAAGCCGCGAAAAGCGAGGATTTCCAGCTGCCGACGGATGATTACGGCTTCAACCAGTACAAGCAGAATCTCATCGAAAACGCGCAGACCATCATCCAGCATATGCGTCAGAACAGCATCGATATCGACGGTATGCGCGAGCTCAACGAACGCAGCGGCGGCAAAAACGTCGGCCGCAATCGCGAGATGTTGCAACTCATCGAGCCCCTCTACAACGCGTACATCAGCAATTTCCGCACGACGCATGGCATTGATTTTCCCGGCATGATCACCGACGCCATCCGCTGCATACAGCGCGGCGCCTACCGTCACCCATACAAGTACGTGCTCATCGACGAATACCAGGACATGTCGCGACCGCGCTACGAACTGATCCGCGCATTGCGCGAGCAGAGCGATTTCACGCTGTTCTGCGTGGGCGACGACTGGCAGTCAATCTACCGTTTCGCCGGCAGCGACATTCATCTCATCCTTGATTTCGCCGAAATTTGGCGCACTTGGGGCCCGACGCGCATGTTCCAGATCACCACCACGCGACGATTCCGACAGAGTCTCATCGACGCGAGCGGCGCGTTTGTCATGCAGGACAAAAGCCTGTATGTCAAGCATTTGCATAATCCATCCGATAAGAAGGATTATTCGCTGAAGGCGCTTGGCGGCGCCACGCAGGAGGAGCGCTTCGACGCGATCATCGAGCAGTTACGCAAGCTGCCGAAAACCGCGTCGGTACTTATGCTGGGACGTTACAAAAGCGATCTGAATCTGCTGTCACGCAACGATCGCGACGGATTGTTCCAGATTGACGAGCACACTGGTGGCATTGTGTTCCTTGAGAAGCCAAAGATGGATATCGAGTTCATGACCGCGCATAAATCCAAGGGTCTGCAACGCGACTTCGTTTTTCTGCTGTGCTGTTCCGGCGGTTTGAAAGGCTTCCCGAGCGCGATTCCCGAAGAGCCGCTGCTCGGTCTGCTGCTGCCGGAAGTGGAACGGATGCCGCATGCGGAGGAACGTCGCCTATTTTATGTGGCGATGACGCGCTGCCGGAAGAAACTGTTTTTCGTGGTCGACCAGTCGCGTCCATCGCGGTTTATGTACGAATTGCATGACAGGATCTGCCCGAACATCTTCCGTGGCGTGAAACTGCCACCGCAGTGCCCAAATTGCGGAGAAGCCTTGCGATTGCGGCATGCCGGCTCCGACCCGTCGCGCAAGTTCTACGGTTGCACCGGTTTTCCAAATTGCCGGTACACGCAGCAGTGCAAGTAGGAGTGACGACAATTCCAGCGAAATCATGCCCCTCTTTCGAAATACGACATGTTTTATGGCCATGTGGTCGTTTTCGCCAACCCGATACCCCCTGTCGTTTTTTGTCCTAGTTTCGCACCCCTCTTCCTTGAGACGCGTTGTATCCTGGATCTGATTCACCAATCAGGAGAAAGCCATGACAGTAGTCGACCAGCCCCACCAACGATCCTCGCATCAAACGCCGAGACGCATCTTGACACTCCCGTGGTTGAAACCACGGGATTCCTGCGAACTGGGCTTGCTTGGATTCAGACGATAC